>Ga0073926_10000279_pt1 | contig 11169 bp, 14 predicted proteins | sample GWRWmT4_4Nov14_FD_70189 | JGI IMG/M metagenome (GOLD analysis project Ga0073926, IMG submission 70189) | Sand microcosm microbial communities from a hyporheic zone in Columbia River, Washington, USA - GW-RW T4_4-Nov-14 | ecosystem: Engineered > Artificial ecosystem > Sand microcosm >...
GCACCGTCCTGATGGGTATATGCACTGTTCGAGGCTGGCCAGCAAAACGAGCCGAAAAGCAGATGACTTCATTGTCCATCATAAAATCACGAACAGCACTTTGAGAAACATTTAGTACAATCCGCCCCTCTTGGACAAACTGCAAGGGCACATCAACACCCGGTGTATTGGCATGCACCAGGATATACGGCGTACACTGATTATCTACAATCCACTCGTAAACTGCTCTCACTAGATATGGACGTCTAGACTTCATAACAATACCTAATATGAATTTTTATCTTTATACCCTAAATTTCTGATCCACAAAACATACGAATAACATTGTTTTGTTACTTTAGACTTGATTTAGGGCGCATTTCTCTTTCAGCCTCAGACAGACTTGCACGAAATGAATCCCGCTCAAATAGACGCTGGGAATATTGATACAGTGGTTCACATTTATTGCGCGGCAGCTCTATGCCCATCACAGGTAAACGCCATAAAATGGCCGCCACCGAACAATCAACCAAAGTAAATTCATCGCTCATAAAAAATGGCTTTTCACCAAAAATAGGCGATACAGCGATCAAGCTTTCAAGCAGCTCTTTTCGTGCTTTCTCCCTGGCCATTTCATCACCGCTTTCACTCATCAGCAAGTCTACGTAACCACACCAATCGCGTTGAATCCTGTAATTCAGCAAGCGGCTCTGTGCTCTGGCTACAGGGTAGACCGGGAGCAACGGAGGATGCGGGAAGCGCTCATCCAGGTACTCCGCCATTACATTCGATTCGTAAAGCACAAGATCCCTATCTATCAGGGTCGGCAAGGATTGGTATGGATTCATGCTGACCAAATCCTCAGGCAGATTCATAGGGTCAACATCCACCACGTCAACTGACACACCCTTTTCGGCCAGAACAATTCGCACCCGATGACAATAGTGATCACGATCATCTGAATAAAAGGTCATTGAGGTTCGTTTTGTAACCACGCCCATAATATCTCCAATTTCAAAAATACTGCCTCAATAGACCACTAAGTTTGCAGGCATTTAGAAGCACTAAAGGGCTCAATATAAGAGCCCTTTACATTTATAAAAGTGGCAAAACGGCTCACTTTTTGTCTGTGTTAATGCACATCCTTCCAATACTCCCTCTTCAGGAAGTATGAAGGTATTAACAGAATCAATAAGAAAATAATAACTTTAATACCCAAAGATTCGCGCTCAACTTTCACAGGCTCCGCCATATAGGCCATATAATTAACCAAATCAGTCATCGCTGACTTGAATTTCTCTTCGCCCAGCTCTTCCTGTAAAGACTCCAGAACATTTGGCATACCTACATCTTTAAATACATGGTTATTATACCCCCATGGACGCGCCTTATCAGGGTAAAAACCTAGCAAATAAGTGTAGAGCCAATCATCCCCACGTAATTTCGCCTCTAAAGTTAAATCAGGAGGCAGTGTACCTAACCACTTTTTCGCCTGAGCCGGGGACATTGCCGTTTGAACTGTTTCGCCCATTTTGTCCGTATTGAACATGTAATTTTCTTTCACATAGGCTTCCGACAGCTTCAAGTCTGCTGATATCCGCTCATAACGCATGTATTTTGTTGAGTGACAGCCAACACAATTACTATAAAAAATGTCAGCTCCACGCTTTAATGACCCCAGATCTTTTATGTTTAATTGAACATGCTCAAGCTTGATATCTTCACCAGAGGCCAAGAGTAATCCAGACGCCAAGAACATACATAGAAAAATAAAATGCTTTTTCATTAGCCTGTCACCCTCTCTGGCACTGGTTTAGTCTTTTCCATGGTTGTATAAATTGGCATAAAAATGAAATACAGGAAGTAGATAAGGGTAAACACCTGCGCAGCCAATGTTTTACCTGGTGTTGGCGGTTGTGTTCCCAAGTAACCCAGCACCAGAAAAGATACGACAAACATAGCCAGCGCAACCTTGCTCATCCAACCTTTGTAACGCATTGACTTAACTTTACTTCTGTCCAGCCACGGCAATACAAACAGAAACGCTATGGCCGCACCCATCGCAATAACACCACCGAGTTTGTCTGGAACGGCTCGCAACACAGAGTAATAAGGCGTGAAATACCAAACAGGCGCTATATGTACGGGTGTTTTTAGTGCATTGGATGGTTCAAAGTTAGGCGCTTCAAGAATCAAACCACCACCATCGGGAAAGAAAAATATCACCGAGCAAAATACCAATAAGAAAATCACAACGCCCACAATATCCTTGACCGTGTAGTAAGGATGGAAAGGGATTCCGTCCAGAGGTACGCCTTTAGAGTCCTTTTTTTCCTTAATTTCAACGCCATCAGGATTATTTGAACCAACTTCATGTAAAGCAAAAAGATGCATTACAACCAGCCCTAACAACACAATAGGCAATGCCACAACGTGCAAAGCAAAAAATCGGTTAAGTGTCACACCCGAAATAACATAATCGCCACGAACCCATAAAGTCAGATCGTCACCTACTATGGGCACCGCACCTACGAGAGACAGTATAACCTGCGCCCCCCAGTAGGACATTTGCCCCCATGGTAGCAAATAACCAAAAAACGCTTCGCCCATCAAAACACCATAAATACCCATACCAAACAACCACACAAGTTCCCTTGGTTTCTGATAAGAACCGTACATAAGCCCTCTAAACATATGCAAATAAACGACCACGAAAAATGCAGACGCACCCGTGGAGTGCATATATCGAAGCAACCAGCCATACTCCACATCTCTCATGATGTATTCAATGGAATTAAAAGCCTCGCTTCCCGATGGCGTGTAATACATTGTTAACCAAATTCCGGTCAGCAACTGATTGACCAATACGAATAGAGCTAAGGAACCAAAGTAGTACCAGAAATTAAAGTTTTTAGGGGCATAGTAATCAGCCATATGTTCTTTATAAAGCTGAGAAACTGGAATGCGTTCATTCACCCAATCCATTACCGAATCCACAAGCTGTTTCATTAGGCTTTCTCCTCCGCGCCAATAACAATGGTGTTATCGTCTTCATAATAATGTGGCGGCACTTCGAGATTATACGGCGCAGGAACACCTTGAAAAACCCGCCCAGCCAAATCGAATTTGGAGCCATGACAAGGACAAAAGAAACCACCTAACCACGCATCACCACCCAAGTCCTTGGCACCCAGTTCAGGCCTATAGGTGGGAGAGCACCCTAAATGCGTGCACAAACCAATCAATATCAGATATTCATCTTTAATAGAACGGTTAGGGTTACGCGCATACGCTGGCTGCTGATCCATGTCTGATCTGGGGTCGCGCAACGAATCATCCAATTTCGGCAAATTATCCAAAGCCTCTTTGGTGCGACGCACCACCCAGATAGGTTTGCTGCGCCACTCTGCAATCACGCGCTCGCCTGGAGAAATTTTGGATATGTCAATTTTTATGGGTGCGCCCGCTGCTTTTGCTCTTGCGCTTGGATTCCATGATTTGACAAACGGGACTGCTACACCGGCAGCACCAACCGCACCAACCGCAGCGGTTGATCCGATGAGAAACCATCGCCGCCCTTGATTCACGTCCTCATTACTCATCCAATGCCCCCAAACAAAACAGGAAATTTATATTGTAAAATCGCCTTACACTCGTTCAGCAACTAGGCCTCAACCGCTAAACACCCCTAAAAGCAGGCCGTTAAGAAGAATGTGAACAGACCTAGAGAACCAATTTTTATCGATTTGCGTACTGAGCAGCTATCCCAGATTCAAAAAAAGCGCCCAGATCTTTCATCTGGGCGCTTTCGAGACTTTTTATTGGCGCATGCAGACCATACACGCAACGAAATAATATTAACGCTTGGAGAACTGAGGACGTTTGCGCGCTTTTCTCAAGCCTACTTTTTTACGCTCCACTTCTCTTGCATCGCGAGTCACCCATCCAGCTTGTCTCAAGGCAGGGCGCAAAGTCTCGTCATACTCAATCAATGCACGCGTAACACCATGGCGAATTGCACCAGCCTGGCCACCTGGGCCACCGCCTTTAACAGTGACCATGATATCCACTTTCTTGCTCAGCTCAACCAGTTCAAGCGGCTGACGAACCACCATACGCGATGTTTGCCGGCCAAAATACTCTTCCAGCGTACGATTATTAATGACGATATTTCCATTTCCAGGCTTTAGAAATACCCTGGCTGTAGATGTTTTTCGACGCCCTGTGCCGTAACTTGAACTTGTTGCCACCATAAATTCCTCTTATATCGCCAGCTCTTTTGGTTGCTGAGCCGCATGAGGGTGCTCAGCGCCAGCATACACTTTTAACTTTTTATACATCGCACGGCCCAATGGGTTCTTGGGAAGCATACCTTTAACTGCTATTTCTATGACGCGCTCCGGGTGCTTCGCAATCAACTTTTCAAAACTTACCGACTTGATTCCGCCGATATAGCCCGTATGATTGTGGTAAATTTTGTCAGTGCGCTTTTTACCTGTGACACCAATTTTACCTGCATTAACAACCACAATATAATCACCGGTATCAACGTGCGGTGTATACTCTGGCTTATGCTTTCCTCGAAGACGACTCGCAATTTCTGTAGCTAAACGACCCAATGTCTTGTCATTTGCATCGACTACAAACCAGTCTCTCTTCACCGTTTCCGGCTTTGCACTATACGTTTTCATTTATCCTGCCTCTAACACGTTCCCGAGGAGACACCCGGGAAATTAAGAGCGCGAATCTTACAAGACGGCGCCCAATATTACAAGATTGGCAAGTGCTTTTTCTTGACAAACTTGATCCTTTACCAATAGGACACATTCCAGACGTCGTTTTTATTCAGCACACAGCCTTCTTTTTCTTGTTTTAGAACCCTGTTGTTCGGCTGCTCTTAGGGTAAATGCGGTCTTTCAAGATATTCGTGAGACTGCATTTCCAGCAGTCGACTTTGTGTGCGCTTGAATTCAAACCCCAAACGTCCATTTGCATAGAGTTCTTCTACAGCAACCGCAGCTGAAATAATCAGCTTCACGCTTCTATCATAAAACTCATCGACCATATTTATAAATCGACGCGCCTGATCATCCTGGCGACCGTCAAATTGTGGCACATTACTCACTAGAACCGTAGAAAAAATACGCGCCAGCTCGATATAGTCATTTTGACTTCGGGGCCCATCACACAGCGCAGCAAAATCACACCACAATACGCCTTCAGCATAGCGCAGTGTTGCAATTTCACGAGATTCTATTTCTAGAGTCTCACCGATCACACCAACACCCCCAGCTATTTTCTGAAAGCTTTCCTGCAAACTCAGAGTTGCTTCGTCGTCCAGAGGAAAGTGATAGATTTCCGCGCGCTCAAGCGTGCGCAAACGGTAATCTATGCTGCCGTCAAGATTGTAGACCGCCTGGTGTTTCAGCAATAAGGCTATAGCGGGAAGAAATCTATCGCGCTGCAAACCATCCTTGTATAAATCCTGCGGCGGGATATTTGACGTGGCAACCAGCACCACGCCTTCGGCAAACAGGGCTTCGAGCACGCCACCCAAAAGCATGGCATCGGTTATGTCAGTTACAAAGAATTCATCAAAACAGATAATATCAACGTCGTTCGCAAATTGGCGGCCAATGATTTTGAGAGGATCTGGCTTGCCCTGCAAAGACGTTAAATCTTTATGAACACGGCGCATAAAACGATGAAAGTGGATACGCAGTTTACGCTTACCCGGCAGGCAGTTGTAGAAAGTATCCATCAGATAGGTTTTGCCACGACCCACGCCTCCCCATAGGTATAAGCCTTTCACCATAGAGGGTGTCGATTGCGCAACAGGCTCAGGCCCCTTCCATTTTATTTTGGCCAACAAGCCTTTAGTTTTAAGCGCAGGCAAAACAGGTTCACGCCTTTTTTTAGGCTCGGCATTCTGCAATTCGTCAAGCAAACCTTGCAGCAACTTTACGGCATGCTCCTGGCCAGGGTCATACTGAAAATCAGCGCGCTGCAAGTCCCGCCGATAACATGCCTCAGGTGTCTGCGCATCACTGCGTGTTTGACCGGACATATCAGGATGTTGTTTTGTCATGAGTATAAGCGCCCGTACATCAATATTGCTCAGCGAGCTGCGTACTTTATAGAGCCGCTATTAACTTGGCAACGCGACTTGCTCAAAATCACCCGGCCAGATCCTGAAGCATCTTTTCTTTTAAGGCGAGCAGCTGGCCATGAAAAAAATGTGTCGCATCAGGGAGCATATGCACCTGCACCACCGAGCGTTCAGCTAATTTATCTGCCCAACGCATCACCTGTTCTACCGGAACCAGCTCATCGCGCTCGCCCATAACAATGGACACGGGCACATTCAGATGCTCAATGTGCTCCATGGCAAAATGGTGCACGGGGGGCGCAATCAGAAACACACGTTTCAGTGGCACGTGACGGTCTCTCGTCACATAGGCCGCCGCCACATAAGCACCAAAAGAAAACCCGGCAAGATAGATCGGCTGACGGGGAAATTTTACGGCGATCCAATCCATAATTTCGGCCAGATCATCCGTTTCCCCCTGCCCATGATCATACTGTCCCTCGCTGGCGCCCACGCCGCGAAAATTAAAACGCAAAACATTAATACCAATTGATTTAAAGGTTCGCCATAAGGTATGCACGACTTTGTTGTCCATTGTGCCCCCAAGCAATGAATGAGGATGGCACATCACCGCCACCCCCTTCGCCTGATTAAGAGGGGCGCCGTAGAGTTTGCATTCAATTTTTCGTCCGTCACCCAAAGACAATAAAACAGAAGATTCTCCCAAGGGGTATTCAGCAACAATCACTTTAGCTCCTGTAATCAAGGTGACATGAAGGCAGCGAACAAATCCAACATAGCAACACTGGCGCAAGAGTCTATCGGTAAAAGCAGAAGCGCGTCCAACACCATTTAATACACGTCCATGAACCGCTTCTATCGAGCTGCAACGAACACAATATGATTTCCGGAAAAAGTGCCGCACGGTGAATTCTTAAAATTCTGGCAAAAAAAAGCCCGCACGCGCGGGCTTTTGAAAGGGCATGGCTAATTGCCCATTCCTGGTCGAGGCCCTGTAGGTGCATTTGAAATCACCACCTCAACCCGCCGATTCAATTGCCGGCCAGACGCCGAACTATTACTGGCGATCGGAGAGGCCTCACCCCTGCCCGATGAAGAAAGGCGACCAACATAGATGCCCTGATTCATGAAATAGGACTTCACGGCATCCGCCCGACGTTGTGACAAAGCGAGGTTGTAATCATCGCCGCCCACATTGTCTGTGTAGCCTTCTATCGACACCGAACGATTTTGATATTTATTCAGGAAAGCGGCGAGTTTACTCAGGTTGCTGGTCGCCCCGCTTTTTAATTCCGACTTGCCTGTATCAAACAGCACGTCGCCCAAGGTTACTACCAAGCCCCTATCCGTTTCCTTTGCATTAAGCTCGGAAAGTTGCCGCTTTAAGTCATCGACTTCTTGAGTACGGGCATCCAGTCGCGCGCCTTCACGTTGCGCACTGAGCCCTTTGCGCTGATCTTCGAGCAGACGGCTTTGGGCGCGAGCCAAAGCGATATCCACTTTGCGATCGGCCATAAATACCAAATGTTGCGCCAGTGCTTTCTCCTCTTTTTTACGTGGCTCTTCAGCTGCACGCACGGCGTCTTCTGCATCCTTGATGGCAACTGGATCGAGACTGGCCAGTTGCGAGTCAGACTGCAAACGTGTCAGCTTACTGCGTATCTCAGCGGCACCATCGGGTTGGGTGGGTTTGGACATACAACCTGCAAGCAGTAAAAACACCGCCGCAAGTGCTGTCAGTTTGTTATAGCGTTGGAATGACGTATTCATTTTGGCGCTCCTGTTTTGCGCTGCATTTCCAGCTCCATCGTGTCAGTGCTTTTTTGCATTTCATCGTTCACAGCACCGGCTTTGGCAACGCTGGCCTTTGCTAATGCAAGCTCTGCATCCACTTTGGATTGCTCCGCAAGACGCTGTGCCACGTCCATTTTTTTCTCACTTATCGCAGCACGGGCAGCAGTTAATTTTTCGCGCGCCTCACCCAGCTCTGGTGAAGCGTAATCGGCCACACGCGCTTGCTCGGCAGTCGCAATGGCCGTTTCAGCTTCTTGCATTGCCTGAGTAGGCGGCTGTGGGTCTGATGCACACGCAGCAACGATTAACAGCCCTGCAATTGCAGACCCCCTGAGTAGATGCAGCCTTGCGTTTTCATAGGGCAAATACGAAGCGAACTTCGTTTTTACCTTCACTTTCCATGCAGTCTGAGTCATGTTATTTTCCTCGTTAGAATTAACTCGGCCGACAATCCGGCCTTGTGTTCTTTATACCCATCGCCATACAGCAGTTCAGTGCGTTGACGTACATTGCTCACGTTATCGCTCAGTTGTAACAAAACCTAAAGCCTCTTTCCTTGAATAAACCGAACCAAAATCATCACCACGGCGACAACCAGCAAAATATGAATGAATCCACCGAGGGTATAGGACGAAACCAATCCCAGCGCCCAAAGAATTAACAAAGTAATTGCAACAGTTTCTAACATGGTGGTTCTCCCAATGTCGTAATAAGCACGCAGCATGAACGAAGTTTCCAAGTGCATACGGTGCGTTAGCGAACATTTCATTATTAATTTGTGTGAATACAAGGAAAAAAATCGTGCAGTAATACTTTATGTACGGCACCGTACATAACAGACAAGCGCTTTAATATACCCTCCCCCAAACAGGATGCTCGCATCCTAAAATACTTACGTGCAAGGAGGCGTTATGCCTGAGAAAACAAACCCTCTGCAGAATCATCTGCTCGCTGCACTACCAAATGACGTCAAGCAACGTCTGCTTCCACAGCTCGAATATGTTTCACTGCCACTTGGCGCATCGCTTTATGAATCTGGCGATTCAATGCGTCATGTGTACTTTCCAACGGACTCCATTGTTTCACTCCTGTATGTGATGGAAGACGGTGCCTCGGCCGAAATTTCAGTGGTCGGCAACGAAGGTCTAATTGGCATTGCGCTCTTTATGGGTGGCGAAAGTACACCCAGCCGTGCCATCGTACAGAGCGCCGGTTCGGCCTACCGTTTGGCCGGGCAAAAACTGAAAGACGAATTCAGCCGTCACGGTGAAATGTTGTTATTGTTGCTGCGCTACACCCAATCATTAATCACCCAGATGGCGCAGACGGCGGTGTGCAACCGTCACCATTCAATTGACCAGCAGTTATGTCGATGGCTCTTGCTTTCGCTGGATCGCCTTCCGGACAACAAACTGAACATGACCCAAGAACTAATCGCCAACATGCTTGGCGTACGTCGCGAGGGCGTTACTGACGCCGCAGGTAAGCTGCAGCGCCTGGGCGTCATTAACTACAGCCGGGGCCATATCACCGTACTGGATCGTCCCGAGCTCGAAGCACTGTGTTGCGAATGTTATGCCGTTGTGAAAAAAGAAACCGATCGGCTACTTCACTACGTTCCTGCCCGCCCCGTACGTAAAGTTAGTGAGCTTGAACTATCGACCCAAGATTAAATACAAAAAATTTTTACCCGCCGTATGTGAATACGGCGTATCTTTTAATAATCAAACAGGCTCAGCCAATCCAGAATTCACTAATACAATTAATGCTTAATAACCAAAGGCAATACCAAGACTGGCGACATCAACATTCGTTGAGTTATCGATATTCACACCAATTTCTTCAGCGTTTAATTCTACTTTATAGCGCTCAATTTCGGCTCGCATGGAAATCATCTTATTAAAATGAAAGTTCGCACCTAAACCGTAGAAAAGTTCATTCCCCTTTATGGTGTCTTCGTAAGTATTTAACACCGTAACTTTGTCGCTCCACCAAAGCTGACCGCCTTTAATATACAAATCAAAACTTTCTGTTAAAGGCAAATAGCCAAGTAAGGCGGCGGAGTTACCTTTTAATGAAGACGAATACACCGCATTTTCGACTTCACCGAAATCGTTTATAGCGCCTTCAATACCGATATAATCATTAAATTTTCCACCGACAAATGCCTTCATAACTGCCTTGTTATCGCTAAAATCAGCATTATCTACGCGGCTAATACCATAGCCTGCGCCTATATAGACACCAGGATCTGCGCAGACCGGATTAACTGCCAAAAAAACGCCCGTACCTAGCGTGAGAGCTAGTGCAAGATGCCCAGTTTTTTTTCTAACGTTTAAAATTGTCATAAATAATCCTTGATAGTGTTTAATTAAAAAAATAATACCGTTTTTGTTTTCTTCACATTGGCTCAAATTCACATAGGTTCAAACAACGTGACTTGTGCCCACCCTATGCGTAAAAAATAGGGGCATCCGTGCGCTGCCGAACGCATGGATCAATTTCCAGCTTCGATTAATAAAATCCCGCCCCTATGTGTGATGGCGCACTGTTTTTATGGCGTAATGCACCTATTGTAAACGTTCACGTCGGTGCGTCTTGTGGCCACCGTGTTATTAATTTAAATCGGTATCGGGAATTAATTATGCATATAGAATCCAGTTTCGCTAAAAAATGTAATGGCAGCGCGCCGGTAAACAGTGACTGTGCTGATTCGGCTCAATCAGAAATTTCACGCGAGTTTCACAATTTTCTCGCCGATATCGAAGACCTTGTTAAAAAGACCACCTTACTGACCGGCGCCGAGCTGGATGAGGTGAAAAATAAACTGAATGAACGCATCGCCACCGCCAAAACATCTGTCGAAGAGATAGGCGGCGAGATTACGCACCGCGCACGTAACTCTGTTGCACAGACTAATAAATATGTTCATGAACAATCCTGGACCGCCATTGGTATTGGCACTGCCGTTGGCTTGTTGCTGGGTCTTGCGCTGAGTCGACGCTCATAAAGCGGAAATCTTTCTCATGATGCAAACACCGCCAACAGAAAACATAACAAGCGAGGGTTCGTTGGATCCGTTGCCATCAGAAAAGAGCAGCGGATCCATTGACCCGTTTAAGATATTACGAATTCTGTGTAAAGCAGGCGCTGATGTTTTCACGCAAGCAGCGCTGCATGGACAATTAGCGCAGATTGAATGGGCCGAAGAAAAAAACCGTCTGTTTAAATTAGGCCTGTTTGCCGCATTGAGCTTTGTCAGCTTTCTATTTGTCATGCTGTTTGGC
>Ga0073926_10000281_pt1 | contig 11147 bp, 10 predicted proteins | sample GWRWmT4_4Nov14_FD_70189 | JGI IMG/M metagenome (GOLD analysis project Ga0073926, IMG submission 70189) | Sand microcosm microbial communities from a hyporheic zone in Columbia River, Washington, USA - GW-RW T4_4-Nov-14 | ecosystem: Engineered > Artificial ecosystem > Sand microcosm >...
GACTTTGGTGATTTAACTCAAGCAAGGAGAGGTGCTTCTTCTTGCTCATCACCAACTCGTGGTATATGGGGAGGTGGATATGTATCTAATAGTCCTGCAACATTTTCAAACAGAATTGACTATATTACTATTGCATCAACAGGAAATGCTACAACTTTTGGTGAATTAACTGTTACTCGTAGTAGTTCTACTTCTTGTGCATCATCAACTCGTGGTGTTTTTGCTGGAGGTCAAACCCCATCATTCACAAATGCAATTGATTATATTACAATCGCTTCTACAGGAAATGCAATTACTTTTGGTAATTTAACTTCTACTCGTGCATATATAGGTTCTTGCTCTAACTCAATTCGTGGAGTATTTGGTGGTGGAGGTAATCCATCTATAGTTAATACTATGGAGTTTATTGCGATTACATCCACAGGAAACGCAGCAGACTTTGGTGATTTAACTGTTGGTAGACTTTTTTATAATAGTGCTTGCTCCGACAGTCACGGTGGTATCGGATAAATATGGATAGAGGTATAAGACTATGAGTTTACCACCAGTAGAAGTTCCATCAGGTGCAATGAGATTTAACTCCGACTCACAGAAGTTGGAGTATTTTGATGGAGCGCAGTGGTTACAGGTCAGCACAAAAGAAACATTAACTGGTGGACCTCGTGGTTTATTTGGTGGTGGATATTCTCCTACTCTTCTTAATGTAGTTGATTATATAACTATCAATACACAAGGTAATGCTGTAGATTTTGGTGACTTAACTCAAGCAAGAATTTCTCAAGGAGGTAGCACTTGCTCTTCTTCCACAAGAGGTGTATGGGGTGGTGGAAGAAACGTTCCATCTCCAAATTTTAATATAATTGATTATGTAACTATTTCATCGACTGGAAATGCTTTATCATTTGGTAGTTTACTTGGAACTCGTCACGACTTGACTGGTTTTTCATCTTCGACCAGAGGTGTATGGGCGGGTAATAGTCCAGGTGTAGGTACATATTCAAATGTTATAGAGTATATAACAATATCATCAACGGGAAACTCAATTAGTTTTGGGACATTACAAGAAGTAAAATCAATTGCAATGTCTTGTTCTTCTCCGACTAGAGGAATAATTGCTGGAGGATATACTGGTTCTGCAGTCAATACAATTGATTATGTGACTATTGCATCCACAGGAAATGGAGTTGATTATGGAGATTTAACTCAAGCAAGATTTAATGGTGGTGGATGCTCTTCACCAACAAGAGGTGTTTTTGCTTCTGGTAATTCATCAAATGTAATTGATTTTATAACTATTGCTACACTAGGAAATGCACAAGATTTTGGAGATTTAACATCATCTGGATTAAATTATATCTCTAGTTGTTCATCACCAACTCGTGGAATATTTGCTGGTGGTGGTCCGACAAAAGTTAATACCATAGGTTATATAACGATTGCAACTACAGGAAATTCTGTATATTTTGGAGATTTGACTACTGTTAAGACTCAAGCGAATGCCTGCTCCAACGGACACGGAGGTCTATAATGGGAATATTACGCGCAAACACAATCTCTGGACTTGGAACTGACGGTGCCGTCTTTCAAGGAGTTACAAAGTTTGATACACAAGGATATGTTGTTCCATCATCAGGCACAACAGACCAAAGAAGTGCTGGTATTACAACAACACAAGGAGCAATTAGATTCAACACAGACTCACAGAAGTTAGAGTTTTATGCTCAAAGTCAGTGGTGGGAGATGGTGATTGATACTCCTGCACTTGGAGTTGCTGCGAATACTGATGCTGGTGCTCGTGGTTTGTTTGGTGGTGGGCAATCAGCAGTTTCAAATACTATTGATTATATCACAATCTCATCAACTGGAAATGCAGTTGATTTTGGAGATTTAACTCAAACACGATTGAGTCCAGAAGCAGTTGCATCCTCTACAAGAGGTGTAATTATGGGTGGTTATCCATTTCCTGCAGCAACTGTGGGAACACTAGAAATAATCACAATATCATCTACAGGAAACGCAGTTGATTCTGGATTTGATTTGTCCGCCGGTAGAACTTATTTTTCAGCATTATCCAATTCAACCAGAGGAATTTCTGCAGGAGGAGACTCCTCTGGTAGCAGTTCACTAATAAACATACTAGAATACGTAACAATTGCATCTCTGGGAAATGCAGTTGATTATGGTGATTTAACTCAAGCAAGAGCATATTGTGCATCTTGTGCTTCACCGACTCGTGGTGTAACTGCTGGTGGTATTACACCATCATCTACAAATATAATTGATTATATAACAATTTCGACATTGGGAAATTCTACAGACTTTGGAGATTTATCAAGAGCACGTTACAATTTATTTTCTTGTTCTAATCCAATACGTGGATTATTTGCTGGTGGTTATGTTGCACCTGGTTCTTCAAATATTATCGATTATATTACAATTTCAACTATAGGTAATGCAACAGACTTTGGAGATTTAACAGTTGCTAGAGAAGGAGGATCTGCCTGTTCTTCTCCAACTCGTGGTGTTTTTGCGGATGGAGTTGTTACTCCTACTGGAAATGTAAATGTAATTGATTATGTAACCATATCAACACAAGGAAACGCGGTTGATTTTGGAGATAGGACTGAAGCAAGAAATAAAATATTTGGTTGCTCCAACGCTCACGGAGGTTTATAAGAAATGACTATTTTACGCGCAAATACAATCTCTGGACTTGGAACTGATGGTCCAGTATTTGATGGAAGTTTAGAGTTTAATAGTCAGAACTATGTGATTCTACCAAAAGGAACAACAGATAATAGAGTTGGTCTTGGTTCAACTGCAGGAGCATTGAGATATAATACTGATAGTAATAAGGTAGAACTTTGGGATGGAAACCAGTGGGTAGAAGTTCAGTCAAGTCGTCCAGACCTGAACGGTGGTGCTCGTGGTGTTTTTATTGCCGGACAAACTCCAATAACAGCAATTGATTATATAAACATTGCCTCTACGGGAAATGCAGTTTCTTTTGGAACTCTTACAAGTGGAGCAAGAGACCAAAGTCAATCTATGGCGACAGCATCATCAACTCGTGGTCTTCATATGGGTGGTAATGCCCCTGGAGGAAATGGAAATACAATTGATTACTTAACAATTTCTTCTACGGGAAATACTCAAGACTTTGGTGACTTACACACCAGTAACTTTAGAGGTGCTGCTTGTGCATCATCAACTCGTGCTCTTTATGCAGGTGGATACTTATATCCAGCACCGGGAGCAGCAATTAATAATATTCAATATGTTACAATAGCATCGCAAGGAGTTAATGGTCAGGATTTTGGAGATTTAACTTCGGCAAGAGCAAGTTCTGGTTCTTTTTCATCACCAACTCGTGGAGTATGGGGAGGAGGTTATGGTTCAGCACCGACATATACAAGAGTTAATATTATTGATTTTGCTACAATTTCTACATTAGGTAACGCATTTGATTTTGGTGACCTATCTTATGCTGGATATTCTCAAGGTAGTTGTTCTAATCCTGTTCGTGGTTTATTTGCTGGATATCAAGGTACATCACCAGTAACTGGTTCAAACACAATAGAATACGTAACAATTGCTTCAATAGGAAACAGCACTGATTTTGGAGATTTGACAAGATCAAATGCTAGAGTAACAGCAGCATCTTCACCAACTCGTGGAGTATTTGCTGGCGGATATACTAATACACCAGCGACAACTAATAATAACATAATTGATTATGTGACTATTAATACACAAGGAAATGCAGTTGATTTTGGAGACTTAACCTCAAATAGAAATAGTAGTGGCGGTCTATCCAACGCTCACGGTGGGTTGTAAAAACCGTCCAAGTATCCTATAATAAATAACACAGTTATAATAAAATTGAACTGATATGACGGATAAAAGTTCTGCTATTACTTCAGTAGACATTACACCAGGCGCAGAGATTTCAGTCACGACGCTTAAGAAAGACCTAGCACAACTTGCATCTGGTCCTCTGCCGCAGGAATACAAAGGAATGCTCACTCACATTGAAGAGACGCTTCCTGCGACTCAAGCAGCGTGTGATAATTTCTACAAGTCACACTCACAGATGATGACTGTGACGCTTGATATTACTGACCTCACACCAATTCGTAGTATCAAGCACACACTTGCAGCGATTGAAAGAACCAAGAGTGCTCTTGCAGAAGCACAAATCAATCGTCGTAAGAACGAAATCAAAATCAAGAAGAAGCAAAAAGAGATTGATGCTTGTGAGGATGACCTCGACCGTGAGGAACTAGAAATTGATATGATTGAGTTGATGAACAATAATATGAACATCGAGAACTCAATGAAGGGTGCGATTCGTAAGATGTCGTTCCTGATGACTCAATATCGTTCTGTTCTGGACCACATCGGTAAGGACCATATCACCGAAGAGGACTATGAGCGTGAGGAGAAGCGTTATCATGTGATGACTGCTCTGAAGCAAGCACTGAACTCTGCACGTCCTCGTGGTGGTGTGATTGACGAAGGTAACTCAATCTATTTGTTTGATATTGGAGTCAACGTTGCTCACGCACAAGCAGAAGTCTTCAACTATCTGAAGATTGAAAACGAACTAATCTCACAAGGACAAGCACCATCGCACGAAATGACGATGGAATGGTTGGAGAAGTGTGCGGATAAATTTGAGGATTGTGCAGAAAAGTTTGCAGAAAGTCGTGGTTTTAAAGTTCTGGATGAGAAGTCACTTGCTTGGCCAGAAGTTCCACCTTTGCTTCCATCGACAGTTGACCAAGAGTTTGCTAAACTGAAAGCAGCAAAAGAGGACTGATATGAATTTGCATTTGGTGATTGGCACCCCAATGTATGGGGGCATGTGTACTAGCGAATATACACAATCGATTATTCATCTTTCAGAAGCAGCAAACAAGTCTGGTGTTAAGTTCACCACTATCTTTCTGGGCAATGAGTCTTTGATTCAGCGTGGAAGAAATACGATTGCTCATCATTTTCTTTCACTTCCTGATGCGACTCATTTGCTTTTCATTGATGCGGACTTAAAGTTCCGTGTAGAAGATGTGGTGCAAATGATTAAGGCAGACAAGTCTCTCATCATCGGACCAGTTCCTCTGAAAGGATACAACTGGGAAGAGGTTCGTCAGAGAGCACTTGCTGGTGAATCTGAAATCAATCGGACTGGTGGAGTCTTTAATATCAATCATCTTCCTGGTATTCAAATGGAAGATGAGAACACACCGTTTGAAATTGAGCACGGTGGAAATGCATTTATGATGATTCGTCGTGATGTGTTTGAAGAACTTGCTCCTCATACACCAACATATACGAATGGTGGTGCATCACTTCCTGACGGCGTAGAGATTAAAGATTTCTTCCGTGTAGAGATTGATAAAGAAAAGCAGCATCTTCTTTCAGAAGACTATTTCTTCTGTTCTTCTTATCGTAAGATTGGTGGTAAAGTTTGGTGTGCTCCCTGGGTACAAGTAGGACATTTTGGTTCTCACTTGTTCAATGGGCATTATGCTCGTTCTTATAAATAACTAAAAAACATAGGAATAATGACTGTACAACATCCTATTATTACTTATCGTCTGACCAGAGATGGTAGAATTCCAGAGTTTCTTTGCAACCACGAAGGTGCTTTTGCGGGAATGTATGGTGTGAATACCAACAAGCCAGGTTATATTGCAAAGTGGCCCGCCCCACAAGAAACATTGTTTCTTGGTATGGGTTGTGGTCCTATCGACCCTGATGGTGCTCCTGAAGGTGTAGAAGTCATTGAGACCAAAGAAGAACTGGAAACTTATATCACTGGAATCTCAACTGCCTGGACTGTAAAGAGCACAGGAGTCACAGGAGTCAGCACAGAGACCACTACAGGCACTCTGGAAGCGTGGAATCCTGGTGAGAACTATGCAGGTCCTGGACTGACCACAACCACCACTGATAAGGTTGTGACTGCTGCTCCTGCTGGTACTGTTGTTGGTGTTACGACTTCTTATGCAGACTCTGTAACGACTAGTGATACTGATGGTGTTGTTACAAAGACTGTTGTAAGAACCTTTACCGAAACAACAGAAGTTGAGAATCCATTTGATCCTGCTGCAGCAGCTGACGAACTCTGGGCAAAATACGAAGCAGTAAACGAACTCTGATTACTTTATGAAAACTTATTATTTTGATTGTGGGCTTCCACGTTCGGGGTCCACACTTTTGACTGCATTGTTGAATCAAAATCCTCAAATACACGCAGGCACATTGTCTCCTGTATTTGAGGTGATGTATTATACGAACGATAGACTACAAGGAGAACAGGCACAAGCATTTCCAAAACCAGAAATCTTTAAGCGTATGGTAGGAAATGTAATTGATACTTATTATGATGATGTAAAAGAACCAGTCGTCATTGATAAGTGTCGTGCTTGGAGTGCTCATATTGACTTAATCAAACAATACGTCACACCAGAACCAAAGATACTCTGCACCGTAAGACATCCACTGGATATTCTTGCATCGTTTATTGACTTGATTAACAACAGTCGTTCCGTGTCTTTTATTGATAAGGCACTGTTGCAGCAAGGAATGTTTATCACCAACGACACACGCTGCCACTTGATGATGAATCCTGGTGGTATTGTATGGGAATCAATGAATGCACTGGCAACTGCATTTCGTCAGAATCAAACACAATACATTCACTTTATTCAGTATGATGACTTGGTAAGTGAACCAAAGAAAGTGATGCAAGGTATCCATTCTTTCTTAAGACTGAAACCATATGAGTATGACTTTGAGAATATCGAAGCAAAGTATCGTGAGAAAGACACAGAAGTTTATGGTCTTCCAACGATGCACGAAGTTCGTAAGAAAGTCGAAAAGACTTCAAGACATTATAGTGAAGTGTTGAGTGAGGAGGTCATAAATAAATATAAGAATATGGACTTCTGGAACAGATAATAGATGTCTGAAGCAAGGATTAACCGCATATCAAATGAATTGGGAACGGGTGGTCCTATTGTTTCGGGCATCACAACTTTTTCTGGTCTAAACTATTTTGTACCACCAAAAGGAACCACAGCGGAGAGACCATCCAATTGCCCGTCTGGTTCCATTCGTTTTAATACTGATAGTGCTCATCTGGAATACTTTGATGGGTTGCAGTGGTTGGAGATGGAAGCGTTTAATGTTGAGATAGGAGTTTCTGGTGCTTTAGGTAATCGTGGTGTTTTTGGTGGTGGATTTACTCCTGGTGCAACAAATACAATTGAATATATAACCATCTCAACAGCAGGAAATTCAATTGACTTTGGAGATTTAACTGTAACAAGGTCTTATATATCTGGTTCATCATCCTCTACAAGAGGTCTTTTTAGTGGTGGATATTTAGCAACAAATGTAATTGATTACATTACAATATCTTCCACTAGTAACGCATTAGATTTTGGAGACTTAACTAGAACTGCTCATTCCACTGCGTCTTGCTCATCTTCAACAAGAAGTTTGAATGCTGGTGGTGGTACTAATACTATTGATTATGTAACAATAGCATCCACAGGAAATGCTCAAGACTTTGGTGATTTGACTAGAGTTGCGGGTAGATTTTCTGGATGTTCTTCATCAACTCGTGGAGTATTTGGAGGGGGACTTCTTTATCCATCATCAGGTAATAGCAACGTAATTGATTATGTTACCATTGCATCACTCGGAAATGCAATTGATTTTGGAGATTTAACTCAAGGAAGACAATCACCAGGAGCGTGTTCCAATGCAACTCGTGGATTATTTGGTGGTGGTTATATTTCTCCAAGTCCACAATCAAATATAATAGACTATATAACCATTGCATCGACAGGAAATGCACAAGATTTTGGAGATTTAACAGTTGCGAGAGGTTACGTTGCTGGTGTAGCGTCACCAATTCGTGGTGTTTTTGGTGGAGGTAATTTTGTTCCTAATCTACAAAACACAATGGATTATATAACAATTTCATCAACAAGTAATGCAGTTGATTTTGGAGATTTGACTTTTTCTCAAGACAATACTAATGCATCATTCTCCAACGGTCACGGAGGTCTATAATGTCTGAATTTAAATCATCAAGTTTTAGAAACGAAGACAACAGTGGTGCTCCTGATATTGTTGGAGTGACTTCATTCACTTCACCATTTTACTTTGTTCCACCATCAGGCACCACAGCACAGAGACCTTCTGGTGATGGATTAGCACCAGGTATGTTGAGGTTTAATACTGATATTGGAAGACTGGAAGTATGGAGAGGAGACCATTGGGCAACGATACTTGGTGAAACTCCAGACTTAAATGGTGGTGCTCGTGGAATAACAGGTGGAGCTTATAATGATGGTGCAACAAATGTTTTAAATTATATAACAATATCTACAACAGGAAACGCAATAGACTTTGGAGATGCTCTAACTGCTACAACATCAACTGGAGAAGGATGTGCATCAAGCACAAGAGGCATTTGGTCTGGAGGTCTAACTCCAACAAGAAATAATGTAATTCAATATGTTACCATATCATCTACGGGAAATGCACTAGATTTTGGAGACTTAACGGCAATTACAGATAAACCAGCACAATGTAGTAATTCAACTAGAGGGATTAGTGTTTTAGGTGCTGCTGGACCTGCTCCAAGCACTAGTAATATTATAGACTATATAACAATTGCATCAACAGGAAATGCAGTTGATTATGGTGATGTAAATTATAGTATAAACTACTCCGAAGGAACTTCTTGCGCTAGTAGCACTCGTGGAATTTTTGTAATTGGATATACCACTCCAGCTAACGCAGTTAATGTTATCGAATATTCTACTATTTCAACAACAGGAAATGCTATTGACTTTGGTGATTTAACAGTAACAGCTTCTGGTGGAACCTCTTGTTCTAATTCAACACGCGGACTGATAGGAGCATTTTTTCTACAGTATAATACAATTAATTATATCACAATCGCAACTACAGGAAATGCACAAGACTTTGGTGATTTAATTGAAACTAAATTTGCTAGAGCGTCTATGGCTTCTTCAACAAGAGCAGTATTTTCTGGAGGTAGAGCAGGTTCTAACACATTAGAATATGTAACTATCTTAACAACGGGAAATTCTCTTGACTTTGGAGACTTAACTACACCAATGGCATATCACGCAGGTCTCTCCAACGCTCACGGAGGTTTATAAGAAATGACTAGACTTAATATCAGAAGACTTACCAACGAAAACGAAGACGGAGCACCAAGAGTTTCTGGTATTTCTACATTCTCTTCCACTGCATTTCTTGTGCCGCCAAGAGGAAGCACAGCACAAAGACCATCAGATAATCTTCGTGGTGGTATGATGCGTTTTAATACTGATAGTGGTCACTTGGAGTATTATGATGGAAGTCAGTGGACTGATGTTGTTGTAGCGAATAATAGTTTAGATGGTGGTAATCGTGGGGTTTTTGGTGGTGGGTCTGCTCCGGGAATTACCAATACAATAGAATTTGTCACAATATCAACATTAGGAAATTCCACAGACTTTGGAGATTTAACTGTTGCTAGAAATCATCCTACTTCTTGTGCATCAAATACTAGAGGTATATGGGGTGGTGGAGAAACACCAACAATATCAAATGTAATTGATTATGTAACAATTTCTTCAACAGGTAATGCAACTGATTTTGGTGATTTATTTACTGGAAGATATGGTTTTGCTGGATGTTCATCCAATACTCGCGGATTATTTGCTTCAGGATATACACCATCTTATTCAAGTTTAATAGACTATATCACAATTGCATCAACAGGAAATGCTGTAAGTTTTGGAAACTTGACTTCGACACGAGGATACACTCGTGGATGTTCTTCAAGTACTCGTAGTTTGTTTGGTGGTGGTTTTGTTCCGGGAGGAAATTCCAATATAATTGATTATATTACTATCTCAACAACAGGAAATGCAACCGATTTTGGAGACTTAACTACAAATCGTTCAGCTTCGGGTGCTTGTTCCAATTCAACTCGTGGAATATTTGCAGGAGGAAGCTCACCAGCCACTGAAAGTTCAATTGATTTTATCACAATAGCAACATTAGGAAATGCATCCAACTTTGGCAATTTAACTGCAACAAGAGAATCATTTGCTGCGTGTTCATCAAGTATTCGTGGTATTTTTGGTGGTGGATACCAGAGTCCAGCAGCATTGAGAATTAATACAATAGAGTATATTACAATTTTATCTGCGGGAAATTCAGTTGATTTTGGAGATTTAATTGCACCAGTAAGAGCAAACTCAGCCTGCTCCAACGGTCACGGAGGACTATAAATATCACTATGGAGAAACTCATATAAATGGCAGCAGCACCAGGAGCATTACGATTCAATAGCGACTCACAAAAACTGGAACTCTTTGATGGGAATCAGTGGGTAGAGATTGTTGCGACTTCTCCCGACTCACAGACTGGTGGTGCTCGTGGTGTTTTTGGTGGTGGAACTACACCGACACCTGTTGCTACAATTGATTACATAACTATTTCTACCACAGGAAATGCAATATCTTTTGGTTCATTAACAGGTAGTTATTCAATTAGAGGTGCTTGTGCATCCCCTACAAGAGGTGTATGGTCTGGTGGATATTCTCCATCTCCAGGTTCTTCACCATTTGGTAGAGTTAATGTAATAGACTATGTAACAATTTCTTCAACAGGAAATGCAATTGACTTTGGAGACACTGCAGGAGGAACAAAAAGACAAAACCAATCTGGTTTCTCAAATTCAACAAGAGGAATTTTTACGAGTGGTTATGAAATTGATTTTGCCCCTGCAGCATACAGAAATACTTTAGATTATATTACAATTGCTTCTACAGGAAATGCAATTAATTTTGGAAACATAACTGCTGGTGGAACATCAGCGGTAGCAGCATGTGCATCATCAACAAGAGGCATTATTGCAGGTGGAGAAAATCCAGCAATCAATAATATTATTAATTTTGTAACCATTTCAACTTTAGGAAATACTGCAGACTTTGGAGATTTAGTTAGAACAACTGCTAACTTTGCAGGATGTTCTAATGCAACTCGTGGAATATTTGGTGGAGGTTCAACACCAGGAGAAGTCAATAATATTGATTATATTACTA
>Ga0073926_10000285_pt1 | contig 11098 bp, 10 predicted proteins | sample GWRWmT4_4Nov14_FD_70189 | JGI IMG/M metagenome (GOLD analysis project Ga0073926, IMG submission 70189) | Sand microcosm microbial communities from a hyporheic zone in Columbia River, Washington, USA - GW-RW T4_4-Nov-14 | ecosystem: Engineered > Artificial ecosystem > Sand microcosm >...
AGAAATAACGAATAAAGAGTTTTGGTGTTTGATTTAATCTTTGCGCCTTGATATTCAATCGTATTTGATTGTTGCTTTTTACGAATTTCAGAAATTAATGATTTAAAAGAATTTTTGTTCAACTCTAGATTTTCTTTTGATGATGTAAAGTTCTTAAGTTCTTCTGATTTAATATTAATCCACGCAAGATTGCTCCATCCTGCCCAAGTCAGATCACGAAGTTCTTCATCAGAAAGTCCAGGTAACCCTGAAATATTTTTCCAACTTTGAGGTAATTTTTGAATTTTATCAATAACTATTTTGTCTCTGGTGTCAACTAAAACGTAAAATTCACTCAGATTTTTCATTATCAGAACCTTCAATTGCTTTGATATTTTTTGCCTTTGCTTCTGCTAAAAGTGTTCGATCTTCTTCAGATAATTGCCATGGTGCAGCACCCATCCATTGAACAGATGCAGGAAGTGTTGCATCCCATGATCTCCACGCAGCAAAATCATTTCTTGGACGCATTGCAATCTCAACACCCGCAGCGGCAGCTATTTGTCCAATCAGTTCCACTGCTTCTGTTGGTTGCATTTGAAACCAAAGGTTTGAAAAGTCTCCACGGATACAAAGTTCAATGATACCTCCAGTTGCGCTTCCGACAGTTAATGAACGTCCGCGAAATTGATTTTGTTTTAGTCCTGCAAGTTCATTTTCTTCATAAATTGCATTAATTTGTTGACGAGTTTTTGATATTTTCTTTGGTGCCATAATGAATCCTCAGATCTTTTGATATTTATTGTGCGTTCCAAGAGATTGTTACGAACCCTGTAGGACCAACGGAAATTGGATAAGATGTTTGTGGTGTTACAGTAACTCCAGGAGATGTGCTTGGAGTTGCTGGTTGTCCTGCTTGACCTGGACTTGCTGCACCAGCATTTCCTGGGTTTCCTGAAGTTCCGGTGCCACCACGCCCTGATGCTCCACCACCTCCGCCACCGCTGCCGCCAGCACCGCCAGGCTGACCCGGCCGAGGGTTGGGGCGGCCACGGCCGCCGCCGCCGCCGCTGCCCCCACCTGGAGAACCGCCGGCGCCACCGGCACCGCCGGCACCGCCCGCCGGCTGGAAGAAGAGGGGCGACTGCCCCGCAGCCCCTGGCTGGCCACCTGGGTTTCCTCCAGTGGAACCGCTAGCACCGTTACCACCAGCACCTGGGTTTCCTGCGGTTCCAGCATTTCCTGGATTTCCTGCAACTGCAGGACCACCAGCGCCTCCTGCACCGCCAGGAAAAGTTACTCCAAGAGCTGATGATGCCTGTCCTGTTGCACCTTGAGCACCTGCGGTTCCTGGTTGAGCAGGAGGCGCTGCATTTAAGTTTCCAGCGGCACCAGGTTGACCTGCTTGCGAAACACCACCATTTGCACCACCACCAACAAAGGTTCCACCTTGTCCAGAGCCCCCGGCGGGCCCGCCGCCGCCGCCAGGGTTTCCTGGTGCTCCTCCACCACCACCGCCCGCTTGTCCACTATTTGCAGTTCCGCCAGTACCACCAGCACCTGGGCTTCCTGCTTGACCAGCGGCACCAGCACCACCTTGACCTTGAACATCAACCCTCAAAAGTCTTGCAGGTGTTGTAAAGGTTCCCGGAGCATTAAAAGTCACACTGCCGGCGGCAGTCATGTTTCCACGGTAAATTTTTCTAGCATGTAAAGACATCTTTTAATCCAGATAAAACCAACCAGTTATGATGTATTTAGATTTATTGCCATACACAACGTTACCACGATGTGTATGAGTAAATCCCGCAGGCCATATGACCATCGTATTCTCTTTTGGAGATATTCTTACTCGTTGATATAAGAATTCTGTTTCTCCTGCGTCTTCAATCGTATTTAAGTATGCAGAATAAACTAAACAACGATTACCCATATCTCCGTTATTTTGTTCACAGTGCCAGATATGATAACCGCCACCAGGTTCAGTTTTTTGTATCTTTATTTCCGTTGACTTAAGTGAGATATCTTTTAATATATCATATTCGTTGGTGTATTCATCAAAACAATTCTGTAAACCGCTTGTAAAAATATCAACAACTGATGTCTGATTAAAATCGGAAAAGGAATGATTTTTGACGTTTAGGAAATAAAAGTTATCTTGTTTATGATACTTTCGAGCATTCTCTGAGTTCTGGCGATTCCCACATATACCTTGATTCAGAAGACGCTCAAACTCTTCGATCATATGAGAACAAAATCCATCAGGAAACACATTGTCATACATTCCAATGAATTCATGATAACGAGTATTCATAAAAATTAAGAGAAATTATAGAGTGCTAAGGTTCCCCACCAGGTTGTTCCTGAATCGTAGGTAAAGAAAGTATAAATGTCAGTTTTGGATGCAGTGGTTGTTCTAGTTGGTACAGATCCTCCTGGCCATTTAACTGACACGGGCCAAGTGATTGTATAAGGACCACCAGCACCATTGGTTAATACTAATGTAAAAGAACAAGCAGCTGCTGGTGCATTGGAAAACGTAAAGGTTGCAGTCTGATTTAATGTTGCGGTTACAAAGTTACCCGTTGACAAATCAATGTTTGGAGTTGCACCAGTGTTTGCAAGGTTATTGACAAATTCAGATGCAAGAATCGAATTGATTTTTAATGCATTCGATGTTGGGTTTATTGTATTTGTTGTACCGCTGATTTGAATTCCCATTGGTCCTTTTTTAGTTATTTATACGTAAGGACTTGCACCTAAGAGTTCTTCATTCCAAAAATCCTTAAGTTCCTCTGTATTCTTAATGGTATCTGGAATAACCGTGGCATCACGAAGAGCTTTCTTTTGAGCAACAATCTCTTTGGTATCTTCACCATCTTCCAGTGCTCTCTGGAATTGAACATCAAGGGATTCAAAAAGTGGTTTTCTTGCTACTCTGATTTTTTCCTTATGAAGTTCCTTTGCTTTGTTTAAATTGACTTGAATCTTTTCTGAAACAATCTCCCAAGCATTATAGAAATCATTGTCTGGCAAATCTGCTTCAGTTACAAAGATATAAGGAGTATCTGCAGGTACATCTTTGATTGCTACCTGCTCAAGTGGAAGTTCTCCTGTTGGAATTACAAGAGATACACAAGTTTCGTTTGGATATGCGATAAATTGATTCATGGTTTTTTTGAGTATTTATCTAGAGATGATGATGTGGTTCATGGTGTTAGCGGAATACGGCGACATTTACCAACTCTCTGTCTGTGGCGGAACCTGTGCCAACGGTAAGCAATACATTCACTCCAGATGTCGTTTGCCCTGCTTGACCATCTACTATTAAAGCCACAGCAGCCGAAGCAGCGGTTGTCGGTAGTCCGATTGTACCTATTGTTGCGTAATTAGCATCCACCATCGCCGTCGTGAAGTTCACCGTATAGTCGCCCGTCCCATTTTTAGTAATACTAGAAACATTATAAGCAGCTCTAATCTTACCAGCGTTTACACCATCAAAGTTAACCCATGCACGACATAATTGACCACCAATGACACCTGATGTTACTATTTTACCTGCAGGATAGGTGGTAATTTGGTTTGATGCTGTGGTTAAACCTACAGTAGCACTTAATACTAAGTTAACTGTGCCTCCACCAGAAGTTACAGTGGTTCCTGGAGCAATACCAGATCCAATTACAAAATCACCATTGTTAATGGTAACATTGGTGCCTGCAAGAGTAATTGCAGAGTTTCCTGATGTACTAACTCCAGTGGTTGTTACACCAGCCATCTGGGTTGTAGTTGCTACAATACCACCAGTTACAATACCTGAGGCATTAAAGTTACCTACAATGTGTAAGACTTCTGTAGTTGTAATACCGACTAAAACTTGACCGGAATTGTTTAAACTTACAGTTCCAAGACCTGCATTGCTTTTTAGTGTATTGACTCTAATTTCTGATGGCATGGTTGTTTTTTAGTTATTTAGAGATGATGATTCGTTTCATGGGGTTAGCGGAAGATGGCGACGTTTACATGTGCTGAATCAATAGGACTGTCAAAAGCTGCATCTCCAGCGTTTACAAGAACAATTAAGCGACATGCTGAAGAAGTTCTAGCGGCAACAACGTCATTTGCTGTTAAGGTAAATCCTGCTCCAGCTTGATCAGTAGTGCCGGTTCTAGCAGCTGTTCCACTAATGGAATAGTTTGCATCCGCCAACGCCGTCGTAAAGTTCACCGTATAGTCGCCCGTCCCATTTTTAGTAACACTGGAAACATTATAAGCAGCTCTGATCTTACCGGCGTTCACTCCATCAAAGTTAACCCATGCACAACATAATTGACCACCAATGACACCTGATGTTACTATTTTGCCTGCAGGATAAGTAGTAACCTGGTTAGATGCTGTTGTTAATCCTACGTTTCCGCTTAATACTAAGTTAACTGTGCCTCCACCAGAAGTTACTGTAGTTCCTGGAGCAATACCAGATCCAGTTACAAAATCACCATTGTTAATGGTAACATTAGTACCAGAGAGTGTAATGGCTGCAACACCACTTGTCGTAATTCCAGTGGTTGTGACACCAGCCATCTGGGTTGTAGTTGCTACAATACCACCAGTTACAATACCTGAGGCATTAAAGTTACCTACAATGTGTAAGACTTCTGTTGGATTTGTAGATGCTATACCAACTCTAGTACTGACATAAGCCCCACCAGTTACCTGAAGTGGTTGTGATGCGGTTCCAGTGGATGATGCAGAACCAACTAAGAAAGTTAAACTAGTTCCACCATTTACATCATAAAAAGCAATTCTATTTTGTGTTCCAGAGGTAATACTATTAATACCTGAAATACTCGTTGGGTTGATGATTGTCATTTTTCTTCCTCAAACAACGACAAAATTACCATCAACAGTCACAACACCATTAATGTTGACTGGTCCTGCCATGATGCCATTGAAATTTGTGCCGATGTAATGATTGCCGTTGAGTGCATTGTCAACGATCACCATTCCATTGGAAATATAAATTCCCTGCATTGAGTTCCCTACACCTACAAGATCTGAGTCTGATACGCTATCAGTGTTGACTCCAACTCTAGCGGTGTTTAAAAAGTTCCGACTGTCATCAATGACCGTCGTATTCTGTACTTTAATTGCCATCTTCGCTTATAGCTCGGCTTTCAGTTATTTATACTTTTTAAGTTCTTCTACTTCCGCTTGCAGTTCTTTAATTGCTTCAATCAGAACTCCAATGATACCATTGTAATTCACAGTCTTATGTGTTGAGTGACTAATCAACTCAGGAAGAACTTCTTCAACTTCTTGTGCAATGACACCTAAAGATGGTGAATGATTCTCAATCCAATCAAATCTTACACCTCGGAGGTCTGATACAATCTCCAGAGCATTCTCAATGGTTCTGATGTTCTCTTTGACGTTTAAGTCTGAGGTTGTGTTGAAGTTCGTTGCTTCACAGGTTCCAGCGATTGAAACAAGAGCACTTCCATCAAACGTAAAGTTTGCAGATCCTGCAAAAAAACCATTGTCGTTATATTGAACTTGTGTATTGGAACCTCCAACAGATTGCCCGTCAATGAAGATTGTAGTGATTCCTGATGATGGTGTGGTAACTGTTCCAAGTCCAGCACCAGTAAAGTTCAGAGTGGTAACTGCATAACCGATTAAGTCACCATCAGAACGAACACCAATCGATTGAAGAATACCTGTTAGATTACTTCCATTACCATAATATGTAACAATTCCAGCGTTTGTTGCTGTAATGATTCCGGAAGAAATCTGAACTCCACTGAATGTTGAGATGCCACTATAATTGATTCTAGTTCCACTTAGATTTGTGATAATTCCAGTGAAAATCGTAGCGATTCCAGTGACAAGGAGATTATCAAAACTGGATGTTCCAAATGTTGAGATCCCAGTCAGATATGCACCAGAACCATAGAAGAAATCGGCAGTGATATCATTATTACAGAGAATGTTGCCAACAACATGAAGCTTTTCTGTTGGATTTGTGGTTCCTATGCCAACATAAGGAGTTGCTTCAGTGGTGATACCAATCTTTTGGGCTACATCATCAATGTGTAAGAATGAACTAAATTGTGATAGTTCTCTATTCTTTATCTCGGCCATTGATTTCTCCTGTTAGTCTTATTTATCAGACGGCAATTGTCTTCAAAGTACCATCATCTTCAACAAAGAGTTGATACTTTGTTCCATTTGGTGAGGTGAGAATGACACCTGCAGCAGTGCTAACACCAACTCTTACACTTCCAGTACAAGTAGAAACACCAGAAACACTTAATTGATTTGTAAAGGTAGTTCCAGTGACTGTTACACCAGCACCAAGAGTTTCAAACTTCTTAGAACCACTATGATAAAGTTCAACTGGTCCGCTATTTCCTATGAACTTTGCCATTGTTTGGGACACTTGAGAATCAGTTATTTCTAATGTTCTCTGAGTTCCAGTTGCATCAATAATCAATTTACCCATATTTTGTTGATTAATATAGGTATTTGATCCGTCTGAATAAAGTTTTAAGTAATTTGCTCCTGCACTACCAAAAGTTAGAGATTTTCCAGTTCCAACTACTACTGTATCAGCAAATGTTGAGACACCAGAAACATTTAAAGTTTCAAGAGAAGTATTTCCTTTAACTGTAAGAGCACTTGTTGGATTTGTGGTTCCTATTCCAACATTAGAAAGTGTATGGATACCTACAGACGTTGTAACCCATTGCGAAGAACTTAACGTTGAACCTTGATAAACAATTGTTGTGGCTGAAATAACTCCTACTTGAATTCCATTAGCAAAAAAGTTTGAAGCACTGACAATACCAGTGTTTCCATTGATTGTAATTCCAGATCCAACGTTGATTGTATTGTTTGATCCATTTAATACAATACTTGAACTTCCAACCGTTAAAATTCCAGTAACTCTTGCATTTCCATTGACCCACAATGAAGTTCCTGATGCACCTACAGCACCAACTTCTAAAGCAAATCTTGGATTTGTTGTTCCTACACCGACAGAGTTAAGACTAAAGATTCCTTGACTATTCTTTGTCCAGTTTTCGGTAAGATAAACAGTCGCAGCGACTCCAGTAGCCGTTGAAGTAACTGCAGCACCAACAAAGTTTAACGCTACAACTTGTCCTGTTGTGCCTACAGGTAAACCCTCTTCAAATAGTGAAATACCATAGATTCCAGTGAATCCATATCCAGGGTTGACTGAACTATATGAAATCAGTTCTACAGTCTCGTCACCAAAACATGCTGTGTTTAAGATAACCGATGCAGTATCATTTGCCGTGTATTCACTATCGGACAATTTAACACCGTTGATGAATACATCAAGTTGTCCCACAGTATAAGGGAATAAAAATACAGTCTGCCCTATGGTAGCTGTAAAGGTCTGAGAACTTCTTGTTGATGGTAAACTCTGCCAAGAAACACCAGAACCAACACGAACTAAGTATTGTCCCGTAGAACCAGCACCTGCAGTTCCTGCTGTAACTGAACCAGCCAAATGAATGGAATTAAAAGTGCTGATTCCAGTTGCATATAAGGTCGTAGCACCAATTCCACCATTAACATGAAGTGTATATTTGATGTTGTCAGTATTAATTCCTACTTGATTCTTATCAGCATCAGCAAGAATTAAATCATTATTAACCTCAAGACCGTTCTTGACAACAAAATTCTTATTGACTCCTGCCATTGAGGTTCACTCTCCCCTCTTGTCTTTTTTTCTATTTATATCAAACAGTTCTCATGATGAATGCAAGAGCATAGTATGGAGGTCTGTTTTCATGGAAATCACTTCCACCGGTACTATTGGTAGAATCTGGTCCAATGTTATTAGTGGTTGCAAGGGCATATCTATCAGATTGACTATTAACGTTACTATTTCCAGAAAATCTAGTTAATTGGTGATTGTGAGATGGCATCTCAGCAATTGTCAGTTGATGAGCAACTGAACCACCAGTATTTCCAGGTGCATACTGACCACTTATTGCACCAGTATCAGCGTTAAATGTAACTCCAGTAGCAGCGTCACTTGCAGCACCAACAACAAATCTGCTGACTAAGTTTGGAGTTCCATTATTTCCATCACAGAGAGCCCATCCAGTAGGAATGTTTGTGACAGTTCCTGACCACATAATAATTCCACCAACAGGAATTGTTCCATTACCTATAATGGTTCCATTAACATGAAGTGTTGCTTGTGGTGTTGAAGTCTTAATGCCAACGCGGTCGCTATCAGCAATTACCAGAGTATTTCCTTGTCCTGCGTGGCTAATTGCTAAGAATGAACCACTGGATGCAGAACTTCCAAAGTAATTGTAACCAAACAGAACAGATTGGAAGTTAGTCGTACTGTTAAAGTTTCTACCAATTGAGAAACTTGTGACTGATCCAATTCCAAGATTTGGAGAGGAGAATCTTGCAAGTCCGCCATCAACACTTGTTGAGACACCACTTGAAACATTCAGTGCAGCCGTTGCGGTTGTAGTTCCAACACCAACATTTCCAAGCGTATGAATTCCAGTGCTGTTTCTAGACCACTTGGAAAGTTCTCCAGAAATGCTGATGGTTACAATACCTGTAGATCCTGTAGTGGTTAAACCACCACCAACAATTATAGAAGTTGGAATTTCAGATAATGTGGATCCATTTCCTCTATAAGAAGTTGCGGAGATGACACCAACAACATGCAATGGATTGCTTGGGTTTGTAAGGCCAATTCCAACAGATCCAGAAACATAAGCACCACCAGTAACTTGTACTTTCTGTGATGCAGTTCCTGTGGATGTTGCAGCACCAATGATCAGAGTTGAGTTATCTTTGAACAGGAAATTTGAATTTCCAGAATTGACATTTGATGGGTCCTTATAAAGAACTTGGTCAGCAGAACCAAATGCAATTCCACTTGGCAGAGTTCCAATATAACCATATGGTTCCCACTGGTTATTCAGTGTGTAAATCCAACCAAGATACCCATTGCTTGGTGGAAGAGCTCTATTAACAACATCACCAGGAGTTCCAGCAGTTGTTGGAGTTGAACCAGTACCAATCGTTATCTTGCGAGATACATCAGCATCACCTTGGAGGAAGAGTGACTTCGCTTCAATACCATCTTCTGAAGTTGAGGTCAGTTTGCTGTTGAATACAACTGGACCACCAAATTCCGAAATCAGAGTATTATCATCACCACCTTCAACTTTGATTCTACGATTGACAGAAATCTCAAGAGGAGAAAGAACGTCAAATCCAACGTTTACAGTGCCTCTTCCAATGTCTTCACCAGTGACTGATGGAATTGGAGCATCATAGACTTCTTCTTGTCCTGTTGCAGAGTTGAGTTTTTTATTACCTGTGTAGAAATTACCTCCATCATCCATACCAGTATAGATACTGATACCACCTTCCTTCTTAAATGATTGTGCAAGAAGAATTTCTTCTGCGGACAGAATACGATCTTGTCTCTCTGGGAATGCAGTTGAATAATTACCAGGACCATAACCAAGATACTCAAATGTATGAGCAGATGCACGAATGATTGAGTTTCTTCTAAATTCAACTGGTTGTGGTTTAATCTTCTTGACTGCAGTTCCTGAGACATGATTTTGTCTGAGAGTTCCAAACAGAGCTCTGAACACATAAACTGTGCTTCCAGAGACTTCCTGTTTGATTCTCATAATTTCATCATCAATCAACAGATAATCGCCAAGATTGAATCCTAAGATATCCGCATTTGGAATTGTGATTGGGTTTGTATCCGAGTCTGATGAGTTGAAATTAGTACCAAGAGTGGTTGTAATGCCAGCATATTGTGCAGCCAAACGACCAGAAGTATTTTCAACTTCTTTTGTTAAGTCTCCGCCAGAAGATGTGAGCAGTGGACGATAAACAGTAATGATTCCACCAGTCGAAACACTTGCAGTACTGACTCCAACATTAATCGTTGCTGATGTTGAAGAATTGACGTTGGTGACTAAGAAATCATCGTTAAATAATGCCTGGTCAGCACCACCGATACGAAGTTTGTTATTGACTCCAAAACCATGAGCCTTGCTAAATGTTAGAGTTCCAATTCCAGTTGAACTGGTATAAATGAATGTTGAAATACCAAGAGTTGTTCCTGTTAATGTTGCAGTTGCATCGGAAGTTAATGTAACTCCGACACCAGTAGACCCTGCAAGACTTGCAATTGATTCTGAAGATTGAACAGTAACAGTTTTTGATGTTGGAACTGCAGTTACCTTATACAGAGTATTATAACCATTATACGTTGCAGATGAAACTCCAGAGACACTCAGACAATCTCCGACGTTACTGTAGATATTAGTAACAGAACAAATACCAGCAGAGTATCCTGAAACTGTAGTGATACCACTGATTGTTAAACTTTCACCAATCGAATAAGCACTACCACCATCCATAATCTTAATGTTGGTGATGGTTCCAGCAGCACTTACAGTAACTCTTGCGGTTGCGTTAGCTCCACTACCACTTGTTAAGCGAGCACCATAGAATGTTCCTGTAGAATATCCAGCACCAGCATTTGAAATACTGACTGATGTGATGCCAGAAAGTCCATGATCCAGTGTTGTATAAAGAGTATGTACAGTCCCTGATGATGAAATGATATTCGTGAGACCAATACCAACACTGAAATCAAACAGATTTTTCTGTAAGGTTTGTTTTGTGATGCTGTATTCAGGATTATTAACAACAACTTTACCAATTGGATCTGATACAGCAAAACACTCTGCCGCAATTGGGTCAGAATTTGCATTATCTCTGTTCTTTTGTGGATACAGATTCTGAACTGGTTGAGAAAGATTGTAGTCAGTAAATGGTGTAACTGTTGGAGAATTGCCAGAGTTAACTAAGATTAAGTGATAAACACCATCTTGAATGTTTGGAACGTACTCTTGGATTTCCTGATTTCTATACAGTTGATATGTGGTTCCGAGTTTCTTTCTCTTGAATGTTGGGAGATTTGTGTTTCTAACCGTAGTATCATTTGTGAATGAACCGGGATCACTTGTCAGAGAAAAACTAAATTGTTTTGTGCTGCTGATACCAGTAACGGTATGAGTTCCGT
>Ga0073926_10000287_pt1 | contig 11042 bp, 16 predicted proteins | sample GWRWmT4_4Nov14_FD_70189 | JGI IMG/M metagenome (GOLD analysis project Ga0073926, IMG submission 70189) | Sand microcosm microbial communities from a hyporheic zone in Columbia River, Washington, USA - GW-RW T4_4-Nov-14 | ecosystem: Engineered > Artificial ecosystem > Sand microcosm >...
TGCATTACAATCATTGATGGTCCTGAGAATGCTGTAGGTATAGCCAAGGAGCTAAAAGCTCACGCTCTACAGAATGGTAGGATTGAGCAGGTGGATGAGTATAACAAGATTTATGTTCCTAACAATCCTAATGAGATAACTATTGTAGTGATAGACCACATAGGACTGTTGAAGACCACCAAAGATCAAACTACCAAAAAGGCTGCTATCGACAAGATGAGTGATGAGCTCAGGTATGCCAGGGACTTCTATGGATATACGCCAGTAGCTGTTAGCCAGTTTAATCGTGACATCAGTAATCCTATTAGAATTAAGAATGGTGATGTGGAACCTCAGCTGGAGGATTTTGCAGACAGTTCCCAAACTCAAAATGATGCTGATGTGGTATTAGCACTGTTTGATCCTATGCGCTACAAGGTGCAAGATCCCTCTGGATATAACATGGAGAAGCTGAAGGATCAGTATGGTGCTAAGTATTTCAGAAGCTTGAGGCTTATTAAGAATTCCTATGGAGAAGATGATATTCGTATTGGTCTGGGCTTTATGGGTCAGATTGGTATGTTCAAAGAGCTTCCCAGAAGAAAAGATATAACAGACGCTGATTATGAGGCTGTTATAAACAAAACCTATTTCCTAAACAAATAACTAAACATGAGAATTAACCTTAGAATGTTCAACACACTGCCTACAAGAAAAGACCCGTTCTTTCAAATTGTATTTATTCCCACAGTGTCCTTATTGAATAGCATGAGTAGAGATGATAAGTATATAGCTATCAATCTTGAATGGCTATTCTGGTCATTTACAACAATTTTTGAATATGACGCTAAGAGATAAACGGCAGAAAGAATTTGCTGATATGTGGTTAGCAGGAAATAGACGATCAATTTTAAATCTTTGTCCACGTTTTGGAAAAATCTACACCACTATCAACATACTTGAGGAGCTGAAGCCTAAGAGTGTGTTGATAGCCTATCCAGACAATAAAATCAAGCAAAGCTGGAAAGATGATTTTGAGAAACGCGGGTATGATGACAGCAATGTTACATACACCACCCACCTCAGTCTAAAGAAGTATTTGGACGAATCATTTGATCTAGTGATCATTGATGAGATACATCTGCTTTCAGAGGCTCAGATAGAAGTTACTAAAGAACTGTCACACAATTATGTTCTTGGTCTCACTGGAACATTATCTAGTGATACAGAACGTACACTTCGTGATGAGTTAAGTCTCTATGTACTAGCCACTTACACAATTGATCAGGCTATCAAGGAAGGAGTTATTGTAGACTACCAAATTACAGTGGTCACTGTTCCTCTAGATAACATGGTTAAGAATGACTATAAGGGCAAGCAACGCACTGAGAAACAACAGTTTGACAGCTATGGATGGGTGATAGACAGTCTTGAGAGACAGGGTAAGGCTACCATGTTCTTGAGACTAGCCAGAATGAGGATTGTCCAGAACAGCTTGGCTAAGCTACAAAAGACCAAGGCTCTGCTTAATAAGCACAAGGATGAGCGTGTTCTGGTGTTCTGTGGTGTAACTAAGATTGCTGATCAACTTGGTATTCCAAGCTATCACAGCAAAAAGGAAGAGAAGCAAATCTTTGATGATTTTGTAGAGGGTAAGGGTAAGCATTTAGCTGTTGTAAAGATTGGTAACACGGGTGTTACATACAAACCACTCAATCGTGTGATTATCAACTATTTCGATAGTAATGCTGAGAACCTGGCTCAGAAGATTAATAGATGTATGGCTATGGAATATGACACTCCAGATAAAAAAGCCCACATATACATCATTAGTAGTGATGAGACGGTGGAACTCAAATGGTTACAAAAGGCATTAGAATTTTTCGATAAAACAAAAATCAAATATGTATGAAGCTAGAACTATTAAAAGAAGAATCGCTTGGAAAATCTCCTTGGTATGTCGTAAAGATAGATGGGGAGTATAAGTATGGCTCTTGGTCCCATCCAGATGCAATGAACATTTTCAATGCTCTTCTAAAGGACCCAATGGCCTTGGATGTTAAAAAAGAAGTTTTGCAATCAGAGGAAATTAATGTATCTTCGGTCCCTAATCAAAATACATAATTTAAACATGGCAAGCAAATTAATCGGGATTGTTGGTGCTACAGGTACTGGCAAATCCACAGCAATCAAACATCTAAATCCAAAAGAAACGTACATCATTAACACAGCTAAAAAAGAACTTCCGTTCAAAGGCTCTGACAAATTGTACAACGCTGAAAGCAAGAACTACAAGGAAGTGGATGAGATTACAGAAATCACTAGACTTCTGATTAACATTTCTGAGAAAGCCTCGCACATCAAAACAATTATCATCGAGGATGCTAATTACATGATGAGTTTTCGTATGGCTGATAAAGCTAACGAAACAGGTTTTCAGAAATTTACAATCATGGCAAAGGACATGGTTGATTTGTTCAGAGCAACTCGTAAGTTGCGTGATGATCTCAAAATCTTCTATTTCTCTCATCCAGATGCAATTGAAGATGGTGGAGAGATTGTAGGATATAAGATGAAGACATCAGGTAAGATGTTGGACAATCAAATCAATCTAGAAGGTCTCATCACAACATGCTTATATACACATGTTGAAGAGAACAAGGATGGTTCCATGAACTACTATTTCTTGACAAATAGATTTAGAAAGATTCCTGCAAAGACTCCTGATGGGATGTTTGCAGATATTAAAATCCCTAACAACTTACAGATTGTTTCGGATGCAATCGATGCGTATTATAATTCTTAATAATTAAAACACAGAAAACATGTCAAACATTGGCGGTAAAAGAAAAGAACAAACCAGTCTTCCTGAATTTAGTAAGAAGGTGGGATTATTTGAAGCAAAGGTGGTAGCAATCAATCCTAGTGCTGAAGAGTATAAGGAGATTCTGAACATTGAGCTGAAAGAAGATTCCAAAGCTCTGGAGTATTTGGGAACAAGCACTGATGGAAACACCACTCTGCGTACAGATGTATGGTTGGAGGATGTTAAGTCTAAAGATAAGTTCAAGGTGACCTTCTTCCTGGAGAACAAAGAAAAGGTGAATAAAGATGGTACTAAGAAACAATATATCAATAGCATTGGTACTTGTTCTTGGTCTGATGATCCTAATAACCTTCCCACTTGGTTCAGCTCTCGTGAATATCGTGTAGCATTTGTAGGAGAAGAAGAACTCTATAATTTCATGCGTACATGGTTGGGAGAACTTGACTATCGTGATGCTGAAACCACCTTATCCTTGGATTGGAAAAAGCTCATGAAGGGTAATGTAAAAGACATCAAAGATCAAGTGGGTGGTGAATGGTGCACAAATGTTGTAGCACTTGCTACCATCAAGACTGTCATCAAGGATGATGAAACTAAAGAATATCAAGGGGTGTACAATAAAGCATTCTTGCCTGCATATTCCATCAAGCAGTTTCGTCTAGTTGATTTCTCAAATTCCAGTATTATTTCTGGATTGCGTCAGAAGAAATCTAAAGACCTGAAGCCTCATGAGCGTTTTGTCCTGAATGTAACAGGTGAGTATGGCTGTAAAGATTTCTACACGCTGAAAGACCTGAAGGACTATAATGCAGATGATAATCTGGTAGCTTCAGATTCAGTGATTTCTGATGATGGTGCTGATTTCTAAATCCCCTCTCTGTCAAATAAGCCCTTCATCAGAAATGGTGAGGGGCTAATTTTTTATTATGATTATAGGTAAGAAACGAATAAAGCTTACCCCAGAAGGTGTGCTAAATCTCATCAGTGAGTATGATGTTTTCAAATATTATATGCCTGATAGATCCTGGAAAGTCAATAGGGCTACATATTCTCCCTTTAGACAGGAAAACAATCCATCCTTTGTTATAGGAAACAAGCATGGAAGGCTTTCCTTCATTGATTTTGCAGATAGTAGTAAGCGTGGTGATTGTTTTCAGTTCGTTAAGCTGTTATTCAATCTGAGCTCCATGGATGATGTTCTCAAACTAATCGATAAAGATTTTGGTTTGGGTATCCATGGAAAGCCTACAGGTGAATACAAGAAAATCACAGCTGAGTATCAGCAACCAGAAGATCTGGGTAAACGCTATTCTCTTATACAAGTGGTCACTAGAAAGTTTACTAATGAAGAACTTGCATATTGGAATGAGTATTATCAGAGCCTGGATGATTTAAGAGCTAACGGGGTGTATGCAATCAAAACACTCTATCTGAACAAGCAGAGGTTTCCACTAAAGGAAACAGAACTTCGTTTTGGTTATCTGTATGACGGTCACTGGAAGATATATCGTCCATATGCGGATAGAAAAAGTAAATGGGTTCCAAACAATGTACCCATTACAATGATGGATGGTAAAGATGACATTATAAATTGTCCTGTAGCGTTCATTAACAAGAGTAAGAAGGATTATATGGTGATGAAGAAGGTGTTCCCATGCTGCTGTGCTGTTCAAAATGAAGGCATAGGCTGTTTCTCTCCTGAGAATGTGGAATATCTAAAAGCTAATTCCGATCGCCAGATATTATCCTTTGATGCTGATGATGCTGGTGTAAAAAATAGCCAGCAGATCACCAAACTCTTTGATTTTGAATATGCTAACGTTCCGCGTAAGTATCTCCAGGAAGGCATTAAAGACTGGGCAGATTTAGCACGAGTACATGGGTTAGGCGCAATTGAACAAATTTTAAAACAAAAACATTTAATCTAGAAGACATGCGTATTGCAGATTACAAAACAACTAAAGAGTATATTCTGGCAGCAGAAATTCCTACAAAAACACGTACATATAAGCCTGTTAGCCACCAGCAACTCATCGATCTCACCCTGAACAGTATAGAGAAATCAGGGTTTACATTAGACAAAGAACTGTATTCCTCTTATAATGAGGGTAGATTGGCAAATGGTAGATATACTATCAAAAATGTTTCAGATACAGAAATGCAACTACAGATTGGTTGGCAGAATAGCTATGATAAGACAGCCAGTCTGAAGTTTGCTATTGGTACACAGATTTTGGTATGTCAAAATGGTTGTGTATCAGGAGATTATGGTGCTTTCAAAAAGAAGCACATGGGTTCTGTAGAAGAGTTCACTCCTACAGCCATCACAGAATATATCAAGCAAGCTGGTGATGCATTTAGAAAGATGCAGATCGAAAGAGAGGTGCTCAAGCAAATCGAGCTTACAAAGCGTGATAAGGCTGAGCTCTTGGGTAGACTGTTTCTGGAAGAACAACTCATCAGCACTATGCAGATGAATATCATCGCTAAGGAGATTGAAGCTCCTACATTTGATTATGGTGCTCCAGATAGCGTATGGGAGTTGTATCAATATACCACCTATGCTATGAAGGAAACCCATCCTCGTTTGTGGATTAGCGATCATATCAAAGCACATAATTTCTTTGTTAATGCCACTGGTTCTATTGTAACAGAAGAATCAGTGATTGAAACTGTAGCATAATGAATTGGGAAAAATTCAAATGGGAATTTCATGAAAGCTGGCACGCTAAAATCAGACCTTTCATTGAAAGTGAGGAGTGCGATAAGATCTATGAGTTTCTTAAAAAGGAGAGCAAAAGGGGCAAGAAAATTGCCCCTCTCTCTCCTAATGTTTATAGAGCATTTAGAGAGACATCCCTGGATGATCTAAAGGTGGTGATTGTAGGCATGTGCCCCTATCACACTTTTAGAGATGGGAGTCCTGTTGCTGATGGTTTGCTTATGGGCTGTTCTACAACAGGCATAAAACAACCCTCTCTACAGCAGTTTTATGATGCTCTTGAAAGAGAACTCTATGAAGGTTTTAATGTACATGCCTCCAAGAAAGCTGATGTTAGCTATTTAGCTAGGCAGGGAGTGCTCATGTATAATGCAGCCCTTACAACAGAAATGAACAAGGCTGGTTCCCATATTGGGAACTGGGAGCCCTTCACCAAATATCTCCTTCAAAATATTTTAGACACATCTGGAGCTATTTACGTATTTTTGGGTAAGGATGCAGCCAAATATGAGCGTTATTTGCCTCCTATGAGCTGGTCTTTCACACTTAGCCATCCTGCTAGTGCTGCTTACAGAGATGATAAATGGGACTCTGAAGGAGTGTTTGGTAAGGTGAATAAGATCCTCAAAGAGAACAACAATGTAGAAATAGATTGGCTGGATGTAGAACCACCATTTTAGTTATGAAAAAGAAACGTAAACCTCGTAAACCCAGTGTTCCTAAACCAAGGAATGCTGGTACAATGACTGAAAGTGCATTTTGGAGCTTCATTAGAAGTGCTCTCAGACAAAAGAGTAGATGGTGGAAACCTATATTGCAATGCAAGCTTGCAGCTCGTAGGGCATACAAGGGTCCAAATAAAAGACAGAAGTTTGAGTATCAATGTGCTACATGCGAGAAATGGTTTCAAGAAAAGAAAATTAACGTGGATCATATGGTTCCTGCAGGAAGTCTAAACTGTGCAGCAGACCTCCCAGGATTTGTGGAGCGTCTGTTCTGTGAGAAAGAACACTTACAGGTGCTGTGTGAATCATGTCACGATGTTAAAACAAAAACAGAAAAAGATGGAAAAACAACTAGAAGTCAGGCTGAATAGAACGCCTGCATTTACAGAAACTTGGTATGAGGGATCTGTCATATATGACGGAGAAACATATCAATATTGGCTTATTGATCCTAACCACAGTGATTATGAGCCTGAGCTCAGATGGTTCTTTCACAAAGTGCCCAAAGAGGTGAGAGGAATGTCTGGTAAGATTGTAGATTTCTTTATAGAAAATAAGAAGAAAAATGACGATTCTCCAGCTGAACAATCAAATTGATGTTGAAACACCATTAGGATATGGTAAAGCCATAGCTTGGATGGATTATGGACCAGATGTAAATACTGTCTGGAAGGTAGTGCTCTATCATGATGGTAGTGTCAGAAACTTCTATGATGATGATATTTATGTCTATCCAAACAAAATGGATGGAGGAGAAATTAAACCACCTGAAAATTTTAAAAAATGATAAAAGGAACAGCGAAGACAGAAGCAACCTATCGTTCTATTATGCTCGATAGTTCGTCCAGCTTGAAGGAATTCAGCATGGACAGAAAGAAATATTATAGGAAATATGTCCTTGGAGAGTGTGTAGAAGACAAGGATACACTGGCTGCCACTATAGGTAGAGTTGTAGAAACCCTTCTCCTGGAACCTCAGGAGTTTGACAAGAGATTCTATATGTCAAGCTGTGTAAATGCTCCTACAGGTCTTATGCTTGAATTTGTGAATGCTTTATGTAAGCACACAGAAGAAGCTACAAGTGAGGATGGTACAATAAATAGAACCTTTGAAGCTATTGCAAAAGATGCATATGTTGACAGTGGGTTCAAAATCAAGTTTGATGCTGTAATTGGTAAGTTTGTAGGCTCAGATTCTGAGATTTATTACAACGAGATGCGTAAGGTGAAAGCTGAAGGCTTAACAGTTGTAACAACAGAGGATGTAGCTAATGCTGAGAAGATTGTAGATGAGCTTAGAACCAATCAAGTGACAGCACAGATTGTCAATCTCACAGATAGTGCACGCTGGCAGATCTTTAACCAGATGCAAGTGGAAGGCTATACAGTGGATGGGCAGATATTTAAGTCTATGATGGATAAGGTGATCGTTGATCACGAACAGCGAACAATCCAGGTATATGACCTAAAATGCACCTGGTCTGTTGAGAACTTCTATGAGGAATACTATCTCTATCGTAGAGCTTACATCCAGGCATATCTGTATTACAAAGCAGCTGAGCAACTGACATTCATAAACGATGGTGAGTGGAGCGATTACAGAGTGCTACCTCCCAAGTTTATTGTTTGTGACAGTACCAACTATTTCAACCCACTTGTATATCAACTCAGCCTGGAGGATCTAGATGAAGCTTATTATGGATTTGAGCACAAGGGACGTAAATATCCTGGTGTCTGTGAGCTCATCAAGGATTTGAAATGGGCTTTGGAAAACAATGTCTGGAACATTTCCAGAACTAACTATTTAAGTAACGGTGTTGTAAATATTAAAGGATAATGATTGAAAAAAAGAAGACCATTACTAGCATATTCATGGTGCCTACTCTTAAGGTTGATAGAATCAAGCTTATGGAGAATGGGTTCATCAATGGATATGTTAGTGATGTTAAAAAGCTACCAGCATATGAAGGTGCTGTGTATTTATTATTCCAGCCTAAAGATCTGGACAAGTTTAGAGACTTTCTTGAAGGAGAATATGAGCGTACAAAGGACATCATAGATGAATATGATTATGAAGGAGGATATGTTGTTATAGTGTATAAGCTCAATCCCAAGTTCAAGAATGACTTTAATCTTATAAGAGAAGGATTGTATTCTAAGACTTCTGAGCAATTCCAAGCTCTATTCCCAAAGGTTGTTAAGATACAGAAGGATGGACTGAGAAGAGATGAAATCAGTTTGCAATATCGTGTCTTTAACAAAACTGAAGACCTGGTGAAATTCTGGGAAGATAATTTAGATGTGGAATTTGACGAAGACCAGGAGATCTGGCATGGGTTTGTGCTAGAGTATGAAACATTAGATATTGACAAAATTAATCAACCATGTACAACAACCAAATAGCAGAGGTGCTAAAGAAAACCTATGGAGATGAGAAGTTTAAAATCTATTGTGAGATGCAAATCCTGAAGAGCAAGCTTGAGGATGAGCAGCTTAGACAGACTGACAAAGATTCCACAGATGCCAATTATGAGGCGTTCTTCTGGGAACTTAAAATGAAGGAGGTGCAACCATGATGATAGAACTATTAGAAACCTATCCAAAAGCAGCTGTTAAAATAAAAGAGTGGTTTTTGGAGAAAATGTTAGACAATCTGAAAAAGACAGATGACACTGTTCCTGAGGAATTTAAAGACTATGTTCGTCAACAAGGAATTGATGATGATAAGGTGGCTAAGATTCTAGGAGCTAATCCTCGAACACTTTTTGATGTGTTTGATGAAAATCAGCTTTATATTAAGATGGACATTTTTGTAAGCAAAGATGGAATAGCCAAGTTTGGCTGGTCTATCAATGCTGAACAAGGACCCTCGTCTTTTTATACTAGCAGAATAGAAGCTGAAAAGGATGCTGTAGCTGAAGCCTTTAAAATTCTAAATGACAAACTATGACAGACCCAGTTGTAGAAAGTGTTGTAAATAAGTATGCTGAACGCTCGTTAGTAGGTCAGAAGAAATACAACACTACGTTGCATCAAAACAATCATGATAACTATCTAAAGCATCTCCAGGAAGAGCTAATGGATGCCACCCTCTATTTAGAGAAGCTTCAACATTTAGGACAAGAGATAACCAGAATGGTTAGACTCTACCCAAATGATGCAGATCTTGGTGAAGCAATAAGAAAGATGATTAGATAGAATTTTTAAATTGTCTTGGCAGTTCAGAAGGGCAGTCGTACATTCGCTGCCCTTCTTTTTTTACCTTATAAATTATAAAAATCATGGATGTAGGATTGGACACGCTCAGTTCACTGACCGTTTTTAGTAAGTATGCAAAATATATTCCCGAACTTAAGCGCAGAGAGACCTGGGAAGAGATTGTAGGTAGGTATGAGGCGATGATGGTAAAGAAATATCCCAAGCTAGAGGATATGATTAAGCAAGCCACTGGCTACATCAGAGACAAGAAGGTACTTCCCTCTATGAGAGCTCTTCAGTTTGCAGGTGCTGCAGCTGAGGTGAACAATGCTAGAATCTACAACTGCTGCTATCTGCCTATTGACAGCATTCATAGCTTCAATGAGACTATGTTTCTGTTATTAGGAGGTACAGGTGTAGGTTATTCTGTTCAGAAACATCACATTGACCAGCTTCCTGCTGTTACAAAGCCTGGAAAGAAGCGTACCTATTTGATTGAGGATAGCATTATGGGCTGGGCTGATGCTGTAAAGGTGCTTATTAAAGCCTATCTAGAGGGATCTTTCATGCCTAATTTTGACTTTAGAGCTATCCGTCAGAAGGGAGCTAGACTGGTAACAGCTGGTGGTAAAGCTCCTGGTCCTGAGCCCCTGAAGATTTGTTTAGCACACGTACAGGCTGTTCTTGATCGTAAGAAGGAAGGAGATAAGTTGTCTCCTCTAGAATGCCATGATATTCTGTGTCACATTGCTAACTCAGTACTGGCTGGTGGTATCCGCAGATCTGCCATGATTGCTCTGTTTAGCCATGATGATGAGGAAATGATCACCTGTAAATATGGTAACTGGTGGGAGACTAATGAGCAGCGTGGTAGAGCTAACAACTCTGCTGTTCTCAAGAGAGGTGATGTTATGGCTCAGGAGTTCTTTGATCTGTGGAAGAGAATTGAAGCTTCTGGATCTGGAGAGCCTGGAATCTACTGGACAAACAATCTAGACTGGGGAACTAATCCCTGCTGTGAGATTGCCCTCAGACCCTATCAGTTCTGTAACCTATGTGAGGTGAATGTAAGTGATATTAAAGATCAGGAAGACCTGAACAACCGTGTCACTGTAGCAGCACTGTTTGGTACTCTGCAGGCAGGATTTACAGACTTCCACTATCTCAGACCCATCTGGCAGAAGACCACACAAAAGGATGCTCTGTTGGGTATTGGTATGACAGGTATTGGTTCAGGTGAAATCCTGAAATACAATCTTGCATCAGCTGCAAACATTGCTAAGATGACAAATGTCTTGGTGAGTGAGCAGTTGGGAATCAATGAAGCAGCTCGTATTACATGTGTAAAGCCTTCAGGTACAACGAGTTTGGTGCTTGGAACAGCTAGTGGTATCCATGCTTGGCATGCTCCATATTACCTTCGCACTATGCGTTTTGGTAAGAATGAGGACATTGCAGCCTATCTGATGGTGAACCATCCAGAGCTGTGTGAGGATGATGTTCTTCGTCCTAAGGATACAGTGTGTGTACGCATTCCTGTTAAGGCTCCAGAAGGATCTATTTTCCGCACAGAAACACCAATTGAAACCCTT
>Ga0073926_10000288_pt1 | contig 11032 bp, 7 predicted proteins | sample GWRWmT4_4Nov14_FD_70189 | JGI IMG/M metagenome (GOLD analysis project Ga0073926, IMG submission 70189) | Sand microcosm microbial communities from a hyporheic zone in Columbia River, Washington, USA - GW-RW T4_4-Nov-14 | ecosystem: Engineered > Artificial ecosystem > Sand microcosm >...
CTTACGTACTCGCTCATCAGCGCGAGATCAACGTATGCGTGATGTGCTCTCGGTGCGTCAGGGAGATATCTCTAAGGTATACCCTGCAATGTTTTCAGAGGAATATCCAAAGCCTCTGGTTGCAAACTTCATTGACGTAGCAGCACGTGACCTTGCAGAAGCAATGGCACCACTGCCATCCTTCAACTGCTCAGCAACCAATATGGTTTCAGATACTGCACGCAAAGCTGCAGATACTAGAACTCGTATTGCAAACTTTTATGTAACAAACTCTGATTTACAATTGCAGATGTACACAGCAGCAGACTGGTATAACACCTACGGTCTTGGTATCGGTATGGTTGAGATGGACTTTGAGGACAACAACCCTCGTATCCGTATGCTCAATCCATTTGGTACTTACCCAGAGTTAGATCGTTATGGTCGTGTGTTATCTGTTACACAGGTCATTGTTACCGATGCAGAAACACTAGCTGCACAGTACCCAGAGTATTACGATTTGATCCTAGGTCGAAACCAATACGCTTTGTCTTCTCCTTATGTCTCAATGGTCAAGTATCACGACAAAGATCAGGACTTGCTTTATATCCCAGAGCGTAAGAACTTAGTACTATCACGCACACCTAACATCTTGAGCAAGCCAATGGCATCTGTCGTAATGCGTGCATCCCTAGATGGTGAAGCTCGTGGACAGTTTGATGATGTTCTATCAGTTCAGTTAGCTCGTGCTCGTTTTGCAATCTTGCAAATCCAAGCAGCAGAAAAGTCTATCCAAGCACCTATTGCTATTCCACAAGATGTGCAAGAACTTGCTCTCGGTCCAGATTCTATTATGCGTTCTGCTAACCCACAAGGTATTCGTCGTGTTTCATTAGATCTACCACCTGGCATCTTTGCAGAGTCTGGCGTACTAGAGCGTGAACTACGCCTAGGATCTCGTTACCCTGAATCTCGTTCAGGTAACATTGACGCATCTGTTGTTACAGGCCGTGGTGTGCAAGCACTACAGGCTGGCTTTGATACACAGATCAAGTCAGCACAAGCACAGTTTGCTCGTATGTTCCAAGAACTTATCTCTGTTTGCTTTGAAGTAGATGAGAAAGTATTTGGTGGTATTCCAAAGACCATCAAGGGAACAGATGACGGAACACCTTACGTTCTCAAGTACACACCATCTCGTGACATCAAGGGTGAGTACGGCGTAGATGTACGCTACGGAATTATGTCTGGTATGGACCCAAACCGTGCCATCATTGCTTTACTACAAATGCGCTCAGACAAGCTCGTATCTCGTGACTATGTACGTCGTGAGATTCCAATGGACTTGAATGTTACGCAGGAGGAACAACGTGTTGATATTGAAGAGATGCGCGATTCTTTGCGTGTTGCTGTTGCACAGTATGCTCAGGCGATTCCAGCCCTCGCAGCGCAAGGTCAAGACCCTAGTGAGATTATCTCACGTATCGCAAGTGTTATCCAAGGTCGCCAAAAGGGACAATCACTAGAAGCGGTAATCGAAAAAGCATTTACACCAGAACCACCTCCAACCCCGCAAGTGCCACCTATGGCACCAGGTATGGAACAACAGCTTCCAGCAGCAGGTGCGGCCCCCGCCCCAGCCTCAGCGCAACCTCCACAAGAACAAGGTGGTACGGCCCCTGCTGCTGGTCAACGTCCAGATATAGCCCAACTACTAGCTGGTATCACCGGCGCAGCATAATAAGAGGAGGTGTAATATGAACAAAGGATCACGTGCAGCAGCACCAATGTCAAAGGCCGTCGAAGGCAAGAAGGATACCTCTAAGCCAGCAGGACCAGGCAAGGTAGTACCATCAATGATGCCAGCAGGACGACGCGGAAACGCAGTCAAAAAGGGATAATAACTTTTAATGGAAGGTGTACTGGGCGATGAAAAATAATGATTATATTCCTCGTCCAGTGCGCTTTCTTGACTTTGTAGTTGTCGGTGTAGGTTTCCTACACAACATAGCTTCATCTGTTGAAACATTAACAGGTGAACTAATGGAACTATCTATTTACCATTCAAATCATATTACCCAAACCAACAGTGCTTGGGAAGATATGGCAAACGATTTAGAAAAATTAGAGGAGGACAAACAGTGAGTATGATGAATCCACTGGCTGGACCAGCAGGCCCAGGTAAGTTCTCAACACGTACCGATAAATTAGAATTAGGTTCCACAGCATACGGAGAAGGTGTAGAGACACAGGCTATTAAGTCAGGTGCTCCGCTTTCAAGAACCAAAGATGTACGCCCTGCTCGCGCAGGCGATGTACGTGAGGCTGCCACACAGGGACCAGTAACAGAATTATTTGCAGAAACTACTCGCCCAAGCGAGCCAATTACAACAGGCATTGATATTGGAAATGGTGCTACATCAAAGTCATTGATGATGCAAAAAGCAGTAACAAAGACTTCAGACACGTTAGCAAAGATGTTACCTTTTGACACAGACGGTTCTATTGCCATTTTGTATCAGCAGGCCGTTGCGCGAGGTGATTAGTTGTCTAATCTCAACGCTGCTTCTAGTGCTGCAGGTTTAACTCCTGCAGAAAAGAAAGCAATGGAAGCGTTTAGTAAAACGCTATCTGTTCACCGTGAACTTTCTAACCTTCCGCAAAAGACTGCACAGCAGGCTTATGCACAAAAAACACCTGAGCAACAAGCAGCGCTTAAGCGTGTAGCAGGAGAAGAAGATCCTGTTGCTAAGCCACAGCGTGGCTGGCTAGGTACTGCTTGGCACTACACAGGTGGTGCTCTACTTGCAGGTCTTACTGAGGTTTCAGATCTTACAACTCGTGCATATCGTGCTGCAGTTATTCCTATTGCAGAACGTGGTGAACTTGGTTTTGCTTGGACAGAAGCTAACGACAAAGGCGACAAGGTATTTAACCCAGGTCGCATTCAAAACGCTAATGCTAAGTTTGGTGCAGATCGCGTACAAGTTGCAATGCGAGTTGCATCTGGTGAGAAGTTAAGCGCAATCGCTGCATGTGGTACAGATGCACAAAAGCAGATTGCATCAATGGCTGCACAGAACAAAGATGATTTATTTCAGGATGCACTAGATGCAGCACAAGCTGCTAAGTATTCTCCAGGTCGTCAAATTGCAAACCTTATTACACCAGAACAGGTAGAAGGTTCAGGCTTTTTCTATCGTGCAGTATCTGGAACATTTGATGCAGCCTTTCGTATCCTTGCAGATCCGCTACTTGTCGCTGGCAAAGCAAAGCGTCTAATAGATATATCTCGCTATTCAGTTGACGTTGTTGTCGGTGGAGATAAAGTAGCTGAAGTATTTGCACGTCCACAAGTACAAAACTTTTGGAACTCATATGGCGCAGATCTTGCAGCCTATAAGAAGGCCGTTGATTCTGGTGCAACAAAAGAGGCAGTTGATATAAAGCGACGTCTTACAACACTTGCTCCTGAGTTTGGTGATCCAGTAATTAAGTCTTTTATTAACACAGCAGAAGATGCTGTACCTATTACAGATGCACTCAGTGCTAAGGCTTTCTTTGAGAACGCAAAGCAACTAGAAGAGATGATGAAGGGCCAGATTGGTCGCAAGCGTGTGATGATTCCACGCTTAGACGCTGCTCGTAAAGCGCGTATTGCCACCGTTACTACAGCCAACAAGGTTGTTAATTTAGATAAAATTGGTCCTAGATTTGTAGATGACCTTTATTTTGGTGGAGCAGCAACTGATGATGGTATTGCAAAGGCAGTCATTGATGGTCAGGAAACTATCGTCAGCACAGTTGCCGCAAATCGTAATGCTAAAGGAACAGCACGCTTTTCTATGGCGCAGGTTCAGTACCGCATTGACCGCTTTAAGGCTAAGTTTACACAAGTACCTATGTTTCAGGATGACTTGTTTGATGTTACCTCTAAAGACGGTGCAGCTTTAGTTTATCGGTACGCACGTCTAGTTCTTCCAAAGAATGAATCACGTCTTATTGCACAAGCATTTGATAACTCTGAAATAGGACGCAAGAAGGAAATCTTTTACGGTTTACAATCAACTATCGCTGATATTCGCGGGTTGAATGTAACAAAGGAAGGCAAAGTAATTGCCGACCAACTTAAAAGCACACCTAAGCGTGAGTTTGCAGTTACCGATCCACGTACTGGATACAATCCAGCAGCTCTACCAGACGGCGAGCAGGTAGGTCTTATTCTTTCTGATCTATCAGACTATGTATCTACACTAAGTGTTCGTGATATTGACAGAGCAGCAAGCCGCTCAGGACTTATCCAACAGATTGCCGGACTTGCACACTCTAACTGGGTTGAGAAGATGACAACTGGTTGGTCTTTCTTAACACTTGCTGGTCCACGTTATGCTATTCGTAACGCAACAGAAGATTTAATGGTTCACCTTGCAATCGGTGAATCACCATTTGGGTTACTCAAGTCGCGTGGTTTCTCAACTCGTTTGCGTACAGCACGTCAAGTAGAAGAAGGTTTAACTACTCTAGGCAAAGCAGCACAAGATCCACTAGGTGGAGTTATTCGCTTTGTTAATGGCAAAGAAGCTAAGCACTACACACAGGCTATTGCAGCAGCACAGGGCGATGTAGTTAAGATTCGCCAGATTACTGCAGAGGCTTTGAACGAAGGCAAGTTAGCCCGTTTCTATGACCAGACAGGTCTAGGTAAGTTTACTGAAGCTGACCGCAAGTACCTACAAGAGCAGATTCTTTTCGGTGACCTAGACAATGCCCTTATGGATGTTGTTGAAGGTGGCAAGAACGCCTTTACTGGTGTGGATACTTTTACACGTACACTAAATTTTGCACGTAAGAACAATGTTCGTACAGCAGAACTAAGTTACAACCTACCAAAAGGTAAGTTTGCTCGTGCTAAAGGCGCTAAGGCTTATACAACTATGGCACCGCTTGCTAACGAAGCAACTCAGGTTGCTTGGGCAATGCGTATTGGGTACTATTCAAACGACAGATTAGGTCGTATTGCAGTTGCTAACCTTGGTGATGATGTAGATGATGCAGAGGTTGCAATTGGCAAGATTGCAGCATTTCTTAATGACCCAGCAAATGCTAAACAGGTTGCAGCATTTCGTATGGAAGAGCGTGGCATCAGTACTGAAGAACACGCTAAGCGCATCTACGATGCAGCAAAGCAACTCTTTGTCAAGAAAGACGGAAAACTTAATAGAGACTTACTTGCTAAAGTTCGTTCTTGGGATGACGAAGTAGGCGAATATCGCATTACTGGTAAGTTAGGTCTTGATGATCTACCTAAGAACATTGATGATGTACCAGAGTATATTGTTGGACCACAGTTAGTTCCAGTAACAGATACCGGTAACTACACCACATCCATTATGGAGTGGGGCTGGGACTGGTTAGGTGAGGCTAATGCCCGTCTATCACGTGAACCTATGGTTCTATCTGAGATAATTAAGATGCGTAAGCAGTTTGATGAATCTGGATTTGAAAAGGCTTTCATTGCTTCTTACAAGCGTGGCATTACAGATGAGACTGCACTTGCTAAAGCAGAGTTTAATGCTCGTGTGAAACTAGCAGAGATCGTAGAAGACAGAGCACGATTGCAGACATTGGCATATGTTGATAACCCTGCAGTGCAAAGCCAGTTAGCGTTCTCAATTCGTAACTTTGCACGTTTCTATCGTGCTACTGAAGACTTCTATCGCCGTATGTATCGCGTTGTGCGCTACAACCCAGAGGCAATTGTCAAGGCAAGCCTTACTTATGAGGGTGTAACTCACTCAGGTTGGGTACAACAAGACGATCAGGGCGAGCCATACTTCATTTATCCTGGCACACAGTACGTTTACAAGGCTGTTCAGGGTGCAATGCAGGCGTTAGGCGTACCAGCAGAGTTTAAGACACCGTTTCCGGTGGAGTTTGGCGCTAAGTTGAAGATGATTACACCATCTTTGAACCCAGAGTCAGCAGTTCCTACACTTGCAGGACCGTTATCTGGTTTCTCAATCAAGGTTGCATCAAACCTTGTAGGTATCTTTAGTCCAGGTGCAGCAGATCGCATTACAACCACACTATTAGGCAAGTATGCAGAAGACCAACCAATGGTTTCAGCATTCTTACCAGCACACGTTAACCGTATCTATTCAGCAATGAACACAGATGAGCGTGATGGTCAGTACGCATCAGCTATGCGTAAGGCTATGACATATCTTGAAGCAGGTGGACACGGACTTGTACAGAAGTACGAGACAGTTAACGGACAAGAAGTACCAGTCCCATTCAGCGCAGCTGAACTAGAGGATTACCGTGTCCGTTTGAAGAACACCACATTAGGTATACTAGGTATGCGTGTTGTTTATGGCTTTACTGCACCTGCTACAGCACAAGTACAGCTCAAGTCTGAGATGGCTGACTGGGTACGCGACAATGGTGAAGCATCATTCAAGCAAACTTGGTATGGATTGCTAGATAAGTACGGCGATTACGATACAGCAATGACCGAATGGGTAAAGCGTTACCCAGATCAGATGCCATTTACTGTCTCTGAATCAGACCGTTCAACTGTTGCATACTTCCGTTATGCTAAGGAATCTGGTGACTTTGTTGATGGTAACGAAGCACTATTCAAGTCTTATCCACAGGGTGCAGCATTCTTAATCCCTCACAAGGCTGGTTATTCTTGGGATGCGTATAAGACTATGACTGATATGGGTCTTCGTAAGAACAAGACAGTCGCTGACTTTATGCGTGAGGTACAGACTGCAGCAGATATGCAGACTTACTACGAAAAAAAGAACACATACGAGGAAAACCTCAAGTCTGTAGGTACAGATTTTGAGCGTTCACAACTTCGTAAGGAGTTTACAGATTGGTCAACAGTATTCAAGGCAGGCCGTCCATTAGTTCAAGAAGAACTAGCACAAGGTGGCAAGAAGGCTATTGAGCGTATGAAAGCACTCAATGACCTACAGAAGATGCTTGATGAAAAGGCTGCATACAAGGCAGCGCCTGATACAGCAAAGAAGTTGCGTCAGATGATGGACCTTTACAACTCATACAAGTCAAGCAAAGATCAGTTTGAGTCTGTTGGTGGTAGCCAGTTCCTTGCACAGATGAACAAAGAAGAGACTATTATCAAGATGCGTGAACTTTCACAATACAACGAGAACACACTGAGTGCATACAATGTACTCTTTGGTAGATTGTTAGGAGACTAAATTGTCACAGAACGTGTTTGACTATCAGTACCGTCCAGCTCCTAAAGCACAACCTACAGATGCAACTAACTCAGGTGTTTCTCAATCTGAATACACGCAATTTCTTTCAACAATTGCCAAGAGTCCTGCGCTTATTACCGGTTATTCAAAGTTGCTTAAGTCAGCTGGATACTATAAGGGCAAGATTACTGACAAGTACACACCTGCTTTACAGAAAGCATTTACTAAGGCTGAAGAAGATCGTCTATCTATTAGCACAGTACGTCCTATTGGACGCGATGAGTTCCTACAAGAAACTATCTCCCTCGGTGGCGTAGGTAGCGGTTCAGGATCAGGTGGTGGACCAACTACAGTTTCTAACGTAACTAAGTACAAACCAGAGGCTGCACAGCAAATCGTTGAATCAATTATTCAAGATACTTTGGGACGCAAGGCTACTGCTGCCGAAGTAAAAAAATACTCAGCAATGCTTAAGAAGATTGAAGGCAAGGCTACAAGCACAACAACTTATGGCAAAGGTGCTAATCAAAAACAAGAAACTATGGTTGGCTTAGACGAGAAGCAGTATCTAATAGACAAGATTTCAGGTACAGATGAAGGCAAGGCCAATAAGGTCCTTGGATTCTATGAGACATTTATGAACGCATTAGGCGGTGGTCGCTAATGGATTTAAGGAAACAACTTGAAACCAAATTAACCGCTCAAAGTAACAAGTATAGCGATGCAGTTAAAAAGATTAGAGATTTAACCGCAGCTCGTAAGAAGGCTACTACTGACGCTGACATTAAAAAGATCAATGAACAAATTGCATCCTTTCAAAAAACAGCAGATGATTCTATGCGAGAGTACAACAGCTTAGTTAAGCTCCGTAAGGATGCTAAGAGTTATGATTCTTTAAGTAAAACAATTACACAAAAAGAATCAGATCTTGAAACGGCTCAGGCAAGAGGAGAAAATGTAGATACTCTCAATGCTGCCTTAATCAAGGCACGCAATGATAGATCTAACTTAGTTCCAAATCTTGGCAATCTTGTTCCTAAGACTCAAACTGCTGTTCAAGGAGGTCCTACTGGAACTCCAGTACGCACACCAACACCAACTCCTACACCTGCACAAACTCCTAAGCCATCTGGAACTACAGGTGGTACAACGGGTGGCACAACAGGTGGAACCACTGGTGGAACTACTGGTGGCACTACAGGCGGTGCAGGTCAAGCAGTCCCATCTAACTTTAACGTAGGAACATTCCGTAAAGCAGATGAAGCATCTATGGCTGGAACTGATGGCGAAACGCCTCCTGTTGCTAAAACCCCTCTTGATACTTTGCTTGCAAAGACAGAGTTCTGGTATGACCTACCTGACTACATCTTTAAGATAGATCCAAAACTTGGTGAACTACTTGTAAAAGCAGTAGCTGAGGATTGGAAGCCTGAAAAGTTTTTAGCTTCTGCAAAACTAACTCCTTGGTGGCAGAGAAATGCTGAATCAGTACGAACAAAGATTGTTGCTCGTGAAAAATATAACGATCTTGTTAAGGCTGGCGAAGATGTTAAGAATACCGAATACGGTATGTTTCTTGGCAAGACAATGCGTACTGTTAAAGCAAAGGCAAAAGAACTTGCTGATGTAACACTAACAGATGAACAGGCACAGTCTGTTGCTCAAAAGATTTATGATGGAAACCTAGAGGATGATCCACTAGCAATCAATGCTTTGATTGTTCCTTTTATTGGAAGAACTACAAGTATTGTTGGTACTGGTATAGGGCAAAAAGGCTTTGGTGGTCAAGCTCTACAGAACTACCAAACTCTTCAAGGTATCGCTAAGGCAAACGGTTTCTCTCTAAAGGATATCCTGCCAAACATATCTGCAGTTACTGCAGGTGGAGATATTGAGACAGCAGTACTACGTGGTCTTGCTAACGGTGATATTGACATCAACCGTGTAGCACAAGATGCTCGTATGCTTGCAGCACAAGGTCAACCAAAGTATGTGCGCGATTTGCTTGGTCAAGGATATGACCTAGAAGCTGTTTATGCACCATATCGTAAGACTATGGCAACTGAACTTGAACTAGATCCAAATGCAATTGACCTTAATGATAGCACTCTTCGTATGGCTATCACCGATAAGGGCGATATGAACCTATACGACTTTAGAAAAGCACTTCGCCAAGACAGCCGTTGGCAGTACACTGCCCAAGCAAAAGAAGATGTATCAACTGCAGCACTTGGAGTCCTTCGTGACTTCGGATTTCAGGGGTAATTAAATGGCAGATATTAAAGATCTTGTTGCAAAGTATGTTCCTAAAAATGATGCACCAATTGCTGGAGAAAATACTTTTTGGGATGAAAAGAATAATACTGTAGTAGTAAAGAATGCTTTTGGTACAAGTCTTTACGACTCAAGCGGAAAACTTCTCTACGGTCAAGGCGCTTTGTATGACACAAACATTGGAAGCGTATCTGGAAAAAATGTTCAGATCTTTGGTCGCAATGACGAAATTGGTTTAGCTGCAACTGGTATTGAAGGTGCTGGCGATGCTGCAAGAATAGAGCGTCAACGTAAAGAAGCAGCCTTTGGTGCTGGTGGAACTAAAGGATTAGTTAGCTACCTTAATACAGGTGGTGTTCCAGGTACAGCCACTGGGTTAAAAACCCCACAACAAATTGCAGCAGATGCTGCAAGAGCTGAAGGACAGGCAGAACGTCAATCTGCTTATGACTTACTGTACTCTCAGTTTAAGCAGTACGGACTTGAGGCTTTAGTAGAACCACTTAAGGGTTTAGTTATTTCAGGTGCATCACCATCAGAGTTTACAATTAGACTACGTGAGACACCTGCTTATCAAAAGCGCTTTGCTGCTAACGCAGCACGTATTCAAAAGGGCCTTACTGCCATATCAGAGGCAGAGTATCTAGGTCTTGAGGACCAATACCAGAACATTATGCGTAACTATGGATTACCAGCGGAGTATTACACACGTGGTGATATGGGTACACAAGAAGGCTTTAACAAGTTTATCGCTAACGATGTATCTGCAGCAGAATTAGAAGATCGTGTTATGACTGCACAATCTCGTGTTATGAACGCTAACCCAGAGGTGCTTGCATCTCTTAAGCAGTTCTACCCAGGTATTACTAATGGTGATATCTTGGCTTACACACTTGATCCAACTAAGGCTCTAACTGATATCAAGCGCAAAGTAACTGCAGCTGAAATTGGTGGCGGTGCAATGCAGGCAGGACTTGGAATTAGCGGTACTCGTGCTGAAGAATTAACTGCTGCGGGTATCACCAAGCAGCAAGCACAGCAAGGATTTGGAACTATTGCCGGTGGATTAGAGCGCGGTTCACAACTTGCATCTATCTATGGAGAAAATCCATACACACAAACTACTGCTGAGAAGGAAGTCTTTGGACTTGCTGGACAGACAGAAGCTGCAAAAGAACGCAAGAAACTTACTTCACTAGAGAAGGCTACCTTTGGTGGTCAAACTGGTGTAACAAGTGGAGCCTTAGCACGAGATCGTGCTGGCGCTTACTAAATAAAAAGCCTGCCACTAGAACGACTGGCCTAGTGGAGCGATAACAAGACCAGTAGTAGGAGCCACATAACCCGCCCCAAGGATATGTGAGGCCTATGCCAACAACTAATAGGGAGAAGGACCACTATGTCCAATTACGACTACGAGGATGATGACGACTTCACAACAGAAGACACATCAAATGACCTTGTTAAACAACTACGCAAAGCCTCAAAGCAGAAGGACAAAGAACTCAATGAACTACGTTCACAGTTTGAGTCACTCAGCAAGGGAC
>Ga0073926_10000297_pt1 | contig 10888 bp, 10 predicted proteins | sample GWRWmT4_4Nov14_FD_70189 | JGI IMG/M metagenome (GOLD analysis project Ga0073926, IMG submission 70189) | Sand microcosm microbial communities from a hyporheic zone in Columbia River, Washington, USA - GW-RW T4_4-Nov-14 | ecosystem: Engineered > Artificial ecosystem > Sand microcosm >...
GATCAGGGATGTTCCAGATGACGCAGCCGTCGCCATGTCATTGATTGAAAATATTCAACGTGAGAATCTCAATCCCATCGAAGAAGCCATGGCGCTGCAACGCTTACAGCAGGAGTTTGGCTTAACGCAGCAGTTGGTTGCTGAAGCCGTGGGTAAATCACGCAGCACAGTAACAAATTTATTGCGCCTCACGAGTTTGTCAGAGGCCGTAAAACGACTGCTTGAGCACGGCGATCTGGAGATGGGACATGCACGCGCCTTATTGTCACTGTCTGGAGATAAGCAGATTTCAACCGCCCGTTTAGTGGTTGCAAAGGGTTTATCGGTACGTCAGACCGAAGCGCTGGTCAGGAAAATACAGTCTGAAAAAGAGCAACCAGAGGCATTAGTCAAAATACATCCCGATGTAAAAGCACTGGAACAACGTCTGGGTGAGAGGCTGGGGGCAAAAGTGATTGTCCATACCAACGCCAAAGGTAAGGGCAAACTTGTTGTTCACTACAATTCTTTGGACGAACTTGACGGCATATTGGCGCATATTCGCTGATTGTTTGATGTCCAAGAATAAAAAACAGATTTAGGCATAAATGATGCTTGTTTGTGCTGTTAAAGCGGAATATAATTTGGCACGCTTTTAATGTGCCTCGAATCTTATGATTTTTATATATTAAGAACAGAGGCTTTCTTGAGTGGTTAGAGCAGTTAATCAAAAACAACGTCAAGCAGCTTACAAGGTTGTCCTTGCACAGTTGGCAATGACGGTAGTAATGGCTTTGCTTGCTCTATTGCGAGACAAAAATCTTGCTATTGCGGTTTTTGTTGGCGCTACGATTAGCTTGATTGCTAATGCCTATTTTACACTAAAAGTTTTCAGGTATTCCGGCGTTCACCATTCACAACACGTGGTGAAGTCATTTTACGCGGGCGAAACAGGAAAGTTTGTTATCACCTTCGTACTGTTTGCCATGGCTTTTAAGTCGATGGAAATTTTAAAAGAAGCGCAAAACGCCTTTGCACTGTTGCTGGCGTTTTTTATTGTGCACATAACAGCCTGGATTTATCCCTTGCTGTTGTCTGCTAAAAAAAATAGAAGTGAGTAAACGTTTGGAAAAGACCTATGTCCGCTGAATCTACTGGAAATGCTTCAAGCGAGTATATAAAACATCACCTTACCAATCTTACCTTTGGGCAACGATCCGATGGGAGCTGGGATTTTGCGCATAGCACTGCCGATGCAGCTGAAATGGGTTTTTGGTCATTTAATGTTGACAGCTTGGGCTGGTCGATAGCGCTGGGTTTACTCTTTTCCTTGTTATTCAAAAGTGTGGCCAACAAAGCGACAACAGGTGTTCCGGGCGGTTTGCAAAATTTTGTCGAGATGATTGTTGAGTTTATCGATAAAACGGTAAAAGAGTCATTTCATAAGGTAAATCCTTTAATCGCCCCGCTGGCGCTCACTATTTTTACCTGGGTCTTTCTGATGAATGTTATGGATTTGATTCCAGTAGACGTCATTCCGCAGATTGCACATATGGCCGGCATTACGCATATGAAAGTCGTGCCATCGACCGACCCGAATATTACGATGGGAATGTCCATATCCATATTTTTCCTGATAATTTTTTACAGCATCAAGGTCAAAGGCGCGGGTGGATTTTTCCATGAGCTGTCAAGAAACCCTTTTGAGCACCCTGCTTTTATTCCCTTTAACCTTTTCCTTGAAATTCTGAACCTTGTGACCAAGCCTATTTCGCTCGGCTTGCGACTTTTTGGCAACATGTATGCTGGTGAAATGATTTTCATCCTGATTGCCTTATTGCCCGCCTGGATACAATGGTCACTTTCTGTACCCTGGGCCATTTTTCATATACTGGTAATCACCCTGCAGGCCTTTATTTTCATGGTGCTTACCGTTGTTTACCTCGCAATGGCTCACGAAAGTCATTAAACCTTTACCTTTTCACATAAACCTTAAGAAAGTTGGGAGATAAAATGGAAACTGCAAGCGCATTAGTAGTTATTGCTGCCGCATTAATTATCGGATTGGGTGCCTTGGGCACGGCTATCGGATTTGGACTCTTGGGAGGCCGTTTACTTGAGGGTTCTGCGCGTCAACCAGAAATGGCCCCTATGCTGCAAGGAAAAATGTTCCTGATGGCAGGTTTGCTGGATGCGGTACCTATGATCGGTGTAGGTATTGGCATGTATATGATTTTCGTATTGGCTTAAGGGTCTCTCTTTTTAGGAAACGTAACTTGAGGTGCCAGCGTGAATATTAATGCAACGCTAATCGGTCAAGCGATTTCATTCGCCATTTTTGTATGGTTCTGCATGAAGTATGTTTGGCCACCAATAACGGCCGCATTGCAAGAGCGGCAAAAACTGTTGAGCGATGGTTTGCAAAATGCTGAAAAAGCTCAAGCTGAGCTGGATCGAGCAAAAGCCGAAGTTGCCATTGAGCTTAATAAGGCGAAACAGCAATCGGCTGTCTTGATTGAGCAGGCGAACAAACGCGCCAATCAGATTGTCGATGACGCAAAAGTTGTAGCCATTAAAGAAGGCGAGCGTCTAAAACAAGCAGCCCAGGCTGATATTGAGCAGGAAATTAATCGTGCAAAAGAAGCTTTGCGAAAGCAGGTTTCGTTGTTAGCGATCGCTGGTGCTGAAAAGATTCTTGAGCGCAGTGTTGACCAGAATACGCATAGCGACATATTGAACAAACTCGCAGTAGAGCTTTAGTAGGTAGAGCAAATGGCCGAAATTACTACAATCGCACGACCCTACGCCAAAGCTGCATTTGAGTTTGCCTTGGAAAATAAAGCGCTCGACCAATGGTCGTCAATGCTTGGTTTTGTCGCAGCAGTAGTGCGGGACACGCAGATGCAGACAGTGCTGCAAAGCCCTGTGATGAGTGATGATCAGAAAGCGGAAATAATTACATCGGTTGATGCAAATAAAATTGATGCCAAAGGTAAAAACTTTATTTACCAGTTGGCAAAGAATGACCGCCTTGATTTGCTACCGGAAATTTCTATCTTGTTTGATCTGCTCAAAGCAGAGCAGGAGAAAAGGGTAGAAGTTGAAGTGATATCAGCCTTTGCATTGTCAACGCCAGAAACAGAAACCTTGGCACGATCACTCAAAACTCGTTTGGGTAGAGACGTTCAGATCAGTAGTGAAGTGGATAAATCGCTCATCGGTGGTTTGATCATTCGCGCTGGAGATATGGTTATTGATGGCTCAGTACGTGGCAAACTCGCCAAACTGGGCGAAAGTTTGAATAAATAGAATTTGGCTGGAAACAGCGAGGGAAAGAGCATGCAACAACTCAACCCATCTGAAATCAGTGAGCTGATAAAAAAGCGTATCGGCTCATTGGATATGAGTTCAGAAGCCCGTAATGAAGGCACTATCGTCAGCGTTTCTGACGGCATCATACGCATACATGGCCTTGCCGATGTTATGTATGGTGAGATGATCGAATTTGAAAGCGGCATTTATGGTATGGCCCTTAACCTGGAACGCGACTCCGTAGGTGCCGTGGTACTGGGTGATTATCTTGGCGTAAGAGAAGGCCAAAAAGCCAAATGTACCGGCCGGATATTGGAAGTCCCGGTGGGCAGAGGTCTGTTGGGTCGCGTCGTTGATGCACTGGGTAACCCTATTGATGGTAAGGGCCCTATTGAAGCTGATGGCACCTCACCGATTGAAAAAGTGGCACCGGGCGTAATTGCACGAAAATCCGTAGACCAGCCTGTACAAACAGGACTTAAGTCCATTGATGCGATGGTGCCCGTAGGACGTGGTCAGCGCGAGTTGATTATCGGTGACCGTCAGATAGGTAAAACAGCCGTTGCAATTGATGCCATCATTAATCAAAAAGGCACGGGGATTAAGTGTATTTACGTTGCGATTGGCCAAAAACAATCGTCTATTGCCAACGTAGTCAGAAAACTGGAAGAACATGGCGCGCTGGCGCATACCATCATCGTGGCTGCTTCTGCCTCTGATCCAGCTGCATTGCAATATATTGCACCCTTTGCAGGTTGCACTATGGGTGAATACTTCCGTGATCGTGGCGAAGATGCGCTGATCGTATACGATGATTTAACCAAACAGGCTTGGGCCTACCGCCAGATTTCACTGTTATTGCGTCGTCCACCTGGACGAGAAGCGTATCCTGGCGACGTGTTTTATCTGCATTCGCGTTTGCTTGAACGCGCTGCACGTGTAAATGCCGAATACGTAGAAAATTTTACCCAAGGACAAGTGAAAGGAAAAACAGGCTCGCTCACCGCACTGCCTATTATTGAAACACAGGCCGGTGACGTGTCAGCGTTTGTTCCGACCAACGTAATTTCTATTACCGATGGGCAGATATTCCTGGAGACCAGTTTGTTTAATGCCGGTATTCGTCCGGCAATTAATGCAGGTCTCTCGGTTTCACGTGTAGGGGGCGCCGCGCAAACCAAAATTATCAAAAAACTTGGCGGTAGTATCCGTCTGGCTCTAGCGCAATACCGAGAATTAGCCGCGTTTGCGCAATTTGCCTCGGATCTTGATGAGTCAACACGCAGGCAGTTACAGCACGGTACGGCTGTTACTGAATTAATGAAACAAAAGCAGTATTCTCCAATGTCTATTGCAGAAATGGGTGTGTCTCTGTATGCAGCCAACGAAGGCTTTTTGCGTGATGTTGAGGTGGCCAAAATTAGCGCCTTTGAAGAAGCCTTACATAGTTACATGAATGCAGAACACAAAGAGCTCATGGAAAAAGTGAATGCATCGGGCGACTACAACGATGCTATCGCAAGTGCATTCAAGGCTGCGCTGGAAACATTTAAGTCCACACAAGCCTGGTAAGTTCGCGCGCACCTGTCAATGAATTTGGCAGGTGTTACTTGTGTGCATGCGGGTGAATAAGGCGTAGGTTTTTAGTAAATTTTAACTTTTCGGTAAAATTATGGCCGGTGCTAAAGAAGTCAGAACCCAGATTTCCAGTATTAAAAGCACGCAAAAAATAACGCGTGCGATGGAAATGGTCGCGACAAGTAAGATGCGACGCGCTCAGGAGCGTATGCAAGCGTCAAAGCCGTATGCAACACGCATTCGACAAGTCGTTGTGCACCTGGCCAATTCAAATTCTGAATATAACCATCCTTATATGGAAGAACGCGAAGTAAAGCGGGTGGGTTATATTGTAGTGTCTACAGACCGTGGTTTATGCGGGGGCTTAAATACCAATTTGTTTAAAAAAACGATTGAGTCAGCCGCAAAGTGGAAAGGGCAAGACGTTAATGCCGAATTTTGTCTTATCGGGTCAAAGGCGCAATCTTTCTTCAAAAACGTTGGGGGTCGTGTCGTAGCGAGTGTCAGTCATCTGGGTGAAAATGTGAGCATTAGCAGTCTCATTGGTTCAATCAAGGTGATGCTGCAAGCGTACGATGAAGGACAGATAGATCGACTTTATGTGGTCTATAACGAATTTGTAAATTCAATGACACAAAGGCCTGTGGTACAACAACTATTACCCTTGCAGGCGGGAGAAAGCAAAGAGCTGCATCACCACTGGGATTATATCTACGAACCAGAAGCCAAACCGGTACTGGATGCATTGTTTGTCCGTTTTGTTGAAAGCCAGGTCTATCAGGCAGTGGTTGAAAATGGCGCATGCGAGCAAGCGGCTCGCCGTGTTGCGATGAAAAGTGCTACCGACAATGCAGGCGAACTGATTGATGAATTGCAGCTTGTTTATAACAAGGCGAGACAAGCGGCCATCACTCAGGAATTATCAGAAATCGTCAGCGGTGCCTCAGCGGTATAAAACAACGATTTATATTTTCAAGCGTAAAAGCCTGGCTAATTATTTTTAAGAGGAAGCGACAATGAGTAGCGGACGTATCGTACAGATTATCGGCGCGGTAATTGACGTAGAGTTTGATAGAAATTCTGTACCCAAAGTCTATGATGCCCTGAAGTTAAACAGTGCTGACACCGTGTTAGAAGTGCAGCAACAAATGGGTGATGGCATTGTGCGTACAATTGCCATGGGCTCTACTGAAGGTTTAAAGCGTGGTCTGGAAGTAAGCAATACCGGCGAGCCGATCAAAGTGCCGGTAGGCGTCGAAACACTGGGGCGTATTATGGACGTTCTGGGTAATCCTATCGACGAAAAAGGCCCTATTGGCGAAAAAGAGCGGGCATCCATCCATCGTAAGCCGCCTACTTTTGCTGATCAGGCCGGAGGCAATGAATTACTTGAAACCGGTATCAAGGTTATTGACTTGGTTTGCCCTTTCGCCAAGGGTGGTAAAGTCGGTCTGTTTGGTGGTGCGGGTGTAGGTAAAACCGTAAACATGATGGAGTTAATCCGTAACATTGCTATTGAGCATACGGGTTACTCGGTGTTTGCTGGCGTGGGTGAGCGTACCCGTGAAGGAAACGATTTTTACCATGAAATGAAAGACTCCAACGTACTTGATAAAGTGTCGCTGGTTTACGGACAAATGAACGAGCCACCAGGAAACCGTTTACGTGTAGCTCTGACCGGTTTGACCATGGCGGAAAAATTCCGTGATGAAGGCCGTGATGTACTCTTGTTCGTTGATAACATCTATCGTTATACCCTTGCGGGTACAGAAGTATCAGCGCTGTTAGGTCGTATGCCTTCTGCGGTAGGTTATCAGCCAACACTTGCCGAAGAGATGGGCGTGTTGCAGGAACGTATCACTTCAACCAAAACCGGTTCAATTACTTCGGTTCAAGCCGTATACGTACCCGCAGATGACTTGACTGATCCGTCACCTGCAACAACCTTTGCGCACTTGGATGCCACAGTTGTGTTGTCGCGTAAAATTGCCGAATTGGGTATTTACCCTGCGATTGATCCACTCGACTCTACGTCACGTCAGCTGGACCCATTGGTGGTAGGTGACGAGCATTACAATGTTGCGCGCGGCGTACAATCTGTATTGCAACGCTATAAAGAATTAAAAGACATCATTGCCATTTTGGGTATGGATGAACTGTCAGAGTCAGACAAGAAAACCGTATCACGCGCGCGTAAAATTGAACGTTTCCTCTCTCAGCCTTTCTTCGTGGCGGAAGTATTTACGGGTTCACCCGGCAAGTATGTTTCTTTAAAGGATACGATTCAGGGTTTTAAAGGCATTTTGGCCGGTGATTATGATGATCTGCCTGAACAGGCCTTTTATATGGTTGGCTCTATCGATGAAGCGGTAGAAAAAGCCAAGAAAATGTAACGTAAACTGAAGAGGTCTGAGTCATGGCGTTGATCAAATGCAATATCGTCAGTGCTGAAAAAGAAATATTCTCTGATGAGATCGAAATGCTGGTCGCCACAGGTCTTTTGGGTGATGTGGGTATTGCTTATGGTCACGCGCCACTGTTGACACAATTAGCACCGGGCCCGGTTCGAATTATGACCTCGGGTGGCGCCGAAGAAATTTATTATTTGTCCGGCGGTATTCTGGAAGTGCAGCCTAAGGTTATCACGGTGCTTTCTGATACCGCTGTGCGAGCAGAAGACATTGACGAAGCGGCAGCACTGGAAGCCCAAATCCAGGCGCGTAATATGCTTTCTGATAACAGTTCCGAAATTAATTATTCAACCGCAGCGGCCTTACTGGCGGAATCGGCGGCACGCTTGCGTACCTTGCAAGCCATTCGGAAAAAAATGGGTCATTAACACCGTTGAGTAGTTATACTTAATACGATTTAAACAAGGGCAGTTTATACTGCCCTTTTTATTTGCTTTGATCTGATTGGTGCAGTGGAAACAGGAGGTAAGGACATGGCATTAGAAGTCATCATCTTGGCAGCCGGAAAAGGCACGCGGATGAAGTCAGCGCTCCCCAAGGTTTTGCATACCTTGGCAGGTGAAACCCTGATTGAACGGGTCGTGCACACAGCCCAACAATTGCAACCCGTTAAAATTCATCTGGTTTATGGCCATGGTGCCGAGTTAATAAAAAAGGTTTTTTCCACGAGCAGTGTGAATCTGGTTGAGCAGGCCGAACAAAAAGGCACGGGCCATGCGGTGGCGCAAGTTCTGCCTCACATTGATACAAACAATCAGATTGTCGTGCTTTACGGTGATGTCCCCTTGCTCACGGTTGATACTCTCAAGAATCTGATAAGCAAAGCAGAACAGGGATTTTCCTTGTTAACGGTCAATCTGGAACATCCTCAAGGTTATGGTCGTATCATTCGCGATATCGATGGGCACATCAAAGCCATTGTTGAACACAAAGATGCCACAGAGATTCAGCAGCACATCAAAGAAGTTAATACCGGTGTGATGTGTGTCAAGGGCGCTTTGCTGGCCAAGTGGTTGCCTGCACTTTCAGCAGACAACAGCCAGGGCGAATACTATTTAACGGATATCGTGGCCATGGCCAGCAATGAAGACATTCCCATTGCCTCAGACCAGCCCAAACAAATTTTCGAAGTAGAAGGAATCAATGACCGCCATCAACTGGCCAAACTGGAACGTATCTATCAACACCATCAGGCTGCAAAACTCATGGTAGCCGGTGTCACCTTGATGGATCCGGCACGTTTTGATTTACGCGGCAAGTTAAGCACGGGCACTGATGTGTGCATTGATATTAACGTCATCATTGAAGGGCATGTAACACTGGGCAATGGTGTGAGCATTGGTCCGAATTGTGTTATTAAAAATGCAACAATAGGCAATAACGTCCACATATATGCCAATTCATTGATTGAAGACAGCGTGATTGAAGCGGAATGCACCGTGGGCCCCTTTGCCCGTCTGCGCCCCAAAACCCATCTAAAACCGGGTGCCAAAGTGGGTAACTTTGTTGAAGTGAAAAAAAGCACAATTGGCGTGGGCAGCAAAGTGAACCATCTGAGTTACATTGGCGACACAACAATTGGCTCACACGCCAACATCGGCGCAGGCACCATCACCTGTAATTACGATGGTGTGAATAAATTCCAGACCGAAATTGCCGACGGTGCTTTTATTGGCTCCAACAGTTCATTGATCGCGCCGGTAAAAATAGGCAAAAATGCCACAGTGGGTGCCGGATCTGCTATTAATAAGGACGTACCGGATGGAACGCTCAGTGTCGCACGTGGCAAACAAGTCAACATTGACACCTGGCAGCGACCGGTTAAAAAGCCTTAAAACCTATTACAACTGACAAAGGAAAACGTTCTATGTGTGGCATTGTGGGCGCAGTGGCAGAGCGGGAAATCGTCGCCATCTTATTGGAAGGATTACGCCGGCTTGAATACCGGGGTTATGATTCGGCCGGACTGGCTACGGTGTCAGCGGAGCAAAACAGCATTCAGCGCCGTCGTGCCCTTGGCAAAGTTGCCGAGCTGGAACACGCGATCAAAGCCGCTCCCATCGAAGGTCATACAGGCATTGCCCATACGCGCTGGGCAACCCACGGTGCTCCCAGTGAGCACAATGCGCATCCACACACCTCGGGCGATCAGCTGGCCGTAGTGCACAACGGCATTATCGAAAATTACGAAGCGCTCAGGGAAGAACTGCGCGCCAGTGGTTATGTGTTTAGCTCTGAAACCGATACCGAAGTGATTGTTCACTTGATCGAAAGAGAGTGGCAACAAGGTAAAGACCTGTTAATCGCCGTGCAGCGCGCTGTGTTGCGTCTTGAAGGCGCTTACGCACTCGGTGTGATTCATGCCAGTCAGCCCGATCGTTTGATTGCCGCCCGTGAAGGCAGCCCCCTGGTTATTGGTCTGGGCATTGGTGAAAATTTTATTGCCTCTGATCAACTGGCCTTGTTCCCCGTGACCAACCGCTTTCAGTTTCTTGAAGAAGGTGACATTGCGGTTATTAAAAAAGACGAAGTAGAAATTTTTAATCGGCAAAACACCAAAGTACAAAGACAAGTCCATGAATTTGACGGCGCCCACGAACTGGCCGAAAAAGGCGAATACCGTCACTTCATGTTAAAAGAAATTTTCGAGCAATCACGAGCCATTCAAGCCACCCTCGATCAACGGGTTCTGGGGCAAGAAATATCACCGACCATGTTCCCCGAAGCCTGCAAAACCGTTTTCAAACAAATAGAACGTGTACAAATTGTTGCCTGTGGCACCAGTTACCATGCAGGTTGTGTGGCACGTTACTGGTTTGAACAACTCACCAGTCTGCCTTGCCATATCGAAGTCGCCAGTGAATTCCGTTACCGCAAAAAAAATGTGCAAGCCAATACGCTGTTTATTAGCGTGTCACAATCAGGCGAAACAGCCGATACCCTGGCCGCGCTGCGCAGTGCCAAACAGCTGGGTTATCTCTGCACCCTGGCTATTTGTAACGCACCCACCAGTTCCTTGATCAGAGAATCCGACTATTGCCTGCTGACTCACGCCGGCCCGGAAATCGGCGTGGCCTCGACCAAAGCCTTTACCACACAATTGTGTGCCTTTTTATTGCTGATACTTTTCCTGGGTAAAATCCGTGGCGACTTGAATGGCGACGAAAAAAGCATCGTTGCAGAATTACGCTGTTTACCCTCATTGATCGAAAAAACCCTGCAAATGGATTCACAAATTCAACAATTGGCAGAAGAATTCCGCGATAAACACCATGCACTGTTTTTGGGGCGCGGCTCGCAATACCCCATTGCCCTGGAAGGCGCGCTCAAACTCAAGGAAATTTCCTATATTCACGCCGAAGCCTATCCGGCCGGCGAATTAAAACACGGGCCTCTAGCCTTGGTTGACAGCGACATGCCCATTATCGCCGTGGCACCCAATAATGAACTACACGAAAAACTCAAATCCAATCTTGAAGAAGTCAAAGCCAGAGGAGGCGAGCTTTATATTTTTGCCGACAAAGCGCTGAATCTCAAAGGCGGTCCGG
>Ga0073926_10000298_pt1 | contig 10885 bp, 20 predicted proteins | sample GWRWmT4_4Nov14_FD_70189 | JGI IMG/M metagenome (GOLD analysis project Ga0073926, IMG submission 70189) | Sand microcosm microbial communities from a hyporheic zone in Columbia River, Washington, USA - GW-RW T4_4-Nov-14 | ecosystem: Engineered > Artificial ecosystem > Sand microcosm >...
TCATTACACGCCTTGGTAAGACAGGCAAGATTATCATCAATGGAGACAATGAACAGAAGGACATCAAAGATGAGTTTAACGGACTCAGCTATGCAATTGAGCTCTCTAAGAAGATCAAGGATATCAAATGGATTAAGCTGAAGGTGAATCACAGAAGTGATCTGGTAGGCAAAATCCTGGATTATGAGTATGGGAAATAAACTATCAAATATTTAAAATCAAACAACAAATGAGTAATCAATTTTTCTACACCAGAAAAAGTGAATCTGGTGCTGATGTAAGAGACAGTTTTAACATCAACAAGGTGATTCGTTCACTGAGTAATGATGATGGTACAGTGCTGGTACTTTTGGATGACCTGCATGAGCGTGCACAAGAAATCCCTGACATTGATGTTCGCACTAATAAGGTGAAAGGCGTTAAACGTCAGAGAAACACTTTCCAATCTGAAATTTCTCTTAGCAAGGAAGATGGAGAAAGATTTTTTAACCTATTAAATATCGAAAAATAATGGAATTCAAGAAACTGCTGGGAAATCGCATCTATGTAGAGCTTCCCAAGAAAGAAGAAAGTAAGTTGGTGGTTGATGAAAACACCAAAGAGGCTCTCCAAAGAGAGATGCTGAAGAAGATGTCTAAGCTTACAGTGTATGCTGTAGGAGACACAGTAACAAACATCTCTGTAGGAGATGAAATTCTAGTAGATCCATCATCTCTGTCCAAGTCACATGTAATTCCTCTCAGTGATGAGCTGGATGTACTGCTTGTATCACCATTTGATGTCATCCATGTCTGGTAATTTGCCATTTATATCCTGTAAGATGATCACTTACGGGAGGGTAAATATGTTGGAGGAATCGCTTCATAGCTTCCTCCAACAAGACTACCCTTCTGATAAGTGTGAACTCATCATAGTTAATGACTATCCCTTACAGACCCTCAAGTTTGATCACCCACAGGTGAAGATTTACAATGTATCCCATACATTCACAACTATTGGAGCAAAGGAAAACTTTGCTACAGAACTGTGTAATGGGGACATTATTTGCCAGTGGGATGATGATGATGTAGCCTTGCCCAACCATCTAAAGAATGTGGCTAAGCATTTCACAGATGATGCAAATATTCTTCACTGGAAGACAGGCGTGTTCTATAATGAACCTAAGATTACAGACATCACCTGGATAGGTAACTCTGGTATTGTATTCAGAAAATCAGCTTGGGAGGCTATTGGTGGTCATCCAATTGAGAATGCTGGATATGATATGACGTTCATTGAACGTTTACACAAACATGGAGGAAGAGTGTTTGCTGAGATGCCTAAAGAAGAGGCTAGCTGGTTTTATATGTGGGGAGGCAGAGGCTATCATATGTCTGGTCAAGGACACGATAAGCCTGGTTCACCAAATGTCATACAAAGACATAGTGCACATGTTGAAAACCAAAGAGTGCTTGGAAAGATTCCCACAGGTGATGTTCAGTTATCACCTAATTGGAAACATGATTATAATATAATGCTCAAAGACTATTTGAGTGCATTGTAAGTAGAGATAACATCTTCTGTCATCTTTGCCTCCTTAAAGAAAGAATAGGCTTTTTCCCAGAGATTGTAATCTGGAGCAAGGTGGATATTTTTATCTCTGGTAGTAAGAATGTAATCTATTGCTGAATAATGGCAAAGTACATTACCAGCATCTATATGACAATAGATGGGATGTGGTAACTCTTTGAGTCTTAATTTGTTATTCTTTTCCACCTGTTTACCAATCACCATTCCTTTATACTCAAGCTCTTCCATTTGCTTGTAGAGCTTGTACATATTTGGATGGAAAAGTGTGTCATCATCTAGAAGATGGAAGTATCCATCTTTCGTCACTTTAGATAGTGCAAAGTTTCTCTTTGCTACAGGATCACCATCTGAACAGTTTACATCATACACCTTCACTCTATCATCTTCAAAAGGTAGTGTATATGGTTTAGAAGCACTTTTACCCATGTGCCATTTGACATCTGGGTAGTTGGTGATGGACTCATAAATCTTCTCAACATTCTGGAATCTGTACAATGGTGTAATCAGATGTAACATCAGAAAGGATTTGCTTGTTTTATGTTTCCAGGAATAGCAGAAGCTTTCATTAAAATTTTATTATACACCTCTCGATCAATATTAGTTTTGTTTGTTTCTTTATATCTCCACATCACTTTTTGATATATCTCTGAGCTTAGTTTATTGTTCTCTATCATGAAATCTTTACAAGCCTTACCAATATCTATTAGATATATCTCTTCATCTATTTTGTGTTTGTGTGGTTTGTTATGTCTTCCATGATCCCATTTAAAATCTTTGTTGAGAATACACACCTTGGAATACCAGAATACATCAGGAATACATGTAAGACGCTGCTCTATTACATTTCTTGTGAAGTCTAAGGGTAGTTCATCCTTAGTTTGTATTATCTGCATTCCTTGAGGAATGATGTGTTCACAGTCTTTGTTCAGTATATAGTTTCTTAGATCTGGATGGTATATACGCTCATCCATATCTGCATACACTACAATATATCCCTGGTTTAAGAATTCAGTTTTGATGCGATTTTGATTACCAACATTATGCCCTTCTCCAAAGGTGTATATGGTGTATTTCTCAATGTTAGTTTCTGTAAATCCTTTTGAGAACAGATAACGTTTTATACTTTCGTAGTTCTTTTCATGCACCATGAAATAGAATTCCTCATCCAGAAACCATTTCTTATAATAAGCTATGAAGTTATCTGAGAAATAATTTATTCTATCGATGGCTGTAATTAGCCTAAACTTCTTCTCCTCCATAAATTTTGAACTTAGAAAGATTTGGGTAGGGTAGTTCTAAATCTTCATTGTGTTTAGGTGTGCCATCTACATTATAGAATTGCTTGATTAAAAGCAATCCTCTTGTGGCAATTTCAGGCATCATGTAAAAGTTCCAGCCAAGCATGTCAAACTCATCCTCGTGATAGGAACATTCATTTCTTCCAGAGAAACGAGCACGTTTAAACCAATTGTAGGCTTTCTCATCATCTGTAAGGATGGCTCCTCCTTTAGATAGTTTAAGATGTTTATAAGGACCAGTGAAGCTAACACACATATGTGTTCCAGGGATGTACATTCCAGCTGTGAATCTAAGAGCTGAGTCCCACACTCTTGTAGGAGCTAGTTGATAAGCTCCTTTGATTGTTCCCCCTTCTACAGGAAGCCACTTTACTCTTGCACCAGCATGAATAATCTCACATGGAACAGAGGGATATGTTCGACAAGGAATAGCTATCTCTAAATCCTTGACATTCTCATACATGAGAGCTAAGAATAGAGCGTTGCTCTGATTGTCTACAGATACAGCATATTTAGCCCCTGTGTAATCACAAAGAGCTTGTTCAAACTGTTCTGTTATTTTGTATATACCTTCAGCCATTTTCTCTCATTGGTTTACATGGGTTACCGTATGCTATTACATTATCAGGAATATCTCTCACCACTACAGATCCAGCTCCTATGATGGAGTTTTTACCAATAGTGATTCCGTTGCTAATTGTAGCTCCTATTCCTATCAATGTTCCTTTTCCAACACACACATTTCCTGCTAAGTTAACACCTGGATTGATGCTAGCAAAATCTTCTATTACAGAATGATGATTTACAGAAACTCGATTGCTTATATTGACAAAGTTTCCTATTTGTGCGTGAGCTCCAATAGTAGCAAAGTTATTGATTAACAAGCCTTTACCAAGAATAGCTGTAGAAGATATAAAGGATGTGCGATTAATAATATTAATAAATTCTAGATCGGAAATATCAAATTCTTTGATGGCTTTAAGCTTTGTATAAGCGTTTGCAACACCTAGTGCAAAAGGTGTTGTTCTGTCTACAAGGTCTTTTACAATAGTGTATTTGAACTTGGGGTTGTCAAATGTATGCTCTATAGGAAGATCTAGATTGTTTACAATGATGAGTTCTGGAAACAGATTGCAGCTTTCCAGATTATCCATTATCATCGTAATAGCTGCATCACTCTTTCCTAGAATGGTTAATTTTGTTAGCATATCCAAGGGTTTTAAATTCTTCAGGAGTCATCACTTCTAAATCTAGATCAAACATCATTCTATGTATTCTCTGCAAGAGCTTACCATTTGTAGCCAGCATTTTACCTTTGTAGTATAGATTATCTTCCAGTCCTACACGAACACCATCTGCATATAGCAAACCAAGCATATTTGCTTTCATCTGATCCTTACCTATACCACCGAGGCACATTACACTATCCTGTGGTTTGTTAACAAGGATGCTAGCTACAGTGGATAGGTCAGATTGACCATTATATAGGTTCCCTAGGATGACATTGATATAATGAGGACCCTTTAGTATCCCCTTGTTAATCAAGTAGTTAGTGTAGTTGAGCATCCCACTATCAAAACATTCTATCTCTGGAATAACGCCACACTCATCCATCTTCTCTATGAGCTGAATAATCATGTCAGGCTCATTGATGGAAGCAGCTTTTGGAAAGTTAAGTGAACTCATTGTAAGAGATCCCATGTCAGGCATAAGCTCTAGCACAGCTGAGCGTTTCTCAAACTCTGGGAAGTGTCTGCCTGTTAGAGATACACACACAGGGAGTCCTGGACAGTGTTTCCTAACACCATCAATGATGTCTTTGTATACATCCACTCTCCATGTATTCAGGAAATCCTCATCTCTAGCGTGCAAATGCACCACTGTGATGCCTAGCTCAAAAGCAAAATGCACCTCCTCCACAATTTCAGATGGGGAAAGAGGTGCATTTGAATTTTGTCTTGTAGGCTGGGTTCCTGTGGGAGTGAAGTTAATTATCTTCTTTCCCGTCATTTTGATAAGCGTTTCTGTTTCAGGGGCCACATTTTGCTCTTTAGTCTGAGCTTTGTGTCAGCCTCCTTCATATAATTGTCCTTCGGTCGGGGATTCTTTACCTTAGGAGCTAGCTTTGGTTTGCCTGCTTTCATATTAATAGCAGCCTCCTCTGCATTTACCACCACCCATCATTTTCTTAGGGGCTTTACCAGCTTTCTTCATAGCAATTGCTGTAGCAGCTTGCTTCTTCATAGCAGCACCACCTTTTGCAGTTTTCACCTTACCACCATTTTTCTGATAGCCCATTTTATTTCTAACAGCTGTAGGAAGTTTAGAAAGTCCAGGATTTTTAGAAGCATCTACAGATTTCAAAGAACCTCCTGCAGCCATTTTCTTAGCCACCTTTGTTCCTTTCTTACCTACTGTAGGAACCTCAGGCATGAACTTACCTACATTCTTCTTCAAATACTCTTTACCACGAGCTACACGAGATCTTCTCTCTACCATTCTTTCAGCTACATTTTCTGCTTTAGAAGGGTTTTTAGCAGACAGTCTGCCGAGTCTTTTCAATTGACCTGTTCTCAAGGATACAGGAGCTCCAGCTTGAGCCTTTTTAATAGTCTTTGTCATTGTTTTTAAATATTTAAATTGTTAACAGTTCCATTTTCTCAAACTTTTATTTATCCTGCTGTTTGGATCATTAGCAGTTTTTGCAGATGTATTAGCTTTCTTCATCCCAGACATTCGGGCACAGAAGCTCTTACGACGTTTAGCATCTTTGCTTCCAGCTTTAAGCTTAGAAGGTTTAGTAGTGACAGCAGTTTTGAGTTTGCTTCCAGGATTAGCAGCTCTGTAGCTTGCTACACCCTTTGCGTTCAATCCTCCAGAAGGATTCTTTCCTTCCTTTCTTTGCCAAGCTGGTGATTTACCACCATTCTTAGCTATCTTGATACCACGTCTTGCTGTAGAACGACGTGTTTCAACGGACTCACTAACCTGTCTATCCTTTCTATAATTAATAGATCTTTTTCTTTCTTCAGGAATTAGATAATGAGGACTGTCGTATATCTTGTTTCTTTCTTCAAGCTCCTTTTTTTCTGATCTAGTCAAACGATCACCTCCAGTAGAAGCTTTGTTACTTTTAAATTTACCAGTAGCAACAAGCCTACAATTACCACCCTTGGTGCAATAACCTTTCTGAGCTTTAGGAATCCTTGCCATATCTATTTCTTTTTACCTTTGTACTTATAATTAGGATTGTCTCTGTGCCATTTTTTGGTGGAAGCCACTCCCTGTTTAACAGTTTTGGCTCTACCAATTCTAGTGAGATTGATGGTATCCCATTTACCCTTATCTTTCGTAGGATGGTTCACTATAATATCTCCAGGTTTAGCCTTAGAGGTTTTCTTTGTAGCTTTATACACTACATGTTTCTCACCACCAGCAGTCACTTTCACCTTACCACCCTTCTTAAGTGTAGAGCCTTTAAACTCTCCTTTCTTCTTAATTAGAGGACCATTAGGAACAGGAGTGATGTGACCCCTTATAGCAGGAATGGTGTCCCCATATTTGAGAACACCTTTTCCTACATAGGCAGAAGCCTTTTGGGGATTCCAAGGACCAGCTTTTTTAATTCTGGGCATTATTTTTTCTTCATCTTCTTTAATGTTACTGCCAAACGAGCTCTCTGACCCATTTTACCAGGCTTCTTAGCAGCAGCTGCAAGCTTACCAGCAGGGATTTTTTCTCCCTTCTTAACACCAAGAGATGAACGCAGAGCACCAGGCTTCTTGATGGCTTTCTGAATCCATTTACCACCTTTAGCTTTAGCTACAGTCTTACCCTTCTTAGCAGTCATGGATGTAGCACCCAATTGTTTATCAGGCGTAAGACTCACCTTGGTCTTAACATTGCGAGGAGGCAGGTTCATTTCCTGCACCTTTGTCCATGCTCCTTGAGGATCAACAGGTCCTACACGTTTCTTAGGAGCCTTGAGACCAGCTTGAGCTTTTTTAATTGTTCCACCCATTTTTTGTTTTTTTATTGGAAAGCCATTTGCATCATAGCCAGGTTTTCCTTTTTTGGATTGTCTAAGTGAATTATCTAAAGCCCCAAACGCTCTATCAAATGCTCTTTGCGAACCTTGATTTTTTCCAGTAGTCATCTCTAATCCAATCAGGTCTTTAGCAGATTTTAGATTTTTGTTATATAAATCATCATAGTATTTTGTACTATCTGCTGTAGGTCTCATAGTATATCCACGCTGAGCCTTTTTAATCTTTGCCATTATTATTTAGATTTAGCTTTAATCTTCTTTTCTTGCTTCAGCATAGCAGCTGTAGGTTTCTTACCAGGTTTGCCAGCAGCTTTATTCTTCTTAGCTGCACTCCTGATATTATCCCAAAGTCCGCGTTGTGAAACAGAACCATCAGCTCTTTTGAGCATTTGTTTACCACCCTTGGCTTTAACTGTACCACCTTTTTTATACTTCTCAGCTTGCTTATCCTCAATCTTGCTCTTAATCATAGCTGGAATAGACATGCCTCCTTGAGCTTTTTTCAACTTACCACCCACCTTCATGTTCTTCTTGAGAGTAGATTTTTTAGTGGTGGTGGTGTCCCATACAGGACCTCTTTTGGTTAGTTCACTAACCATTGACTTTTCAAGAGCTCCCACTCTTTTAGCCTCTTTTCCAGAGACAACTTTACCACTTTCTGTGAGGCGTTTGCCAGCTTGTGCTTTACTAATTTTTGCCATTATTCAGGGGTTGTTTGTGCTTCTTCAGCTTCTTTTACAATACCATTTTCTACAGCTCTAGCGAGCGTACCTTCAATAATCTCATTAGCTCTCATAGCTAACATGATTTTGGCTGCCTCTTCTGTGCTGAGAACAGCTCTTAAGGTGTTGAGTACAATTCCAAATTCTGCTCCAGATAGGATGAAGCTATCTTCTTGAGCCCAGGTGTACTTCTTGTTAGGATCGTAAGATGTGATCTTGTTTGCCATTATTGTAATTTTTGGTTTTAAGAACAAAGATGAGGAAAAGATTTTAATTTTCCAAATTTATTTACAGCTCAATATCAAAGACAATGCTACCAGAGCTCTTAATAGATTTGGACAATATCAGCCTGATTTGCAGCAGGTTATGAAATCTTAACAGCTCCTCCAGAAGCATCTCTGTATATTTTGGGAGGCTGGGGGCTAGCCTAAAATGGTAGGAGTGGGGATTCTTAGTTATCTCCAACGTGGCTAGCTCATCCACAGCACTCAGAATTCCCTCAAGGTGAGCAAAATAAGCTAGTTCGTTATCTTGCATCACCTCTGGGAAAAACTTCTTATTTATGTCCATTAGGAGAGTGTGAGAAGGTACTTGGTCTTTGCTGCTTCTCCGCTGAGAGCATCAGCCAGATTAGCAATGTCATGAAACCCGTTGCTCTCACCAAAACTCTTAAGGCTTGATGCAAAGCCCATCAGCTCACTAACAACCGCTGTTGCTGTAGCTGCTCCAATAGGATCAATCTTATATCCTGAAGGACGCTTTCCTGTGTAGCCCATAAGCTTCTCAATCACACCATCCTTGAAATCATGTACATAATCGTACAGTCCTCCAAGAGCTTGGTGTTCTGCATAACTTGTTGTCTGCCAATGCAATAGATGTAATTGCTCGTGGAAATGTGTAAGCTTAGCAGCTACATTCTCTAAGGTCATTTCTCCTCCAGAAGACTTCATCATCTCCTCAGGGAATAGGGATTTAATTGCCATTATTTAGATTTTATAATTATAAGTTTAAAATATAATCTCTCAGCCTGTCTTTGGGGTTCCAATTTAATTTATTTACAGCATCATTGTTCACTCTAATAGTCCTAGGATAGTTTCCAGGTTGATCTGGAAAATACGTGCAATCTACACCAAACTTATCACTAAACATTCTATATAGTTCATTTATTGAATAGTTGGTCCCAGTTCCTAATTCCCAAGCATCTTCGTGTTTTTCACTACTGTTTGCTATACGAATTAAACCATCTACAATGTCATCTATGTGTGTAAAGTCTCTACGTTGCTCCCCATCTCCATAAATTTTAACAGGCTTTCTTTCTTTAATGGCTGCTCTCCACAATCCAATCACTGCTGCCATGTTAGAATCTACTAACTCACCTGGACCATATACATTATAGAATCTAGCAATTTCTGCATCTAAATTAAAAACTTTTTTATACATCTTAACCCATTCTTCTCCAATGTGTTTAGTCATTGCATAAGGGGATAATTCTGGATCATGATGATGAGAAGATGAACCTGCATAGATTAGTTTAGCCTTGGTCTTGAGGGCATATTCAACAACTTGTTTTGTTCCTTCTACATTACAACCAAATGTCAGACTTGGGTTCTTGAAGGACGGTTGGATTCACTTAAAGCAGCTAGATGAAATATGTACTTGTAGTTATTAAGAGGTATGTTCTCCATTGCTCTGACATCTCCACCAAGAAATATACATCCATCAGCAACCTTAGCCTCTTTTCCTATAGATAGATTATCAACAATGTGAACTTCCTTCCCATTTTTAATAAGCTCTTTGCACAAGGCATGTCCTATAAATCCACAACCTCCTGTTACAAGTACTTTCATTAAACTATATCTAAATATTCGTGTGATTGAAAGAAAATAGAATCAGATGCTTGTATTTCTTCTTTTGTATTTAGTTCCCAATTATTCCATTTTTTATCCAGTAGCTCAATTTTATAATCTAGTTTCATTAACGCTATCATTAAAGCCCATTCGTCATATTCATTATTAATCCAATGTTGAGGTCTTTTTAATAACTCAGAAGCCCATTGTGTACATATAGTTTGTGCAGTTGGTAAATCTTTAAACCACATAAATCCACTGTTAATTTTGTGTCCATGAAAGTTATAAGCTTCTTGTCTAATTTCATCTGGTAGATGCCATTTTTCAGAATAGGGTACATATGCAAAATCTACATCTTTTGGAATTTCAAAAGTTTTAAATGGATCAGCAGTTAATGTAAACATATCAGCATCCATAAACACAACTGCACCTTCTGCTTCATCTATGTAATTAGCAAAATTGCATTTATGCCACAAACCATCAATTAATGGGTCTTCACTAGCTCTTTTATATTTATCATTAGAGGCAGTAAACACCTCAACAGAAAGAGGGACAGAACGTTTTAGACGTTCTGCCTCTCTTTCATATTTAGTTCCTATTGCTACTGAAAATAGTTTCATGTTACACTACTACAGTGTATCCTTTAGCTGTGGCAATAGCTGGGTTACAAGTTGCAGAACCAGGGTTACTACTTGCAAAAATAGTACAGGTTTTTGTAGTACTAGGCAAATCTGTAAAAAAATTATTTAAAGCTGTAGCTGAAAATTGATTAAAACCTATATTAATTCCTTGTAGTGTGCCTAGGTCTTCGACATTTATAAGCAGTTGTGCATTTATTATACTAGCAGCTTGACCACTAGAAGAAATAGCAAAATACCTAACTCTGGTCGGATTTCCAATACCAAGACAATCAACAGTTGTATAAGCTGAAATAGCTGGAGAAGACAATGGACTTAGACCTGAACCGCCACCAGCACTAAGAGCTGTAAGTCCTGTAAAATCAGTAAAAATATTTGCATTGTAGTTTTTACTAACTGGAGCAGGAAACCCAACACTAACCAATCCTGTCCATCCAGCTGAAGCAATTTCATTTGATGTCATATAATGCCACTCATTCCCTTTATACCAGAAACGAGTTCCAGCTGATGCAGGAGTTGTTACAGGATATGTGTTTAATACAGGAAGTGCACTTGCTAAATCAGCTACATCCTGTGCTGTAGCCTTAACTGTAGATCCACCCTGAACGATTGCCAACTCTTCTGTGCCTGTTAGGGGGGTGGTTGCACCAGTGAGTTGTGAGATTTTTTTGTCTGACATGTTATTTTATTTTATATTAATTATATACACGAATTTCTATTGGGGTGTTGTACAAAAGGTCATCGTTAGTAGTCCCATCCCAAG
>Ga0073926_10000299_pt1 | contig 10852 bp, 7 predicted proteins | sample GWRWmT4_4Nov14_FD_70189 | JGI IMG/M metagenome (GOLD analysis project Ga0073926, IMG submission 70189) | Sand microcosm microbial communities from a hyporheic zone in Columbia River, Washington, USA - GW-RW T4_4-Nov-14 | ecosystem: Engineered > Artificial ecosystem > Sand microcosm >...
ATCTTGTACTGCGTATACAAAATCATAATTAATCGAGATACCGGATATTTCATCCAGTTTTCCAGGCATCCAAAATTTCATCGGTTTTGAAAAATCGTAGCTGGGTGGACTTTCTACTTTTTTCTGAGATCCTTGTTTACAGGAAATCAATCCGGTGATTACCGCCATCCAGCATAAATTCGTTATTTTCATTATTAATCCAATGCTTCTAATACTTTTCCAATAAACTCATTCACGGCTCCATTCTCTATCCATCTGGCCACTACTACCAGATCATTATCAGGATCTACATATACTATATTTGTGCCATTACCAATATGCACAAACGCTTTTTCTGGAGCATTTGCTATCTGTTTTTTATTTGTATTTAAAAACCAATTCATAAATCCATAATTTGGTTGTACAGAGGTAGGGGTGAGAGCCCAGCTAACCCATTTATCAGACAATAATTGTTTGTCATTCCATTTACCACGGCGAAGAGTAAGATAACCAAACCGGGCCATGTCGTATGCGTTTATAAACATTCCACCACCCCAGTGACCACCACCACCTACCGCTTGCACTATCTTGCCATCGAGCACTATCCAGGAATTTTGATATCCCATCCACCTCCATGTAGACGATGCACCAATCGGATCCATGATTTTTTCTTTTAATACTTCTGGTAATGGTTTTCGCCAGACATTTAATGCGGCCAATGCCAATACATTTACACGCACATCATTGTACTCGTAAGCAGTACCGGGTTTTAACCTGGCCCTGGTCGTCCACTCACCAGGTTTATCTCCTGGCCTGTCAGCCCACTCCGGTTTTCCCCAAAGAGTTCCTTCCCAATCACTTACCTGCCTGAGTAAGTGATCCCAGGTAATAGTTCGATTATGTGGTGTATCGAATAATCGGATAAGCTGAGATTTGCCGTATTTATCCGCCTTGAAAGGATCTGCAAGTGGCTGATATATTTCTATAGGTGCAATTACCTTATACATAGTATCATGAATGCTGGCAATTAGGCCCTGGTCGTATGCCAGACCAACTACAGTGGATAGAAAACTTTTTGTGACACTGAAGGTCATATCTACTCTCTCCGGGTCACCCCAGGTAGAAATTATATATCCATTCTTAATGATAATACCTGTTGCCGGGCCTCTCTCAGCAAACGGACCTATACCTTCGCCGAAAGGTTCCTTGCCAAAACTCTGATAATGTGAGATTTCCAGGTTGCGCGGATTTTTTGATTCTTTTTCCTGGGCAAATGAAATAGCTGCTTGTAATTTTTCGTGGTTGATCTTTACTTCAGAGGCCGGTTTGGTATTCCATTTATTGGCAGCCGGATAATAGGGTTTGATTTGTGCTGTCAATATCTGAACTATACAAATCAAAAATGCGAAGGTGAATACTTTCATATTAACTTTGTTTCTCGAGTTAAGGTATATATAATTAGGAGTATAAATAACATTTTTATTTTTAAATGCCACAAACAAAATGTTCCCAAAAACAAAGTCACACATGATTGATACAATAGCTTTAAAACATTTTAACTGGATTATTGACTTTTTTACGGGCCGAAACCGGCCTACTTCGGCAGTTGGAAATTGAGTATTTATCCATGCTTAATTATTTGTTCCTAATTTTAATGGTCTTTAATCCTATTTCTAATCTAATAAACCCATTCCAAATGTATCTTTCATACAAACTTCATTACAGCTATACCTTTTCAATTGACCATACTTCAGCTTTGACCATATTAGAAGGGGGATCATTTTTTTATAGGGGAAAAAGCAGTGGCGGATTCTACTCCAAACTCACCAAAGTTAAGGGCAGAGAGAATCCCCAGGGACGAAGCTTTGTGATTTTAAACCTTGAGTTTCGGCGTAAACAAAAAGGAGGTGCACCACATTTTATTTTACTTCATGGTGAGCGTGATCTGACTACCAATTTGGAAAACGGAAAAATAGTAGGAGCATCTAATTTACATAAACCAAAAATTGGAAGACTTTATCAAAGGCAGGGGGATATATTGACTATAGGATGATTTTAGTAAAAATTTGGATGTTAAGCCCCCATGCTTGTCCAAACAGGACTTGTTTCGTCGAAAAACTGTGGAAACTTTTTAAACTATCAGAGTTTCCTATTTATTTTCCACTTACATTTGCGGCTTCAAATCGGCTGATATGGAGTTATTGTCTGGCATTGTATCCAGAGCGAAGGAGTTATTCATCACCTGTGGGGTAAAGTCTGTTACTATGGACGATCTGGCGAGTGATATGGGCATGTCTAAAAAAACACTATATCAGCATATCCCCAGTAAGGCTAAGCTGATAGAACGGATGGTGCAGATACATATTAAAGAAGAAAAAAAAGCCCTGGCCGATATTAGAAACAAGTCTACCAATGCAATAGAGGAAATGATCTTCATATCTCAATATGTAATCCAATTATTGAGAATGGTGTCGCCAAATGTAATATTTGAAATAAAAAAGTACTATTGGGAAAGCTGGCAGAAAATGGAAAAACTCAATAGTGAACATATACTGGAGGTGATAAAACAAAACCTTCAACGAGGCATAGATCAGGGTCATTACCGTAAGGACCTGGATACTGATATCATAGCTCAGCATTATGTGACCTTGAGCAGCAGCCTGGTAGATCATTCCGTATTCCCGCATAACTATATGTCGATGGAAAAAATATTTCTGGAGACTATACGCTATCACCTGAGAGGTATCACTACTACTACCGGCTGGGATTTATGCCAAAAACAACTGACTAAACTGACAAATGCTTAATACGATATATATGACTCAAAGAAAATTAATGAGCGTGATTGCATTAGTAGTATTATTAATGACCACGGTCTACAGTCAATCTTCATTTTCACTGGAAGAGGCGGTGCAATATGCATTAAAAAACAGTGGACAGATAAAGTTAAATAATCTTGCTTTGGTGGATGCCGATGCTCAACTGATGGAATACAAATCCATCGGTTATCCTAAAATCAACGGCACATCCAGTTATCAGCATTTCTTAGCAATACCGGCTACGGTAATCCCGGATTTCTTAAGTCCGGTAGTAGATGGCAGGTTGGTTAATTATGATCTGATAATGCAAAACCAGGTAGATCCACCGGCCGAGGGCGGATTTCCTGCAAAGTTTGGCCAGAAAAACAGTTTTTCTGTTGGACTCGGACTGAATACTACCATATACGATCCTGCATTCTTCCAAGGATTGAAAGCAATCAAACTGTATAAGGACCTGGTGACCAAACAAAGCTCAATAACGGATATCACCATCAGGCAATCTGTAGCTAAGGCCTATCTTGGAGCTTTGATCACTCAAAAAAGTAAAGCTATCCTGGAGCAGAACATCATTACTTTAGATAAAATCACTAATGAAACAAAAATAATCCAATCCAAAGGGTTTATAGAACAGATCGATGTAGATCGGCTCACTCTTTCACTCAATACTTTACAAACTGAAGCAGAGAAATTAAACAAATTGCAGGAAGTCACCGTCAATGTATTAAAAATGCAGATGGGTTATCCGATGAATGAATCGATAAGCCTTACCGAATCCATAGATCAACTATCGAGTAAGATCGAATTGGAAAATATTGACCTGGGTAATTCATTCAAACCCGATCAGCGGCCGGAATACAGCACAATGCAATTAGCGGATGAACTAAATAAAATCCGCATGAAATCAATCAAGCTCGCTGCTTACCCCACTATTTCCGGATTTGCCAATGCCTCTTATGGCACTCAGACCAATAATTTATTTAGTAAGAATTCATTTTGGTTTCCCACAGCCATTGCAGGCTTTCAACTCAATGTACCCATATTCGATGGTTTCAACCGAAAATCAAGGTATCAAAAAGCAGCACTCGAGTCTGATAAATTAAAAATTCAAATGTCAGAGTTTGAAAGAGCCATGACCCTGGAGGTAAATAATGCTAGAATTCAATTTGCAAATGCAAAGACTACCGTTGAAAGCAATAAAAAAAATATGGAGTTGGCACAGCGTATTTATGATCAGGCTCAATTAAAATTTAAAGGCGGTGTGGGATCCAGTGTAGAAATCAACCAGGCGGAAACGGCCTTGATTCAATCCCAATCAAACTATGTGAATGCATTATATAATCTATTAATAACTAAAGTCGATCTCGATAAAGCACTAGGAAAATAGTTTTTACACAAAATCAGAAATAAATCAACATGAAAAATATATATACCATTGCCATTCTATGTTTATTCACTCTATTGATCACATCATGTGGATCTAAACCCGGTACACCGGCAGCTGATAAGCAAACGCGCCTGGCGGAATTAAAAACCCAAATCGCGGCACTCGAAAAAGAAGCCAGTGCTTTGGAGATGGAACTGAATCCCGGTGGCAAAACAGAAAGACAAAAGATAGTAGGAGTGGAATCATTTCCACAGACTGTATTTAGAAATTACATAGACCTGCAAGGATCGGTGCTGGCAGATCAGCAATTATTTATAAATGCAAAAATGCCTGGGACCGTAGATCAAATCATGATAAAGACAGGCGATAGAGTGGCTGCCGGCCAGACTGTAGCTTTATTGGATGATGCTGTAATCAAACAGGGCCTTGCCGAACTGGAGAATCAACTGTCATTTGCATCCGATTTGTTTGAAAAACAGAAATCACTTTGGGATCAAAAACTGGGTACAGAAGTGCAATACCTAAGTGCAAAAAACAATAAAGAATCCATAGAAAAAAGAATTGCCACTACCAAAGAACAGTGGGAAATGATAAAAGTTAAAGCTCCTATCAGCGGTGTGATAGATGAAGTCATCATCAAACCCGGAGGCAGTGTTGCTCCAGGAATGCCGATAGCAAGACTGGTGAATCTATCCAAACTGGAGATCAGTGCCGAAGTGCCTGAGATCTTTGCGGGTAAAGTAAAAAAGGGCAATGCCATCCGTATTCATTTTCCGGATATAGACAAAGAATACGATTCAAAAATCACCTATGTAAGCCCAATCATAAATCAGGTGAACAGAACATTTAAGGTAAAAGCTGCATTACCGGCTAATATGTCGGGTGTATTGCCCAATATGCTGGCATTAATAAAGATAATAGACTATTCAAATTCTGCTGCTTATGTATTACCTATCAACATTATTCAAAAAGACAGTAAGGGGGATTTTGTCATGGCTGCTGATACTGTAAATGGTAAATGGGTTGCCGTGAAAAAACAAGTGACTATTGGCAAATACTATAATGATAAAGTAGAAATAAAGTCTGGTATAAACGCATCGCATATGCTCATTACTCTCGGCTATCAGGATCTGATTGAAGGTGAAAAACTAAGTGTACAAAACAAATAGTGTCCTAAATGTAATAATGGCCACCATCAAATGTATACAGATCTATGCATTTGATCAGGAAGCCTAAAAAATTAATTTCTTATTCATCATGAAAGACTTTATCAAAGAATTTAAACCAAGCAGCTGGGCTGTAGATAATAAGACGAGTATATATATACTTACTATCATCATTACACTGGCGGGTATATTTTCATATATAGGATTACCTAAGGAACAATTTCCTGAAGTCGCATTTCCACAGATATTGGTCAATACTATTTATCCAGGTACAGCACCTGCAGATATGGAAAACCTCGTGGCTAAACCAATTGAAAAACAACTTAAAGCAATATCCGGAATAAAGAAAATCAGAAGCAGTTCGCTGCAGGATTTTAGCCTGGTGGTTGCAGAGTTTGATGCCAGTGCAAATGTAGCAGAGTCAAAACTAAAAGTAAAAGATGCCGTAGACAAAGCCCGTGCCGAGCTGCCCAATGATTTGCCTCAGGATCCATCCATCATAGATATAGATGTATCCAGCATACCCATTATGAATATACATGTATCTGGTGATTACGATCTGGATAGATTGAAAAAATTTGCTGATGAAATTAAGGATAGGGTCGAAGGATTCAAAGAAGTTACCCGCGCAGATATGGTGGGTGCTCTCACACGCGAAATACAAATCAATGTAGATCTCTACAAAATGACAGCTGCCAGTGTCACATTGCGTGATGTAGAAAGTGCCATTGCCATGGAAAACATGACTATTTCCGGTGGGCAACTAAGTATGGGCAATGTAAAACGGGCCATCAGTGTAGTAGGTGAATATAAAGATTCGAGGCAATTAGGAAATATAGTAATCCGCGGAGGCACAGGAGCTATTGCTTATCTGAAGGATATAGCTGAAGTAAAGGATACGTATAAAGAACAGGAGAGCTATGCCAGGTTAAATAAGAAAAATGTATTGTCGCTGAATGTAATAAAGCGAAGTGGTGAAAACCTGATCATCACATCAGATAAAATAAAAGCCCTCTGCGAAGAGCTCAGAGCGAAATTTCCTAAAGACCTGAATATTACCATTACGGGAGATATGAGTATAAAGACAAGGTCAGGATTGAAAGAACTGATCAATACCATAGTGATAGGATTTTTATTGGTTACACTTATACTGATGTTTTTTATGGGTGTTACCAATGCAGTATTTGTGGCCATGTCGGTTCCATTATCCATGTTTGTAGCTTTCATGATCATGCCCACCTATGGATTTACATTAAATGTGATCGTATTGTTTGGATTTTTACTTGCACTGGGTATAGTGGTAGATGATGCAATAGTAGTAATTGAAAATACGCACAGGATATTTGATAATGGAAAAATGCCCATCAAAAAAGCGGCAAAATTAGCTGCAGGTGAAGTCTTCTTACCTGTATTGAGCGGCACGCTGACTTCATTGGCACCGTTTATACCATTGGCTTTTTGGCCTGGATTGATAGGCAATTTTATGTTTGGATTACCTATTACCCTGATCACTACATTATTGGCATCTCTTTTCGTAGCGTATATCATCAATCCTGTATTCGCAGTGGATTTTATGAAACCTCATAATGAAGGAGTGAAAGAGAAACTATTGACCAAATCGTTTTATATCACCATAGCCGGATTTGCCGTCGTGATGTTTTTGTCCCATATGGGAGGCAATATGTTTCTGCGCAATCTCACACTGAGTATATTCCTGTTTTATTTGCTCAATCACTTTTTCCTTCACAATGTGATTAAAGGATTTCAAAATAAAGTATGGCCTAGGGTACAAAATGCATATGCATCTTCTCTTAGGTTTATACTCAAGGGATATAGACCCATAGTCGTATTGGTTCTTGCCATACTATTGCTTATTCTTAGCTTAGTAGCTGCAATCAAATTTATACCGGGAGTACGGTTGTTTCCGGAGTCTGATCCTAATTTTGTATATACCTATATTGCATTGCCGGTAGGTACTGATCAGGAATATACGGATAAAGTCACAAGTATAGTGGAAGATAAAATACTGGCCGTAGTAGGGGAAAACAATCCGATAGTAGAATCCGTAATTTCCAATGTGGCCGTTGGCGCGGGTGATCCGAGTAATTTTGAACAACAAACCAGTCCACACTTGGGAAAAGTCACCGTTGCTTTTGTTGAATTTGAAAAAAGACATGGGGCGTCTTCTTCTGCATACCTCGATAAAATACGGGAAGCCGTGCAGGGTATACCCGGAGCCGAAATCGTAGTCGAAAAAGAAAACAGTGGCCCACCAGCCGGTAAACCCATAAGCATTGAAATTTATGGTGATGAATTTAATGATCTGAATGCAGCTGCAAAAGGATTAAAAAGATATCTCGATTCATTGCAAATAGATGGTGTGGAGGAATTAAAGTCGGATTTGTCGATCACCAATCCGGAATTGAAAATATTAGTGGATAGACAACGAGCAAATACCGAAGGAATATCAACAGCACAGATCGGATCGGAATTGCGTACTGCAGTATTTGGTAAAGAAATATCCAAACTCAGAGATGGCGAAGATCAGCATCCGATACAATTGCGAATAGCCGAAAAACAAAGGCAAAACATCAACCTATTACTTAATCAAAGCATCACCTATCGTGATATGAATATGGGTGGTCAGATGCGCCAGGTACCAATGGCATCTATGGTAAAAATGGAATACGGAAATACAATTGGTTCTATAAAAAGAAAAAATCTAAAGCGTGTAGTTACTATTTCTTCAAATGTATTAGGCGGTTTTAATCCTAATGATGTATTGGCTAATGTACAGGCCGCAACTGCTAAATTCCCGGCGCCTCCTGGCGTCACTATTGGATTTTCGGGAGAGCAGGAAGAGCAGGCCGAAGCCATGGGATTTCTTAGCAGGTCATTACTGATTTCACTTGGACTTATATTTTTAATTCTTGTGACTCAATTTAATTCGTTTAGCAAGCCGATGATCATATTAATTGAAATCATATTCAGTATCATTGGAGTCTTGCTGGGCTTTACCCTTATGCGTATGGAGTTTTCAGTAATCATGACCGGTATTGGAGTAGTAGCATTGGCAGGCGTGGTAGTACGTAATGGTATACTTCTTGTAGAGTTTGCAGACTCATTGATGAAACAGGGATATTCAATACGTGAAGCTACAGTAGAAGCAGGCCGTACCCGTATGACTCCTGTATTTCTTACCGCTATGGCTACGATACTTGGCCTGATTCCTTTAGCTATTGGTTTTAATATTGACTTTGTAAGCATGTTTTCAGAATGGAAGCCCAATATATTTTTGGGCGGGGATAATGTCGCTTTCTGGGGACCACTTAGCTGGACCATGATATTTGGTCTGGGATTCGCCACTTTACTTACACTGATATTAGTACCGGCCCTAATGGTGATCGTATCTCGCACCAAGGGAAGATTGGGCCTTAAGACTTATGAGCAAAAGGCAATGGAAGAAGCAGCTGAAGGGTAAGAGGAACAATTTAAATTATTGCTTCGATACAACACAATAATCGTTGTGACTGTTGCCAATGGAACACTGAAATGTATGAAGTTTGATTTTTTCTTATCGTATTTCTTTAGTGATCTCAGTGGATCTTTTACACCAACCACTCAATCACTCTCTCTACTGCACTAAATCTTTTCACAGTATTCAACCCCAGTATTTCAACCGCCTTTTCAACTTTATATTCCTGAGAAAAATTATTTGTTTTGTAAAAATAATCTGTTGTATCCAACAAAGATTTTAAGGGGATCAGGCCTACTAGTTCACTGCCAGTTACTTTCGCTCCAAACTGCACAGCCAATTTATTGCACGCTTCAAATGCGATATGCAATGGGGTGTGATCCAAATCTATAAAGTTAGCAGAAACTTGCGCACATTTGAATTCCGGTATAAACCATCCTATTGCGCGTACTGATTTTAAACCACCGTTTTTTTCTCTTAAAGCTGAAGCAATTTTTTTAGCCATAACTGTATCTGTAGTATTCAGATTAAAATTGAAAGCAAGCAATATTTTTCGTGCTCCAATAGTCAACGCTCCTATGTGAGGGTTAAAGACAGCCGGACCATAATCGGGTTTTCCCTCAGGTGTCATCAGTTTTTCATTTAATCCCTCGTATTCGCCCCGACGTACATTGGCCAGTGATTTTCTGTCTTCCACTTTGGCTGATTGATTGTACAAGTAGACCGGGATAGAAAACTCATCTGCGATTCGTTTGGCCACATCCACGCTGCAGTCTATTGCATCCTGCATGGTATAACCACGCAATGGCACAAAAGGAAATACATCTACTGCACCCAGTCTTGGATGTGTACCATGATGGAGGGTCATATCGATAAGCTGAAAAGCTGATAAGATACTTCTGTAAGATGCTTCTTTACATGCTATTTTATCACCGGCGAATGTGATCACTGTCCTGTGAGTATCGTATCCCATATCATTATGCAGTACTTTGACGCCGGGTACGGATTCGATAGATTGGACGATCTGATCTATTGTGTTTTTATTTCTGCCTTCACTAAAATTAGGTACACATTCGATTAATGGCGGTGATATGGTATGCATCTTAAATTATTATCATTCAAATAATCCGGTATATTCTGACCCTTGGTAAGCACCCCATTTTATTTTCTTTTTTATGGGTACCAGTGTGCTGATCCTGTGTACAGCTATGCCATCAAAAGTATAAGTATGCCTTAGATTGGTGCCATGTACATAGATGATATCCAGCAAACCATCGTGATCCAGATCACCAGCCCAAGGAGTAGAAGAGATATTATTCCCTTCATAGGTATCCCCGATTTGTAGTACTTCATTAGATTTAAAATCGATCAGGGCCAGCATATTGTAAAAAAACTTCTGATATCCGTTTTTTATTTCCTGAAAATTCACACTTAATAGAATTTCATCTTTGCCATCACCATCCCAATCGAGAACTATACCAGTGCTGTTTTGATAAAATCCTAATGAATCTACAAATAAAATATTACCATTTTTTCCATCAGCCATAAACTGAGTACTCCAGTCGAGCTTAGGCCAGGAACCTTGTGCATATGATGCAAATACATCAGGGGTATCATCATCATTAAAATATCCTACTGCTATTGAACTATACGTTTCTGTACCAGGTCTTTTTATTTCCCATATTTTTTGCAATGATTTACCGTCAAATGCAATCATACGGCCATTTACCGCATTTGCTATTATATCTGATATTCCATCATTCGTGAGGTCTGCGCGAGCGGCGGGTCCTATATAACCTCGGTCTGCAGTACTATCAAGCAGAATAGATTTAGACAGATCTCCTTTTTTTAAATCGGATAGCGTACAAGCATACAGATGTCCACCTAAAGTTTCCCCTCCGGTACCATAGATGATATCCAGGTCTTTTTTATTTATAGATGAGCTCACTGTGACGCTCATATATGTTTCTTTATGATCCGGCATGATCGCATCGAATAATATTTCTCCTGTTTTGGCACTCATGATCAT
>Ga0073926_10000304_pt1 | contig 10715 bp, 8 predicted proteins | sample GWRWmT4_4Nov14_FD_70189 | JGI IMG/M metagenome (GOLD analysis project Ga0073926, IMG submission 70189) | Sand microcosm microbial communities from a hyporheic zone in Columbia River, Washington, USA - GW-RW T4_4-Nov-14 | ecosystem: Engineered > Artificial ecosystem > Sand microcosm >...
TTTTAGGTTGTTCTACTTTAGCGGGTGGGCTCAAAACTGATGCGCGTATCACCCGTTTCAGAGTAGGTCGTACTGAGAAAAATCGTAATAACGATGACATGCCTTAGTGAGTGTTGGCAAGTTTGCGCTTAATGGCGGTGTTTATTTGATTGGCAATGATGGCGTAGTTCTCATCGAAATGATGCCCACCAGGGCGCGAAATACGTTCGCTGCGCCGCATGACTGAGTCAGAACAGAGCGATCCATCGACTTCATCAAGCCCATAAAAGCACTGCAGTTTATCAGGGTCAATCTTAGCTACCTCAGGCGCTATTGGCAGGGCCTCCGGGTCATCCTCCTCTCCAAACCAGTCACTCACCTGTATGACAAAGTCGGCCTTTAGTGTTGGCGCAAGCAAGGAAATTAGACGCACGGAAGGTTTTAACTCACTGGGTAACCGATTGTAAATAAAGGGAAGAATATCTGCGCCAAAGGAGTAACCAACAAGCACGACATTTTCAATATCCCAGCTTTCGCGGTAGTGGAGTATGATTCGCGTAAGATCACGGGCTGTTTCTTCCGGGGTTCGTTTGGACCAGAAATAGCGCAAAGCGTCGACACCCACTACGGCAAAGTCTTGGGTTTTGAGTAAATCGCCAAGGGAGCGGTCCAGATCGCGCCAGCCGCCATCTCCTGAATAAATGATGATCAGCGTTTTTACTTTCGATTGTGATGAAACCTCGATCAATGGTAAATCTTTGAGCATTTGCGATACTTCTTCTGCAGTGGGTACTCGCAACACAATTGTTGCTGCATCACCATAGAGTTTCGCCAGCGCTGCGGGTTTTGACAAAAGCAGGACAGAATTCTCGTTGGACTGAATTGCCGACTGGATGAATGCGTCGACACTGGGGTTCATCGAACCAAACTCATTGCCCACACGCCACCATCCATCAAGGGGGTAGGTTGAATCGACTCTTTGTGATTGCGCTTCGAGGGTATTTTTGTCCATGTCACAGAATTTCTTTCCAAGACTCAATCGAGAAGATGCCAGATTGGCACTCATGCCACCGTGGAAGGCCAGAGGCGGAGCTTGTGCAAGGCTGATATAAACCAGAAGCGCACCTTCCCCATTTCCTAGAAGCACGGGTCTACTGTAGTGCTCAAAGTTTAACTTCTGTTGGATATTGTTACTGACCCATTCTAGCGGGCCGGGCAAATACAAGCATTCTTCGTTCAGAGTTTTTAGTGCTGACAGTGCCAGCTTTGTATCTATAACTGCGACCGACATTCCCTGTTCAACCAATTGATCAATTGCTTGACGATCGGCATCAATTAAGCCCTGTTCAGAAGAAAACAAAATGGCCAGATGTTGGGAAGGGGTCTTTTGCCCGTAGACTGAAATGAGACCAAACTCACTTGTATCAATGCCTAATATACGATCTGCTGCTTGGGAAGGCGAGCACCCTCCGAACAGGCACATCAGAACAAGAAAACTCGAAACCATTAAAACAGCTCGGAATAACATAGCCAAGGGAAGCGTTTTTTTCATTTCATTATGATGCCCTTGTAACTGCCGGCAATCAGCGCGGCCACGTCGGTGATGGCCAGTAAGGAACTGATACCACCTTCTGAAACCAGATAACGTGGTTCCCAGACTGGATCGAATTTTTCCTTGAATTGACGCAGTCCTTGGAAATTGTAGAATCGTTCGCCCCGGTTGTAGATTAAATCGCCAAAATGGTACCAAAGAGGCGCTAGGTAGTGGGCTTCCAAACCAGATAGAGGTGCCATGCCAAGCGTAAAACTGCGAAAACCCTCCGCCTTGAAATGTTGCATCAGCCGGATGAATAAAAACTCCATAGTCGAAGCAGGGGTATCGGGCAAATAACGCATCAAATCGAGGGAGGCTTCTCCATGGGTATCGGTGGACATTAGCGTGGCAAAGGCGATGAGATTGCCGTGTTTCCGGATAAGAGCAACATCGTTACGAAGAATATAATCCGGAACAAAAGAACCCAATGAAAAGCTTTTTTCCTGGGTATTTTTTGATGCGAGCCAAGTTGTCGAAATTAAGCGCAAGCTCTCTAAATGGCCAGGGACATTGGCTTTGGGAATTATTTCCAGCTCCAGTCCATCGCGCTCTGCCTTGTTACAAGCATAACGAAGATGTTTTTTACTGGCACCTTCCATCGAAAACCTGTCGAGTATAACAAGACCCTCTTCTCCGATTTTTATCGGTACCAATCCCATGTCGATATAAATCGGCAATGTGGCAGGACGCGCCTGATAAAACGCAATTCTACCCCCTGAGCTATCCGCCATTTCACGGAGCTGCCAGGCTAATTCTTCTGCCTCATTAGCCGGACCTACAGGGTCGCCCATCGAGATCCAGCTGGCGCCGTGAATGCCATACATCAGAAAAGCGTCACCATCATTGGAAAACAGTAATCGTTTATCACCCAGCAGTGCTAGCTGTGCAGTGGTGGTGTCCTGTTTCTGAATAATTAATTCGGCTTTGGTCAGATCATCGACTGAGGGTTTGTTTGGGCGTTGTTTGGGTGGGCGCAACAGTCGATAAATGCCTAAGGCAAACAGGGTGACCGTCACACCAACGGCGGAACGTAAGGATCTGGACGCGTCGGCTCTATAGGCGAACTTCCACCAAAGATCATTGGCGTACTCGACATGCTTGTAGGAGAAAAAAATCATCCACATCATTGCACCGACGGCCCCCAAAATCGCCGTCAGCGATGCGGCAGTGAAGGGTGAATCCATCAGAGACGTATGACGATAAAACTCACGTCGACTGGCAAATAGGGTAAGCGCCGTGGTAAGCAGGATAAACCCTTCTTCGTAATCAATACCTTTTAATAGGGAAAACAGGGCGCCTGATAAGCAGAGTGCTATAGCCAACATATACGCACCGTTAAGCTTGCGGTACAAGCCATGGGCGACAATCAGTAGACCCACTCCAGCCACTGAAGAAAGTAAATGTGAAGTTTCGACCAGCGGTAACGAGATGAATGTTCTGATTAATTCCAGTCGTTCAGGTAAAGCAGGCGTTGCCGAGGAAACCAGTAATATCAAGCCATTCACAAAAACCATAATTGAGATTAGATACGGCACCAGTCTGCCTCCTATTGACTGGAAGTGGCCTAATGCTGCACCCAAGACAGGCGAGGCCCGGTCGTGAACTTCCTTGAAAGCGAGCAAAAGCATAGCCAAAATGAGTGGTCCAAGATGATAAATGATGCGATACATTAACAATCCTGCGCTTAAGCCTTCCGCAGGTACCTTGTCTGCCAGAGCTAGCAGCATGATGCCATCGAATACCCCCAGTCCTCCCGGTACATGACTGGTTATTCCGGCCATAATCGCCAACGTATAAACTACCAGGAACTCGACAAATTGCAGGTTAGTGCTGGGAATAAGGACGTACAGACAGGCACCACAAAAGATGATATCAAGTACAGACACAATGAGTTGAAGCAAAATGATGCGTGTAGTTGGCAACTGAAATGACCAGCGTGCTATTTGTACCGGCTGCGCTGATTTTGTGCGGTGATGTGTCCAAAACACCAGCAAAGCAACTGATATAAGTACTATAAAACCGATGCCACGAAGAAGATTGCCCGATACGCCAAAGAGTGATGCCAATAGTTCAGGCTGTATCGTCAGGGCAACCGCGCCAACAATGTGAATGCCGATACCAAAAGCAAGCATATTAAACAGGGTAACGCGTGCAACGTCAGCGGCATCCAGCCCTTTGGCGACATAGATACGGTAACGAACGGATCCTCCAGACAGCAGGCTCAGGCCAAGTGTGTTCGAAAATGCATAACCACAAAATGAAGCAAAAGCGATGGTCTTTTCCGGTAAATGATGGCCAATGTAATTAAGCGCTGACCAGTCATACCCCATCAGGGCCACAAAGCTGCACAGAGTAAAGAACAGCGCCAGCCCGATTTGTTGTTTTGAAAGACTTCTGATTTCGTCAATCATATGCGCGAATGTGATATCGGCTAGCATATGGTGAATAGCCCATAATGCGGCAATAAAAAGCCCTAGTGCGATTAATAAAAAAAAATGGGGCTTCTTGACGAAAGTCCTTAAAAATGAGGTGGGTGCAAGTACGGGTTTATTCTCGTTCATTTTTTTTCAGTTTATGGTGGAGTTAATTCACATCACAAATCACACTCAGTGAAACTGCAAGCGGACTAGGGATGGTAAGAAGTGAAGAGCTGCATTAAATCGGCAAATGTTACACAGATAATGCGATCTGAGAGGATGCTGGTCACTTAGTTAGTCTATTTGAGTTGACTCATGATATGCATGCTGGTAAGCGGAATGTAATAGAAGTTACTGGAATGGCTGAAGATATGAATATCGAGAATAAGAGGGCATTATGTTGTTCTACGAAATGATGTTTTTGTTTGTTTTTGACTATTTTCCAGTATTTTCATTTGTGAAATTAGCTACCTGAATTTAATTATCTAGCCTGGCACTTTAACAAAGCATTGTAGGTGAAAAATAGCCATAGTTTGTAATTAAATTGGTGGCCTGAAAGTAGGTAATGGAGTTTGGGTTTTTGTTAGGGTAGGGTGTTGATGAATACACTCGGGATGCGTGTTCCTTCGGATGATTCCAGGCAAAATAGTCATGCGAGACGTAGTCCAATCAACAGGGCCCCGCCAGGCAGAACCTATCTTGCGATAAAAATATCCTTGAACTAGTTATTTCCTAATGGGCTTTTTTGGCAATAAAAAGCCCCGAAATCGGGGCTTTTTATTGATTGAGTTCTTGTATTATTTGTTCTGCAGGTTAGTCATTGGGCCCATCATCGCTTCCTGTGTGTTGGAAGGATGTGTAGCGCCTTTGCTGAAATCAATAACTTTCGACCAGCCGTTAGCAATGCCTTCCGCTGTAACGTTGTTCAGCGGTAGGCCAAGACCTTCGGTACGTTCCCAGCGTAATTTAGCAAACCAACCGCAGCCCACTTCAAACAAACCACCTGTTTCTTGGCAGCTCTCATGGCACAAATAAGCAACTAATGGAGAAACATATTCTGGTTTGAGATTTGCCAGGATGTCTGCAGGCATAACCGTTTCAGTTAATCGTGATGCAGCAATAGGGGCAATGGAGTTTACGAAAACGTTACGTTTTTTGCCTTCGTGCGCCAATGTTTGAGTCAAACCATGAAGACCCAGTTTAGCCATGCTGTAGTTCGCCTGACCGAAGTTGCCATAAATACCGGCCGCAGACGCAGTGTTGATAATGCGTCCATATTCTTGATCACGCATGTGTGGCCATGCCGCATGAGACACTTTGTAAGAGCCTTTTACGTGCACACGATAAATAAGATCCCAATCTTCATCAGTCATTTTATGGAAGCTTTTGTCACGCAGAATGCCAGCGTTGTTAACAACAACGTCAATGCGTCCGTAAGTATCCATTGCGGTTTGAACAATTTTGTCGCCATTTTCTACAGAGTCGAAGTTTGCAACAGCTTCACCGCCCGCCGCTTTAATTTCATCAACTACTTTTTGAGCAGGTGATGAGTCGGCACCGTCACCAAAAGCGCTGCCACCCAGATCGTTGACAACAACTTTCGCACCACGCTTGCCAAATTCCAGCGCATGGGATTTACCCAGACCATTTCCTGCGCCCGTAATAATGACAACTTTTCCATCAAAGCGTAAATCGGACATGTATATTCCTCCATTTGACTTGTTTTTAGTTTTTTTGATGTAACTTGTACTTTTGATGCACTGAAAATTTTAACGGTACGTATTTATACGAGCATGGTATTTTCCAGTCGCACAGCAAACGTACCAATGTATCAGTAACAAAGAGAACAAAGTTGCAAATCTTTAGTTATATCTATGATAAACGCGGATAATCTTTACGGATTCGTGTTAGAAAATGGGACTTTTGGCCTTTCAACTCTAAGATAATGAAAGTAACACGCGCTAATCAAAACCCGATATTTTGTATTAATAGTTACATTTATTTCGGGCAAACATTTGTAACAGTAATGATAAATTTTGTCAAAAATATAAAACCACATGTTAAATACTCATTGATTGGATGGGGCGTTATTAGGACTCTCTGACGGGCGCTGGGGAGCCCATTAATCCATATTAAATTGGCATTGATGACTGTGTATGGAATCGAAAAATGGATCGCGCGTTTTATTGTTGGCATTATAAGTGCTTTTAAAATTGATGAGTGAGGCCAGTTGCTCAATCAATGATGCGAATAAAAGTGGATTTTCACATAGGGTTCATGTTTCTCTGTTAGTATTACATCGCGTTAATGATCTCAAAAAAATGGAGCAAGGGTTTCTTAACAGGCCTGTGATAAAAATAACAAGCTGCCTGCATGATAATAATTACAAATCAGGAAGATCAATGGGTGCAAACAAAGAGGGTAATAGCTCTTTAGTGTTGCTAAAATATGATGATTTTGTATAACTATTATGAGGAAAGTGTGATGAAAAAGTTATTTTTAGGTGGTGTTTGGGGCTTGATTTTGCTTACCTTGGCAATCAGTGCGAAAGGCGACGAGCAGTCCAGTGAGTGTTACCAGTCTATTTTATCAAATCGTGATTTTCAGTTAGACAAACCCGCCTATGGTTTAGGAAACGCAGCGCTTGATTCGGCTATTTTGACCGCATCAAGTGTGGCTGCAATTCCTACGCTGGCGGCAACTTTGCCAGCTGGAGCCGTGTTGGTGATTGGGCACACTCTTGGTGCGGCTGCGGTAAAGGAGGCGAAAGTAGAAGGGCAAAATCGTTTACTTTCTTTACTGAAAGAATCAGCATTGTTTCTGGAAGATGATAAGCAGGATATAAAAGAGTACCCAACGTTAAGAGAGTTGTGGTATCGCGTAAATGGCCCTGTTTTCAAGAAAATAACACCGCAGCAGGTGGCGCAATCTGTCTTGAAGGCTGAATACGACGTTGAATTTTGCCAAGACCCAAAAAATTACCATATGGTAATTTTTAAAGATTATGTTCTGAAAGATGTGGAAGGTTAAGGTATGCGTCAACAAGAGTAGAGCCGAGTAATAAAGCACCCGGCTCTTTTTCTTTTTAAGCAGTTTTGAATGTTGCTTTTGACTTAGATAGAACAATATTTCCTTTTTGTGTTTCTGCCTGAATGATGGCTTCTCCTGGTGCAGTGATCCACATTTTGGTAATGATTTGATCCCCCGGCCAGACTTGATCTGCAAAACGGGCTTCGAAGGAAACAAAACGTGCGGGGTCGCTGCCGCAAAGAGTATGAAGGATATGGCGTCCGACAAATCCGTAGGTGCACAGTCCGTGCAGGAAAGGGCCTTTGAAGCCTGACATTTGAGCAAATGCAGGGTCAATGTGAATTGGATTTCGATCACCGCTTAAGCGATACAATGCACCTTGTTGTGGCAGGGTTGTTTCTTCGTATACATGGTCGGGTGCACGATCAGGTGGATTGTTGATGCCATCGCTTGAAGGACCTCTTTCGCCGCCGAATCCACCTTGGCCACGCAAAAAGACCGTGGCTTTGGTTGTGCAGATAGGGCCATTCTTGTCTTGAACCGTACCTTCAACGCCAACAACAGCTGCTTTGCCTTTGTCCCATATTTCTGAAATTCGGCCTACACACTCAACAGTGCCATCAGAAGGCAGAGGGCGATGCTGGATGATGGACTGTTCTCCATGCAGCAATGTGGCAAGATTCATTTCGATTTTGCCCATCATGCCACCCAAAGACATCATGCCGGCAATTACACCAAAAGTAGGGAGAACTTTAGGTCCGCGACCTTCATAGACAAAATCGAGCTCTTTTTCAGGGACACAGCCAACGCCCAGTGCATAGAGCATGGTGTCTTTTGAATTCCACTGGTAAGGAATGGGATCAAAGGTGGTGCCCACTAGTTTGGGGGAGATTTTCTCTGCCATTTTCTAAAACTCCTTGTGATTGTCGTGTGTTTTCTATTTTTTCTAATAATTTAAACGCGAGCCAATGAAATTCCTGAGCGCCAAATTAGTTAACAGGGTTACTGTTGCGAGTGTCAGATAACCTTAGCTGATTATGCAGCCGGGTTAAGCAAGGGTCAACGCGAAATTGGACATGTCGTGAGGCTGTGTGGTGGTGTTAGTGAACGTGAGTAATGCAACAATGCACGTTATTGAAGCAAGTTGTCAGGTGTCTAACTAAATTAGAAGAGAAGGTATAACACGGATTATTTTATATTAAATTGACCAAGGTTTGTTTTTAAGCAGGCATGTGATACCGTTTCTTCGCATAATTTAGCAGAGGCATAAGCCATGGCAGATCTTGTATGCGGGCAAATAACGCCGCTATCCCACTTGGTTAAACGATTACTGGCACCCAATCCCGGGCCATTTACGGGGCCTGGCACCAATACCTATTTGCTTGGGCGTGAGTCTGTTGCGGTGATTGATCCGGGTCCGGTCATTGATAAACATATCGAAACAATTCTCAGTGAAGCAGGTGACAGAATTCGTTGGATAATTGTCACGCATACACATATTGATCATTCCCCTGCCGCCGCTGTGCTGAAATCTCGTCTTTCTTCGGAAGTTGAATTGATTGGTATGCCCTCATTACAGCAGGGTTTCTCTTTTGATAAGCAATTCAAACCCGATAGAATAATTGCTCACGAACAGATAATACAAAGTGACGAATTTACGCTTAAAGCGCTGCATACACCTGGACATGCTTCCAATCATGTCTGTTATTTGCTCGAAGAAGAGAAATTGCTTTTTTGTGGTGACCAGCTGATGGAAGGATCCACCGTAATTATCGCACCACCGGATGGTAATATGGCTGAGTACATTCAATCGTTGGAACAGTTGCTGACGTATCCCATTGAGGCGATAGCACCCGCGCATGGCAATATTATGCTGGATGCGCGAACAGTTTTAAGTCAAACCATTGCGCACCGTTTGCGACGGGAGCAAAAAGTGGTGTCAGCCTTAAGTGAGATAAAAGCCGCTGCAATGGAGGCTTTGGTGCTAAAGGTGTATGACGATGTTCCGGTTTTTATGCATCCCATTGCGCAGCAATCATTGTTAGCGCACTTGCTTAAACTGGAAGTAGAAGGACGCGCATTAAAACGAGATGAGATTTGGTCCCTGGTGTGAGGAAATGCGCGCATATGCGATAAAGTGTCAAAAATGAATTTACGACTGTTATTAAGTACAATCTGAACCTTTAACTTTAGGCTCCCTCATTTGGCGCTTCTATGTATCAATTCGCTCGTAATGCCTTGTTCCATCTTGATCCTGAAAAAGCCCATCATCTGGCACTTAAGAGTATTCGTTACGCGCATAAATTTTCGTTGAGCGACCGTATGCTACCCCAGCTGAAATTACCGCTTAGCGTCATGGGGCTGGAATTTGATAATCCTGTAGGCTTGGCCGCAGGGCTCGATAAAGACGGGGAATGTATTGATGGACTGGCCGCATTGGGATTCGGGTTTATTGAAATAGGTACGGTCACACCGCGCCCTCAACCGGGCAACCCGCAGCCACGTTTATTTCGATTGCCCAAGCATAAGGCCCTGATCAATCGTATGGGTTTTAATAATTTGGGCGTTGATCATCTGGTGAGACAGGTCAAACAGTCGCACTATCGCGGTGTGCTCGGGATTAATATAGGTAAAAACTTTGACACGCCAGTTGAAAAAGCGGTGTATGACTATCTGACAGGGATGCGAAAAGTCTATCCTCATGCCAGCTATATCGTTATCAACGTATCCTCACCCAATACCCCCGGTCTTCGGGCCTTGCAGCATGGCAAGTTTCTCGACGAACTATTGATGGCGCTTAAAAGTGAGCAGCAGGCCTTGTCACAAAAACACGGCAAAAAAGTCCCCATGCTTTTTAAAGTTGCACCTGATCTGACCGACGATGAAATTGCTGAAATGGCAAAACAATTTTTGCAGGCGGAAATAGAAGGCCTGATTACTACCAATACCAGCGCCACGCGTGAAGGGGTGGAAGATGACAAAAATGCTCAGGAAATGGGTGGTTTGAGCGGATTGCCTATTTATACCAAGGCGCTAAATATACAAGAAAAATTTCATCGACATTTTGGTGGCCAAATTCCTTTGATAGGTGTCGGTGGCATTATGACGGCGCAGCAGGCGCTGGAACGGATAGAGAAAGGTGCGCAGTTAGTGCAGCTTTATACGGGTTTTATCTATGAGGGGCCGCAATTGATTCAGTCAATTGTTGAAACATTGGGAAAGTCAGTCCATTTCAACAAGAAAGGTGTTTAATTCTGAGCAATAAAAAGGCCCTTTTCAGGGCCTTCGATAGCGCATTATTAGGGTGCGCTCATATGACACGCCTGCGCGTGTTATCAAACATTAGCTATTTTATGGATTCCTGAAACGCCAGAATAACCGCTCCATTGATCTTGTCGTCCTTCTCGCCACCCGTTGATCCATAACTGTTTTTGTAAATCGGTGATATACGGGCAGTTATCCTTTGAACGACCTACAATTCCCGATTGATAACCACGGGAAAATATAAGTTCATCTTTATTGCGTTTCTGTCTTTTCATCGATAATTGTTCCTGCTGTATAGGTATTTTTCGTGAAATTTGAAAACTTCATACTACGCAGGGCACAAGCTAAGTTGTGCCAATACAATGGCCTCCTGTATGACTGAAATGTTAATAACTACAATGACACGTACCATGCTTCCTGACGTCCGGCAT
>Ga0073926_10000311_pt1 | contig 10417 bp, 7 predicted proteins | sample GWRWmT4_4Nov14_FD_70189 | JGI IMG/M metagenome (GOLD analysis project Ga0073926, IMG submission 70189) | Sand microcosm microbial communities from a hyporheic zone in Columbia River, Washington, USA - GW-RW T4_4-Nov-14 | ecosystem: Engineered > Artificial ecosystem > Sand microcosm >...
GCATCCGGCGATCCGCGACGTGGTCATTGATCTGCGCTTCAGGGGGGATTATACGCCGCGCTGCCGTGAATTTCTGCAATCCCATATCGCGGCCAATAATCTGCATGCTTTTTCAGGGGAAATCGAAAAAAAAACCAACTGGCCCAACGTGCCCAGGGACAGATTTGAACGCCGCCGGAATTTTTGTCAGCAGGCCTTGCAGGCATGAATCAGGGCTTTGGCCACGCTAAACCATTTCGCCTATGGTGTGGCGGAAGCGCGCCAGGGAGAGGCTGAACAGGATGGCGCCGATGGCGGCGATCTTGATGAATTCGGGCCAGACCACATCGAGACCCGCGCCCCGGTAAAGAACCGCCTGTGACAGCATAACGAAATGCGTATTGGGCGCGGCCTGCATGATGAGCTGTATCGCTGGCGGCATGCTTTCGCGCGGGCTTGTGCCTCCGGAAAGTATCTCCAGGGGCAGCAGCACCAGAAGCAGCAGCATGCCGAACTGCGGCATGGACCGCGCCAGGGTGCCAAGAAAAATCCCCATAGAGGTGGTGGCGAACAGCAGCGCCGCCGCCCCGGCCAGAAACAGCAGCCGCGAACCTTCGATAGGCACCGCCAACGCCCCCTCGATGACGAAAAAAAGCGAGGCCGCACAGGCCAGCAGCACCACCAGCGCCATCGCCCAAACCTTGCTGGTCATGATCTCGAACGGCGTGACGGGCATCACCAGCAGATGCTCCACCGTGCCATGCTCGCGCTCGCGGATCAGCGCCGCGCCGGTCAGAATGATGGACAGCATGGTGATGTTATTAACCAGTTCCATTACCGAACCGAACCAGACTTCATTCAGTTCGGGATTGAAACGCGCCCGGATGACGAGTTCGGCTGGCGGCGGCGGCGTCCCGCGCTGGCGCTGCACAAATTCGCGCACTTCGCTGGCGGCAATGGCCTGAACATAAGTGCTGCCCGCAAAGGCCTGGCTCATGCGCGTGGCGTCCACGTTCAGTTGCAGCGTGGGCGTGCGCCCGGCCATAACGTCGCGCTGGAAGTCCGGGGGAATGTTCAGGGCGAAGGTGGCGAGCCCCGCATCCATCAGGGCGTCCATCCCGGCCTGATTGATCATGACCGGCGCAACGAAATAGGGAGGATAGAAAGCATCGCTGATGCGCGCGGAAAGCGGCGAACGGTCCTCATCCACAATGGCTATGGGCGCTTTGTTGAGCGTCTGCGGCAAGGCCTTGGCTGCGGCATAGATGGCAAATGAAAACGCATAGAAGATAAGCACCAGCATCACGGGATCCCGCGCCAGGCTGCGCAGTTCCTTGACCCCCAGAAAAAGAATATTGGCAAGGCGCATGTTTATCGCTCCTGTTTTTGCAGCAGCAGGGCGCCAAGGGCGGTCAGAACCGGCGCGGCAATCAGCAGGGGGACATAGGCAGCGTATAAATCCGCAAATTCCAGCGCCTTAGAAAAAGTCCCGCGCGAAATGATGATGAAATAAGTGGTGGGATAGATATTGCCGATCATCCTGCCTGCCCCTTCCAGCGAAGACACCGGATCAATCATGCCGGAAAATGCCACTGCGGGAAGAATGGTCAGCACCGCCGTACCGAAGATCGCAGCGATCTGGCTGCGCATGAAGCTGGAAATCAGCAGCCCCATCGCAGTGGATGAAATCACATAGAGCAGCGCGCCTGTGGCCAGCGCCGGAAAACTGCCCTTGAGCGGCACGCCAAAAACAATGACCGCGAACAGTGTCAGCAGCAGAAAATTCAGCATCGCCAGCACCACATAGGGCAATTGCTTGCCCAGCAGAAATTCCAGCCTGGTTACGGGCGTGACATAAAGATTGATGATGGAGCCCAGCTCTTTCTCGCGCACCACGCTGAGCGCCGCCAGCATCGCCGGGATCAGCAGCAGCAATAGCGGGATGACCGCGGGCACCATCGCCACCAGACTTTTTATATCGGGGTTATAGCGAAACCGCGTCTCGATATTCACAGGATTGGTCAGGTTGTATCTGCCCGCCAGCCATTGCAGGTGCAGGCCCTGGACATAGCCCTGTATGGTTTCGGCGCGTTGCGGCATGGCGCCGTCAATCCAGGCCCCGATCTGCACTGGATCGCCGCGCGCCAGATCGCGGCCAAAGCCCGGCGGAATTTCGATCGCCAGCCCGATTTCGCCCGCCCGCATGCGCCGGTCCAGTTCTTCATAGCTGGCGATGGGCGGGTGTTCGATAAAATAGCGCGAGCCGGAAATATTCAGCGCATAATCCCTGCTGGCGGCGGTATCGTCGCGGTCAAGCACCGCGAAGGTCAGATCCTCCACATCAAGATTTACGCCATAGCCCACGACAAACATCAAAATGAGGCTGCCCAACAGCGCCAGCGTCAGGCGGATCGGATCGCGCCGCAATTCCAGCGTCTCGCGCCGCGAATAGCTGAACATGCGCCGTATATCGAACCAGCGCCGGAGCGTTTTGGACGCGGCGTGCGCCACAACCGGCGCAGGGGGCGCAACAGACGCCGGCTGCATTCCGGTTCCCGCTTCCATTGCGGCATCTTCCAGATAACCTATAAAAGCGTCTTCCAGATTCTGCGCGCCGCGTTGCGCGATAACCGCCGCCGGCGTATCGCAGGCCAGCACGCGCCCCGCATGCATCAGCGCAACGCGGTCACAGCGTTCCGCCTCGTTCATGAAGTGGGTTGAAATGAAGATCGTCACCCCCTCGCGGCGGGCCAGATCAATCATGATCCGCCAGAAGGCGTCGCGCGCCACCGGATCGACCCCCGAGGTGGGCTCATCCAGAATCAGAATCTCCGGCGCATGGATCATGGCGACAGCCAGAGAAAGACGCTGGCGCTGCCCCAGCGGCAGCGCGCCAGGCAGCAGATCGCCGAGCCCGGACAGATCGAAGCGGTGCAGCATTTCATCCACCCTTGCGGGGATTATCTCCGGATTCAGGCGGAACAGCCGCGCATGCAGATAAAGGTTTTGCCGCACCGTCAGTTCGGAATATAGCGAGAAGCTCTGTGACATGTAACCGATGCGCCTGCGGGTTTCGATGTCGCGCGCGCGCATCGGCTGGCCAAACAGATGCGCCGTCCCCTCGCTTGCAGGCAGCAGGCCCGTCAGCATTTTCATGGTGGTCGTCTTGCCGCAGCCATTGGAGCCGATGAATCCAAAAATCTCGCCATGATAGATGCGGAAACTTACATGATCGACCGCCGTAAAATCGCCAAAGCGCAAGGTCAGATCCCTGGCCTCGATCGCTACAAGATGGTCTGCGCCGGGTTCACGCGGCGGCACGGTCACAGGGCTGTAGCCTTGGCGCTTTGCTTCCGGCAGCAATGCAATGAACGCCGCTTCCAGCGTGTCCGCGCCTGTGGCGGCCAGCAGATCCCGCGGCGCGCCGTGGGCCAGCACACGCCCTGCGTCCATTGCCACCAGCCAGTCGAAACGCGCGGCTTCTTCCATATAGGCGGTGGCGATCAGCACGCTCATGCCGGGGCGGGCGGCGCGGATGCGTTCGATCAGTTCCCAGAACTGATGCCGCGACAGCGGATCAACACCCGTTGTGGGTTCGTCCAGTATCAGCAGATCGGGATCATGGATCAGGGCGCAGCACAGGCCCAGCTTCTGCTTCATCCCGCCCGACAGTTTGCCCGCCGGGCGTTCCGCAAACGCGCTGAGCCCGGTTGCCTGCAGCAGGTCCGCAATGCGGCGCTGGCGCTCGGCCGCGTCATGGCCGAACAGGCGGCCAAAAAAATCCACATTTTCATAAACCGACAGCCGGGCGTAAAGATTTTTTCCCAATCCCTGCGGCATATAGGCGATGCGCGGACATACATCCCTCCGGTGCGCCGCCTTCGCCATATCGCCGCCCAGCACCTCTATCCGTCCGGCCTGGATGGCGCGCGCACCGGCAATCAGCGCCAGCAGGCTGGACTTGCCCACCCCATCCGGGCCAATCAGCCCGGCCATGCAACCTGAAGGAATCTCCAGGCTGACAGCATCGAGCGCCGTCCTGCCGTTATAGCGCAAAGTCATGTCATTCAGGCGCGCCGCAAAGGCTGAGCCGGAGTGCGTGTTCATTGCGGCAGCCTGACGCGAAGTTCTTCAGGCCATTCCGCCTTCGGGTCCAGTTTCAGCCAGGCCATTCCCGGCACCCCGGTCTTGACATGGCGCAGATGCTGCTTCAGCAGGGCCGGATCAATCCGAGCCTTTACCCGGAACATCAGCTTCTGGCGTTCAATGGCGGTTTCAACCGTCTTCGGGGTGAACTGCGCCACGTCGGACACGAAGGAAATCTGCGCAGGGATTACATATTGCGGCACGGCGTCCAGCACCAGCCGCACCTCGCCCCCCAGCGCGAGCCGCCCCGCATCCTCTGTCGACAGAAAGAAAATCATGTAGACATCCGACAGATCCACCAGGCTGAGCACCTTGCCCCCTGCGCCGATGACCTCTCCGGGCTCCGCCACACGGTATTGCACCCGGCCATCGCGCGGCGATTTGAGCGCGCTATCGTCCAGTTCCACCTCGATGCGGCGCACTGTGGCGCGCGCCGCTTCCACGGCTGCCTGTGCGCCGGTGATCTGGGATATTCCGGTGGCAATGGCGGCGTCCGCTGCGGCGGCCTGCGCCTTCGCAGCAGTGACGCCGGCCTGTGCGCTGTCATAGCGTGCGCGGTTATCATCCAGTTGCTGCTGGGAAACATTATCATTGCCCGCCAGTTTTTCCGAACGCCCCAGACGCTTTCTGGCGGCGTCAAGTTCCGCCATGCGCTGCGTCACGGCCGCCTGGGCGGCCGCCTTTTCGGCTTCACGCTGGGTGACCTGAATTTGCGCCATCTCAACGCCAATGACGGCACGCTGCAATTGCGCTTTGGCTTCCTGATGCTGGGCTTCCAGCGACGCCATATCCATCCTGGCCAGCACCTGCCCAGCCTGGACATATTCGCCTTCGGCCACGAGAATTTCCCTGACCCGGCCCGGCGTCTTGGCGGAAACATTGATTTCGACCGCTTCAATACGCCCATTGCTGCCAATAACGCCATCCCCCATGGAATCCGGCTGCAACGCCTGCCATATCAGAAAAACGGCGGCAAGAATGGCAATGGCGATGCCGCCACGTATCACCCAGCTTCTGACCATCTGCATGATCAGGCTTTCAGCAGATCATTATGCTCGCCCAGCTTGGGCGCGCGGTGGCGGTAAGGCAGACGGGCCTGATCGAATTTCAGCGGCAGCGTGACCTGCGCGCGGGCGCCATCACCGGCTTTTTGCAGCAATCCGCTGGCCGCCGTCTGCGGATGGTTGAACGCCTCGACCGGTGTGTGCACCGGCGCGTTGGGCACGCCAACCTTGTCCAGTTCCGCCATCCAATGGGCGCGGGTGCGTGTGCGGATGACATCGCTGATAAGCGCGCTCATTTCGGTTTCATATTTGGATCGCCCGCGCGGCGTGGTGAAGCGTTCATCGTCCGCCCATTCCGCATGGCCCAGTGCGGCGCATAATTTGCGAAACTGCCCGTTCGTGCCCGCAGTAATAATCATCACGCCGTCGGACGCCTGATAGCCGCGATTGGGCGCAAGCCCGCCCGGCCCGCGCAAGCCATAACGCCCCGGCGATTTTCCCGTCGCCATGACGCTGGCCATCGGCATCGACATCCAGGTCATGGCGGTTTCAAACAGCGCCACATCCACCTGCCCGCCTTTGCCATCATCCTTGCGCGTCAGCAATTTGGTGAGAATGCCCATCGCCGCCCACATGCCGGTCCCCATATCCACCACCGGCACACCCACCCGGCACTGCTCGCCGCCCTCCGGCCCGGTCACATCACACATACCGGTAAAGGCCTGCATCAGCGGATCATAGCCCGGCAGCCGGGACATTTCGCCCGTGCCGCCAAATGCCCCCAGATTGCAGTAAATCAGCGCCGGTTTTTGCGCCAGCAGGGATGGCCCATCCAGCCGCAACTCCTCCACCACGCCGGGACGCAAATTCTGCAACACCACATCGGCGCGCTCCAGAATCAGGCGGCGCAGCCGGTCAAGTTCGGCCTGATCAGTAAAATTCACCGTCACGGATTTTTTGTTGCGGTTGAACGTCTCGAACATCAGCGAGAAGCCATAATCGCCATTCGGCCCCCAGGTCCGCGCGGCATCGCCGCCTTCGGGATGCTCGACCTTGATGACCTCGGCCCCCATCTCGGCCAGGATCAGCGCCGCATAGGGCGCGGCCAGGCTGCTGCCCAGTTCGATGACAGTGATTCCCTGTAGGGGCAGCGCTGCTGTGCTCATTTATGGCTCCCGTTCAATGTAACTGGATATTACCCTGTTGCTGGCTTAAAACTACGCTAATCGCAGCATAAAGGGAAAGCCCATGCCAGACATTCTGTTCGAAGTTAAAAACAAGATCGCCACCATCACCCTGAACCGGCCTGAAACCCGCAATGCGTTCAGCGACGAAATGCTGCTGGGCTGGGCCAGCGCCTTGCGGGAATCTCAGGCGCGTGAGGACGTTAATGTGGTAGTCCTCACCGGCGTGGGCAAGGCGTTCTGTTCGGGCGGTGATCTGTCCACCATGGGCAAGGATGAAACCCCCAATCAGTTCAAGGAATATCTGCTGACCCGGGTGCATCCGGTGGCGCGCGCGGTCAGTGCACTGGACAAGCCCTATATCTGCGCCGTCAATGGCGCAGCGACGGGTGCGGGCATGGATATGACGCTTTATGCCGATATCCGCTATGCCGCGCAAAGCGCAAGATTTGCCGAATCCTATGTCAATGTCGGCCTGGCGCCGGGCGATGGCGGCGCGTTTCTGCTGCCGCGCCTGGTGGGCCTGACCAAGGCGCTGGAACTGCTATGGACCGGTGATCTGTTCAGCGCCGAAGAAGCCGAACGGCTGGGCATTGTCTCAAAGGTGCTGCCCGATGATCAATTAATGGCGCACACTTATGCGTTTGCCGAACGCATCGCCAATGGCCCCAGCCTCGCGATCCGCATGACAAAAAAAGCCGTCTATGACGGGCTGCGCAGCGATCTGTTCCAGGCGCTGGAATCCGTATCCTCGCATATGGGTGTGCTGTCGTTCACCAAAGACCATATAGAGGCGGTGAAGGCCTTCCGCGAAAAACGCAAGCCGGTATTTGAGGGGCGCTAGGGCCCCTCATCTTCTCTCCATCACCCGTGCATTGCTAGAATCGCACGCTCACCCCGGCGGCCAGGGACCAATCCGCCGTTATTTGCACGCCGTTAACATATTGGTACACCGGCAGCTGGACAAAACCGTAGATCTGCGCATTGGGTGTCACCGCGAAACTGGCGCCGGGGCTGAGATGCACAAACTTGCCGCCGGTGTCGCGTGGTTCGGCTTCGGCGCCGTGATCACGTTCGATAAACAGCGTGTTGAGTTGCGCCATCAATCCGATTTTGGGATTCAGTTCATAACGGTAACCCAGATCAGCGGAAATGCGGCGGCCGGGTTCATAATTTTCGCGGCTGCCAAGCGGCTGCTGCCACAGGCCTTGAACGAACCATGAGGAAGACGCATTGGCCATTAAACGGTTGTAATAGGCGCCCAGCAACATATCTGCCGTGCCGGTGCCGGGTTGCAGGCTGCGCTCCGCCAGCTGGTTGCGCGAATTTTCCACATGAATCTGACCCGTGGGCAACTTCACCCCCAGCGTGACGCCATAATGGCCCTGGCCGGGTTGCGCCTGATCTCCGGCGTCCCATTGCATGCGTGTTTGCAGGCGGATATCGCCCAGCCGCGTGAAATCCCAGGATTGCGGAATTTTCGCGCCGCGATGATTATGGATATGCTCATGGTCGCGATCAATCACCGGCACTGTCACTGAAAATCCCAGCCGGTCATTCACCGCATAATCAAGCGCCGCCAGCACATTGCGGTTGCGGGTTTCCACCTCGTCATGGTGGCGCCGGATCTGTCCAAATTCCACATCGCCGCTGCCGGATCTCGGCTGATCCTGGTCAATATATTCCGTCCGCAAATCAAACCGCCAGCCCGGTTCGACAGCCGCCCCCTGCATGTTCCAGTTGGTGTTGATCGAACAGAACGAAGCCCCGCAGGAGGCATATGCGGGTTGAATAGCCGTAGCAAGCAGAAGCAGCATAACTGTGCGCATGCATATAGCGCAGAAAGATTGCATGATGTTCATTCCTTGGAAAAACATGAATATGTGCGCCCGCGCGATATCGCGACTGACGCCATGAAAAATTCAGTCAGATCCAGGAAAAGTGCGGCGGGGCGCGCGGAAGTGCAGGTGTGAAACCCTTTTGCTGCTGTCGCCAGGCGTCACCGGGCAGGAACGGCGCGGCAGGCGTGAACTGCACCAGACCAAGCAATAGCGCAATCGCCCAAAGCGGCGCAAAAACCAGTGTGCAGCTTCCGCAATGTTCAGCTTCGTTGCGTGATGGCGCGTCCGGATTGACCCGGTTCATATTCTGATCCACAAGGATCGTCTCAATGCCATGCGGGCCGCAGATGACAATCCCGGACAATTCCAATGGCGTCATCGCCGGCATGGGAAGCGCTGCACGCGCAAGGAAAATCACCGCCGCCAGCATCACGATGCCGGCGCGCCAATTGCCTGCATGAAATAAACGCTTGATCGTCAATTTACTGCTTCCCCCAACGCAATAAACCAGACCGTGGCAATGCCCCCTGATCTTATATCGCCCCCTATTGCGAACCCTTGTTTAGCCCCGTCCGAATATCGCTGTCAAACCAGTTTGCCCGGATTCATGATGCCTTTGGGATCCAGAGCCTGTTTGACAGCGCGCATCAGGCCCATTTCAAGGGCGCTTTTATAGCGGGTGATCTCGCTGCGTTTCATACGGCCCAGACCATGCTCGGCGCTGATGCTGCCGCCCAGATGCGCCACAATGTCATGCACGATTTTATTGAATTCGTCCCAGCGCGCCAGATAGGCGGCGCTGTCCATACCTATGGGCTGGCTCAGATTGAAATGTACATTGCCATCGCCCATATGGCCGAACGGAACCGGGCGGATGCCTGGCAATATAGCCGTCACCGCCGCGCTGGCGCGGGTGATAAACTCCGCAATCGCCGAAACCGGCACGGAAATGTCATGCTTGATGCTGGCGCCCTCCAGCTTTTGCACGTCGGACAGATTTTCACGCAACGCCCATAACGCACGCGCCTGAGACTGTGTTTGCGCAATCACCGCGTCTTTGACAAGCCCTTTGGCGACCGCATTGGCCAGAACTGCTTCCAGCATCGCACGGACAATGGATGCTTCGTAGCCGGAGGATATTTCGATCAGCACATACCAGGGATAGGGTGCAGCCATCGGATCGCGCGCACCGGGAATGTGACGCAACACAAACTCCACCCCGATGCGCGGCAGCAGTTCAAACCCGGTCAGCTGATCTCCCGCAGCGGCGCGCAGCACCGGCAGCAGCGCAATGGACGACGCCACATCCGGCACGCCAAGCATCGCCGTCTCGACACACTGCGGCGCCGGAAACAGCTTGACGACCGCCCGCGTAACGACGCCCAGCGTGCCTTCGCCGCCGATGAAAAGCTGTTTCAGGTCATAGCCAGTATTGTCCTTGCGCAGGCCGCGCAGCCCATTCCAGATTTGCCCGTCCGGCAGCACCGCCTCAATGCCCAGCACCAGATCGCGCATCATACCATAGCGCAGCACCGCATTGCCGCCTGCATTGGTTGAAATCAGCCCGCCCATTTGCGCGCTGCCGCCGGACGCCAGATGCAGCGGGAACAACCGTCCCGCATCGCGCGCCGCCGACTGTAACGCGGCAAGCGTCACGCCCGCTTCCAGCGTAACCGTGTCATTCAGAAGATCAATCATCTGTATACGGTTCATCCGCGACAGATTAAGCAAAATCGCATTATCGCCGGGAAACGGAATTTGCCCGCCAACCAGGCCGGTATTGCCGCCCTGCGGCACGACCGCAGTGCCGCTTTGCGCGCAGAGCTTCACCACCGCCGCGACTTCCGCCACGGATGCAGGCCGCACAATCAGCGCCGTTTCGCCTGTGTACAGGCCGCGATGTTCGCGCAGATAAGGGGCCATATCCTCAGGCTGGTCGATAAAGCCCGCGGGGCCGGTAATAGCGCGGATATCGTCCAATATAGCGCTCACCGGTGCGCCGCCCTGACAAGCCGGTCATTGATCGCTTCGCCCAGCCCGTGCGCCGGAATGCTTGCCACCGCAATGCCCGAAAAACTGTCACAGTCGAGTTCGCGCAGCATGGCGAACAGATTCGCCGCCGCCTCGGTCAGATCGCCGCGCCAGCTGAGATTGCAGATTTTCACTGCACCCGCGGGGATAGTGTCACCGAAGGCCAGCCCCGCTTCGCCGCGTTGGGCCGTTGCTGCATTCAGGCGCAACGGCAAATTGGGCGCATAATGGC
>Ga0073926_10000313_pt1 | contig 10392 bp, 3 predicted proteins | sample GWRWmT4_4Nov14_FD_70189 | JGI IMG/M metagenome (GOLD analysis project Ga0073926, IMG submission 70189) | Sand microcosm microbial communities from a hyporheic zone in Columbia River, Washington, USA - GW-RW T4_4-Nov-14 | ecosystem: Engineered > Artificial ecosystem > Sand microcosm >...
GCGCCAGCATAGCTATAACAACTATATGACGCCCGTAAAGGCTGAACAAACCGCATGACCTCCCTTGGCGCTGTACGGAAATACTTGACCACTACACTTCGCCCGTTCTTTGACTCTATAACACAAAAGCATGAATGGCCACCTCGTATTTGGCAGCGGCATCCTTGAGAAAGCCTAAATAGGCCTTCTAATCTGCTTGAAGGATCTTCACTCATCAGAGATGATGGAATCAATGACTCTGACCCTATTGATACCAAACTGTCACCGTAATACTTGAAGTTTTTCAGGGCCGACTAATTAGACAAAATAATACCACGCATTACAGGAACCCCTAACATTGCAAACACTAAGCATCCAATAGAGGAGTAAATATACCTTTTTTGTTTGGTTTTAAAATAATAGTGGCTCAAGACAATTGGTAATAACCAAATGGTAACTGAGGCATAACCACCTACCTCAATAACTATTGGTGAAAGTAATAACAAAACAAAAGTTAAACCAGTTGTCTTTATATATGAATTAGTTGAGAATTGATTTTCTTTCATAAGTCTACCTGCATGACGCGGTCCAGCCATCAGTTAATGACTTCATTATGGCGGCTGAAAATATTGCCATAAACAGACCTAAAAATGGATTGATTAACGTATAAACACCAACTATGGAAGTTAATCCAGAGGCAACAAAAGCGATTGATGATATAGCAGCTGTTGCATGTAGTTGATCACAGTTTGTGATCAACGAAATATAGGTAATAATTTTCTCAATAACGCCTTTTAGTTCCACTATAGCTTTTGAGAAGGCTTGGCCAAAAATTCCTACAAACCCTTCTGATACTATACCGATCCAATCTAATATTTTAATCGGATCACTAGAAACCCATCCCCCACTCATCCCACCACTAATATGATAAACCCCCACACCATATTCCGGATCAATAATCGAATACCCACTCCCAGTCCAGCCATTGACGGTAATCGGGCTCTGATGCACGGTCACTTCCAGCCCTTGAACCAGCGCTTGTTGGATTGCTGAACGGGAGCCATCGTCGATGGTGATGTTGTTTAGCTGTGATGCGTTAGCAGAGGTTAAGGTATAAATCCGTTGCCCTTGTGCCATGGCGATCGCGAGGGCTTTAGCCGTGGACACACCTTCGGCCTGTTCGGTTTCGGTTGAGAACAGCTGTTCGGGAATTTGATGTTCATAGGCACTACTGCGCATGCCGGAGGCCCGGTTAAAGGCCAACCAGCCTTCGTAGCAGTTTTGCTTTTCTTCGACATTGTTCTGCAACTGATCAACGTCCATCACCACACCGGTAAAGCGCACATCTTTGGGCACGCCCAGCAATAAATAACTGACGCTCATTTCGGTGCTGAAGGTGCCGAAGCCAGGCTGGCGGTAGTAGACGACATTCGCAGCCTGTGCAGCAATGCGATCCGTGGCATAGGTCATAGCCATATAACCTTGTATCCCGGCTTGGAGAATATTTCCCACCACATCGTGCTTGGTGAGACTTTGGGTATTGTTGGCTTCAAGCTTGGCCTGTGTCTCTTCAAGTTTTGCTTGAAGGGCTTCCAGTTGCTGCGGGCTGACGCCTTGCATATCGATGCCGATGGCCTGATATTGCCCCGCTGTAATCGTATTTTCAGCATGGCGCAAACTGTAGTATGGCGCACTGTAACCTATGCGGGTTTTCAAAGATTCACCCAGAGTCACTTCAGGCGTGCTATAAATTACCTGGCCATCGACGGTGAGTTCACCAATCATATTGATGCTACCCGCTGGCAAGGTATTCGGTAAATCTTCAACGGACGTGATCGTGTCCGGCAAGTAGCTTTCCAGAGTCGCTTCATCTGCCGGGGTGGCTGGGCGAAAACTCAGAGCGATATCTTTACCCACCAGATTGGGTGTTAACTCGTTCAACTCAAAATGCTGGCTGCCCCATTGATAGCTGGCACCAAAATCAAAACTGACTGCCGAGCCGACCTGAAAGTGAAAACGATAAAACAGCGTTTCGGGGAGTTGATCGACCACAGCACTTAATTTTACGTCGTAAGCCGGTGCTGCATCTTGCAAGCGAATGGCCGTACTGGATTGAATCACCTGCTGGCCGAGTACCTCTCCCAGCGTGGCATTGGGTGCTGAATTGGTCAGATAGCTTTTCAGTTGGGTCTGATAGTTGGTCAGTTCGGTATTGATCAGGTTGGCATCCACGCCTTGTACCCAACCTTCTGTTTCATTGGAGGTTGAACTATTTTGAAGCCGCGTGAGCAAGCCTTGGGCATCAAAACTGACGGCACTTTCCAGGTCCATACCTTCGGTATAGCTATATTGCTTAAAGCTTGGATCCAGAGGCAGCCAGTTGTTATCTGATTTCACTTCCACCCAGACATGTTCAAAACGAATTTCTTCAATCGCCCCACCGTAACTGACTTGTGTATGCGGAATACCTCCCTGGCTTAGCAGGTTACCGACGGCATCGGCGTTTTTAACATTACCAATCCAGTTACGCATTTGTTCGATGGGCGCATGCACTATGCCGTACTTATACCGCGCTTCATGTCCGGCGGCACGCAATAGCGAGATTAGCAGGCTGGCGGTGTCGAAGGCATTGCCTTGTTCTGCTTGCAGGGTGTAATCCGCACCTTGCATCACGCCGTAGCTCGGAATCCAACGTACCGTATCGTGCACCCAGTTATATAAGGTAAGCGGATCCGTTCCCAGCTCTAATACTTTAGAGTGAATCGCTGTACTAATCGCTGTAGCACTATTGGTAGATAAATACTGCGCAGAATCCGTGCCGAGCAAACTGGTAATTTGTGCTTGTGTCGATAGCAGATTTCGTGCTGCAGGTGCATTAAAATCATAGTTGTTACTTAAACTTTCATGTGGTTTGGATAAAGGATGCGACAGCAGTGACAAGGCATTTTTCAGTTGCAGCTGTTGCATTTCCACAGTCAAGTCATTCGTTTCTTCCTGAAGTGTCTCTAGAATGCTGAACAGCTTAGACATCTGTTGTTGATACTGTGTTTGTGTATGACGCTGACGCTCAGTGATTTTTTCCGGCAACTTTTTACTTTGCAGGTGTTCCAAGTTAGCTGCAATCTCATCTTGAACCTCTTGATCCAACCGTTTTATGAGATCCAGCTTTTCCAGTTTGAGTTCAGGCAAGATAGTCGCATTCGGTGAAGGGTGCTTAATCGCTCGTTGATACTCTGCCAAAGCTTGAGCATGCAGGCGCAAGGTTTCTCGTATCGATTCCAGCTCGGCCCCAAGTGGATAGTAATTTTCGATCCGATTCTGTGCTGGGACTTTTGTCATACCGTCAAAGCAGGCGTGTACGTAAGGGCTGTACCAGACAAAGCTGATTAAGACCAGGGTGCAACGCGCAATCCAGCGCATGGTGGGGCTGAGTGTCGGTGTCATGTCCTGAGCCTCGGTTGAATGCTGTGTCTGTTTGCTTGTATAAGCGCGATTCTTGTTTGTAGCGTTCATATGCTGGTCTCTCATTGTCGCGTTGCACAGAATTCATCGTCTACCGAGCACTGGAAGCGGTTTTGCTTCTTCGGCGCGTTATAGACATCGATGGTAAAGGTGACTTGGTTGGTATTCCCAAAACTGTCACTCAACTCCAGCGTGACCTCTCGCTGACAGTTGGCTTCATCGGGTAGCCAGTTGAGTTCGTAGACGCCCTGATACGGTGTATTTGACTTGATCGTCATCCCATCAGGTGCAGCTGCCAGCACAACGGTGACTGACCCACCTTTCGCTGAAAACCCCGCCGTCCTAAATCGATAATTTGAACCCACGAAAGCTTCGGTTTTTGGCTCATTAATCAAATGAAGGAAGGAGGCATTATTAACAACCGGCTCACGGACAAACACTTGGTAGCTTTGCGTAGCTTTCCCGCCTACACCATCAACGACATTCAACACTACCGAATGCAGTCCAACTTGTTGCTCGGAAGGTTGCCAGGAAATTTGTCCAGCATAATCAATGCTCATTCCATCAGGTGCGATGGGTAGTAAGTACAATAGGTTGTCACCATCCGCATCAATGGCGACAACTTGATCTACGGTCATTTGCCCCACATCAAACTGCTGAATAGGCTGGCTTGTAATTTGTGGCGCTTGGTTTTCTGTAAAACTCTCCGCGACAATAACAGCATACGATTGCGTCGTCATATTAATGCCATCGCTGGCTTGAATACTGACCGAGTTAGCGCCTAATTGAGCAATAGAGGGTGTCCAACTTAACTCACCCGAAGAACTTAATGTCATTCCATCTGGGCTCGTTACTAAACTGTATTCAAGTGGATGTCCTTCCGGATCAATGACCTGAACACGATCTTTATAAGTCACATTAACAATCGCTCTAGTGGTTGGCACAGAGGTAAACTCTGGAGCCCTGTTCGTCGAAGGATTGTTTCCGTATACGGAGAGCACAAAGCTTTGTGTCACCAAATGGCCAAATTGGTCTTCTACCGTGATCAGAACGTTGTGGGTGCCAATATCACTGGTTGCAGGAATCCAGCCTATAACGCCTGACTCGCTGATCGTCATGCCTGATGGAGCTAATGACAGAGTATATTGATCTGCAGGCACGGAAGTCAGCACGCTATAGTGATACGCCCCCGCTTCATAGGCGATTTGAGGAGGTGTAGAGGTGATATGCAGTACCCCTAAAACCTCAACGAAATAGCTGTATTCATCATAACCTTCTGAATTTGACACGCGGACGGTAACGTTGTGCTCGCCAATCTGGGTTTCATCTGGCGTCCAGTTAATGACACCTGTGCTCGAAATAGCCATACCAGCAGGTTTCTTGGTTAATGAATAAAGTAACTCATCACCCAGTGGATTGTTTGCTACTACACTAGCTTGGTATGTTTGATCAACTAGGGTGCTAGACGACTCAATGGGAGTAATATCTGGATAATTACTGGGGTTATCGCCTTTCAAATGCAAATTAACTCCCCAGCTATACACAGTAGCTGCCCCCTGCGCATCCATCATTTCGATCGTCATTTGAGCATAACCACCGCGCGACAACGCCCAATTATACGCCTCCATTGTCGGCGTCCAAGTCAGCCGATAGTTTTCATCTAGCGTACCTGAGCTACTCAATATCGTAATGTCGTCACCGTCTGCATCAACGATTTCAAGCTGATAGACATATTCTTGTCCAACCGTTGCATCCTTGGGCGGAATGGACAATACCTCCGGCTTTTGATTCGTTGGATAAGCCAGAACGTCTACTTCAGCATTTTTAACCACGAAATGCCCGGCCCCATCAGCTATTCTGACTGAAAGGGAATGCCTGCCGACATCATCATTGGTCGTTGGCCAATGAAGCTCGCCCATGGCATTAAAACTCGCAGTTTTCGGACCGTCGATAACGGTATACTGATAGTCTCCAGAGCCTCCTAATACATCTGGTCGATACACATATTCAGCCCCGCCATAGACGGTATGAGGCAATTCATTCGGCACTTCAAGTTGGTCATTTGAGGTCGAAACCCAAAACGACTGCGTTGCAACCAAGCCTGTATTGGATAGCGCTTTGACCTTGAAGTATTTTAGGTCTGCAACATTATTTGTGGCATCACACTCGAACTCTTCTGGGTTACTGTACTCAATCGCGATCCGAATATCGTTCTGGATTGCGTGCCCCACATTGATGCTAAAAGCCTGTGTTGTATAACTATCTGCTTCCTCGACTGGTAGCGAGGCTATAGGCTGAAATACACCGTCTATTTTTTCATACACGTTCACCGAAAACGCGCTATAGGGTACCAAACCGCGGTTGCGAAGTTCAAAATTTACCATCTGAGATGATGTCACATTGGCGCGAGTAATTACTAAATCTGAACGCCAGAACCTGGCCTGAGGCATTGCCGTTATTACGCCATATTTTCCCCAGTCCTTGACCTTGCATTCTTCCCAACTACCATTGGCCAGCCCCGATATCACACCAAAATTATTCGGACTTTCACACAAATTATGACTCAAACGAGAATGCCAAGTATCATTGTGAAAGGCTAGCGCCCTCTCTTGCAAACCTGTCCCGTAATAAGGATAAGTATAAATATTATTCGAGTTTGAGAATCCTAGATCGGCACCTTCTGGACCTCTAACAACGAGCCTAGTTAAAACCCCTGTCCAGTAGGGCGGAGACGTAGTGTATGAGGAAGTATCCGCAAATCCCCACTGTTGACCGGTTAATATTCTAGCCTGTGTACCTAGCGAAATTTGATTATCAATATTCGTGGTATCGGCTAATGTTGGAGAGATTTGTTTATACAATTTGTCAAAACGCTCAGGCCTAATGAGACTCTCTACGTAAAGTGAAGATGATCCATAGGACCCAATTACAAATTCATCAATATTTGCACAGGACGCTATTTTCTGATCTTTCTCGGTCGTGTTTTGATTGTCACCTGGCCATAAAACCTTATTGCCACTCAATATCGCGTTAGCGGGCCCCTCTAATAATTCAATTGAATATTGGCTCGGTGTATAGTTTGTCTCTACCTGATATGCATAGCCGGTTGTTGCTGAAGCGATTTCACCTGGCGTGGATACGATGACCAATTCATTGTACGAGTTGCTTATCACTCCCAGGGTAATATCTTGACTATCATATTCATTTTCAGAATCGGTCACGCGTATCGATACATTGTAGTAACCAATCTCGACAGTCTCGGTACTGGCACTGACCAATCCCGTCTGATCAATGGAAATGTCAGGCAAACTACTTGTTATAGAGTACGTTAATTCATCGCTATCTTCGTCTCGCGCGACCACTTGATATAAGAACGTCTCGCCTTGGCGTAACGTCAAGCCTTGAGGCACGCTGATAATTTCAGGCTTGTCATTCACGGAATTAATAGTGATATTTACGCTTGCCGTATTAGAATTTAAATTTGAGTCGTTAACGAAAAAAGAAAAGGAATCGCTGCCAACATAGTTCGGAGCGGGAACATAAGTTAGATTTGGTGCTGCGCCTATGAGTGTGCCATTCTGTGGCTGTGATTTTAAAAGATAGGTTAATGAATCGCTGTCTTTGTCTGATCCGCTTAGACTTATCGCAATTGATGAATCCTCCAACATATTTAATATTTTTGATTCTGCAACAGGCGCTCGATTTGAATTTGCAATATCGACAGTAAATTCTTGTGTACTGAGAGCCTGGTTGTCACTCACTTCAACAGCAAAGGAATATGTGCCTGCATCATCAAAACCAGGAAGCCAGGTTAGTAAACCCGTATTGGTATTTATACTCGCGTTAGTAGGCCCATTACGCAGATTAAAAAACAGTTGATCGCCATCAATATCCGTTGCCGCTACCTGGTATTGATATAGCTGCCCCTCTTGGCCAGTGGTTATAGCCGTGCTGGTAATCATCGGGGGATGATTAGGGAAGTTAACGGACAATGTGAATGCTTGTGTAGTCGAATCACCGAAGTTATCTTGTACGGTTAGCAACACCTCATGAGACCCCGCATCTGCAGAAGAAGGCAGCCACATAACAGTATGGGTTACTTGATCTAATACCATTCCCTGAGGGGCGGTATTTAGCGCTAACAACGCTGGGTCATTTTCAGAATCTTGAATCGTAACGGTGTAACTGTAGTTTTGACCAATAAGTGCTGACGTTATTGGTGTGCTCGTGATGATTGGCGCTGTGTTCGCCCTAGGCTCGATACTCAGTGTATAGGTTTGAATCGAACTGCCTTCTCGGCTATCGCTTACTAAAACAGAGATAGCATAACTGCCTTCATCTCCGATTTGTGGTAACCATGTAATGAGACCCGATTCATCCATTAGCATAGTGCCTGGAGCATCCATCAGTGAAAAGATTAATGCATCTCCATCTTCATCTTCTGCCATTAATTGGTAACTATAAACCAGGGTCGTTATACCATTCGTAATCGGCTCAGAAATAATCACAGGGTTATGATTAGGTATCGTTGCAGTCAGCACATAATTTTGAATCACCAAGCCACCACGATTGTCGGAAACCTGAACTTCGACTTGATGATCGCCTTCATCGGTCATTGCTGGCGTCCAGTCAATGAGACCCTTTTCTGTCAAGGTCATACCTTGTGGATAAAGTGATAATGCATAGGATAAGGCGTCACCATCGGTATCAGTTGCGATGACCTGGTATTGATAAGGCTGATTCACCCAGGCTTGTGGCACGGGTTCAGAGGAAATAATGGGGTCACTGTTCGTTTTTTGAACAGTAAGGGTAAATCTTTGGTAAGCAACACCACCTTGTCCATCATAAACGCTGATTGACACAATATGCTCTTTGACATCGTCATTCTTTGCGATCCATTGAATAAGACCTTCCTCGGTCATCGTCATCCTTTCCGGAGCCATATCCAGCTGGAACGATAGCGGGTCATTATCAAGATCGTTTGCAAGCACCTGATAGGTATAGGCAATGCCTACAGTAGCCTGCGTGATCGAGGTAGAAGTAATGACCGGGGCGCTGTTTAATGGGGGTAACACTTTAACAGTAAACTCTTGAGTCACGCTGGCATCATGATCATCAATGACAATCACCTGAACGGTATGCTCACCCACTTGGCTTTCACTGGGAACCCAGGTGACCAGGCCGCTGTCTCTATTGATCTGCATTTGAGTCGGCGCATCGATTAAGGCATAACTCAAGGCTGATCCTTCCGGATCCGTTGCATCGACATCATATTTATAGGTATTGCCAAGATAGACAGTCGGAACTGCTTGAGTCTGAATCACGGGTGGAAGGTTGCTAACATCGGTACCGCAAAGCGAGGTATCTTCTACTGAATAGTAAAGTGCACCATCAACGGTGACGCCTTTTTTCTTGCTGGGAGGCACGCCCACTTGAACGCTACCAAAACATTGCTCATTCAGATCGTTTGTAGCTTTAAAATCAATATGATAGACACGACCATTGCCCCCACCTGCGCGCTCTTGCCTGACATAGGCATATGGCGAGCCTGAACCACTTGCATCAAATTCTGTATTGCCATCACCCGAATCATTTAGCGGCTCATCTTGTGAAATACACTGCACCGCAATATTGGCATCACCTAGCCCAGTTATCTGGATCTTAGCCATCTGATGATTCGGTGGCCAAAGTAAGTTCGGGCTGGCTGTCGCCTTTGAACAGTCAAGAGCATACGCATGATTTCCCCCTGCAAATAGCAGCAGTAAAAGAAAAAATGACCAGAATGAAGGTGTTAGGGATTTGGATTTATAGTCGCGCGAAGATATATTGATGCTCTTGTTTTCCATATACTGCTTTCCTTAACAATCTTCAGCGATGAGCTGAAACAACAAAGTTAATAAAAATATAGGGCTGCTAAAAATGTAAAGGGGGGCAATCTCAGAAAAAGGTGTGTCCTTCTGACCATCCCTGTTTCCGTCGTTAAATTGAATAGTTCAAATCAACGCTTTCATGCGGCAAGGTTACATTGCCTAAAAAGTTTCGGAATCAGTCACTATTCAGCGTAATTAGTTAAAAAGGGCACGCAATTCTATAGCAATAACTGGCTATTAAATAGCCTATGCAATAACAGCCTATTTAAAAGCTATTATATAATTGCTCTTGATACATTCAGATTAAACGATTTATATTAATCTTAAATAAGATCTTTAAGCCAAATAAATATATTTAATAGCCTTAAATAAGGATCAATAGGGTCAGTGTCATTGATTCTTAACCTTTCGGTACTTATCCGACTTCCTGCCCCCTCGCCCCACAGGAGCAGCCCTTCGCCCGGTCTTTGCCTCTATTTTTTGCCTGAATCGATCATCCCCCAAGGCCCAGGATTTGTTTGTCGCTTCCCGGATAGCGGTTAACTCATGCTCCGGCATTCTACCCCGAAATAATGCCCGATAGGCTTGTTGCCGTTCCTCCCCCGTCTTCCCCAACAAACGATACTGGCGATGTGGCGTAATCTGCTGGAAGGATCTTCACTCATCAGGGGGATGGAATCAATGACTCTGACCCTATTGATATGCTATTGATACTTCTGACCCTATTGATACTTCTGACCCTATTGATACTTAGCTGGCGGGGCGTGCCATGCGGATTTTTCCGTGTAAACGTAGGCCTGATCAGTGGCATCATAGTACGGTGCCTGCCTATCGGAAATCCACCGCATGCTTATCATCTCCCACAGTGTTTCCATTTCTGACGACGAAATCGAACTCACCGCCATCCGCGCCCAGGGTGCGGGCGGGCAGAACGTAAACAAGGTGTCGTCGGCGATTCATCTGCGCTTCGATATCAACGCGTCGTCACTGCCGGAGGCGTACAAGGAGCGGCTGCTGCAACTGCAGGATCGCCGCATCAGCAAGGAAGGCGTGATCATCATCAAGGCGCAGCAATTCCGCA
>Ga0073926_10000316_pt1 | contig 10327 bp, 4 predicted proteins | sample GWRWmT4_4Nov14_FD_70189 | JGI IMG/M metagenome (GOLD analysis project Ga0073926, IMG submission 70189) | Sand microcosm microbial communities from a hyporheic zone in Columbia River, Washington, USA - GW-RW T4_4-Nov-14 | ecosystem: Engineered > Artificial ecosystem > Sand microcosm >...
AATTAATGCCATATCAAGAAAGAGTCCCTGATCAGCTATTTGATGAAAAAGGGCATTACCTGGGTCGACCGGCAGATTTTAATGATCGCATCATCGAGCGAAAGCTTAGGCTTATTTATACAGTGCCTGGATTCATTGGTAAAGAGTACACGTTAATGGATATTGGTTGTGGAAACGGTGCATACATGCTTCGCTTAGCCGATAAGATGAAATCGTGCCTGGGACTGGAGATATCCGATGAACATCTATCCCAGTTTAATGACTATAGAGTTAAAAACAATATTAATAATAGCGAATGTAAGGTCATCAATATCGAAAAATCAGAACCGCCTATGATCGCTGACCGAATACTTAGTTTTGAAGTGATTGAGCACCTCACCAGTGAAGACTCATTGTCATTTTATTTTAAAGCACTAAAAAAAGATGGTTTGATGGTAATTACGGTGCCGAATAAATGGTGGATTTTTGAGACTCATGGGGCGAGACTACCATTTCTACCATGGAACAGAGTGCCATTTTTCTCCTGGCTGCCACGTTTCGTTCATGAAAAATTCTCCAATGCCCGGATTTATACCAAGAAGAGAATTGTTTCCTTATTAGAAAAACATGGGTTTACAGTCTTGTCGGTTGACTATGTCATGGCTCCTATGGATATGTTACCTAATGGGAGATTTAAAAATTTTATGATCCATACTTTTTTTAAAAATGATACCACTCGAATTCCGTTTAAATCCACATCTATTTTTGTTGTAGCAAAAAAATAAGTTCTAAGTAATCCAGATCAACCATTTATGAAAGTTTTTCTGCCTTATTAATTTCTTCCTTTTCAAACTCGGTTTTCTGGTAATTCACAATTCAACTCGTTTCGTTTTCAGTAAAATTGGATAAAGACAATTCATTCTAGATTTGAGAGAAGTCAACATGCTGATTTTTAACAAAATAGACCATCTTTTGTACAATAAAGTAAAAAGTGTACTTTTGCATTCGCTTAGGCAAAATGACCTTGCGGAATTTAAACATATTAAATATTAATAAAATTCGTAAATAACTGAATACAAATGGCTTTAATCAGTAAAATTCGTAAACAAAGCTGGATAATTGTTGCTTCATTGGCAGTTGCATTATTGGGCTTTTTGATCATGGATGTGGTTCAAAATAACACTTTTGGCGGTGGCAATACCAAATTTAGTGTTGGAAAAGTAAATGGTACCAATATAGACTACAATGATTTTTCCCGTACCGAACAAATCCTATATAATAATAGTGGTGCTGATCCTTATGCCCGTAGAAACTATTTATGGAATTTTTTCGTGGAAAATGCATTACTTGAAAAACTATCTGACAAACTGGGTATAGGCGTAAGTACAGCCGAAATGGATGAATTGCAATTTGGCAATAATCTTAGTCCGATAGTACAACAACGATTTATCAATCCTTCTACTGGTGTAGTAGACCGCGAGCAATTAAACCAGATAAAGCAAGGCATTGAAAATAATCAACTGCGCCCCGACCTGGTAACCTATTGGAACGAACAGAAAAAAGAAATAGTAAAAGATAGATTACAATCTAAGTATACCAGCCTGGTATCTAAGGCTATATATGTACCTGCATGGCAATCCGAACTCAGAAATGCAGAATCAAATGAATTAATTGATTTTCATTATGTAAAACTACCATTTGACCTGGTTTCAGACAGTATTGTAATCGCTGATAAAGACATCGAACAATACATCAGCTCACATGCTAATAATTATAAATACCCAGAAGAGGCCCGTTTCATAGAATATGTTAATTTTATGGTGGAGCCTACTAAAGAAGACAGCCTGGAAATATACAATGGCCTGGCTGATTTGGTTGATACCTTCAGGAACACAAAAGACGATTCTACTTTTTTAGCCATAAATGAGGGTGTGAGAGAAGAAGCTTATATGACCAAGGATAATCTTAGTCCCGCGTTTGCAGATTTGCTTTATGGTTTGAAAAAGGGTGAAGTCACAGGCCCTTATATCGATGGTACAGATTATGTGGTTGCAAAACTGGTTGATCGAAAAATAGTCCCGGATTCTGTAAAGGCAAGACACATATTAAGATCAGTTCAAACTGCAGATCAATTTGCATCCGCACAAGCTACTATAGATAGTTTAAAGACATTATTGGATGGTGGCAAGGCCAAATTCGATTCCCTTGCTGTTCGGTTTTCGCAGGATCCTGGATCAGGATTCAATGGGGGTGATCTGGGAATGGTCGGACATGATGTGATGGTAAAACCATTCAATGATGTGCTCTTTTTTAAAGCAGAGCCAAAGAAATATTATTCAGTAGCCACTCAGTTTGGTATTCATTTAATTGAAGTAACAGAACAAAAGTTTAGTAAAGGTGCATCTGATCGTGTTCAGATAGCATTTATCAGGCGACCCATAATTCCATCACAAGAGACACAAAACAAAATTGAAGACGAAGTAAATACGCTCAACAATAGTCATCGTACTTTGAATGATCTAAAAAAAGCACTCGCAAGCAGAAATGAATTGAAATTCGAAAATACAGGTGCGGTAAGACAAAATGATGCTATTGCCGGGCAATTACCGTCATCAGAAAGCACGAGATCATTGGTGCGCTGGGCATTTGATAAAATTACTGAAGCTGGCAATGTGTCAAATGAGGTGTATACCTACGAAGATGCGGTAAATTTTTATACTAAACAAGTCACTATTGCCGCTCTAAAATCCATTCAACCTAAAGGATTAGCTCAGGTCAATGCTGTAAGAGATGATATCAGCCTATTGCTTGCAAATAAAAAGAAAGGTGAAAAACTAATAACCCAGATTGGTACTACTACAGATATATACTCTATAGCAACTAAATACAATACCAAAATTGATACTGCATCCAGTGTTAATTTCAGTACCAGCTTTTTACCTGCTATGGGCAATGAGCCAAAAGTAGTGGCCGCTGCATTTGGTACAGAGAAAAACGCAACTTCAAAGCCGATTCTCGGCAACAGTGGCGTGTTTTTGGTAAAAACGGTAGCCAGGGTACCATCTATCGGTCAGGGGGATGTTCAATTTTTCAGGGAACAATTGAGTTCTGTTACCAAAAATAATGTGCAATCATTCTTTATGGAGTCTGTTAAAAAGAATGCTAAAATAAAAGACAATAGATATACTTTCTTTTAAGTAAGCATTTCTATTCAGCATTAAACGCCTGATTTTGACTCCGAAATCAGGCGTTTTGTTTTATAGATTTAATGGACGAAACAACCGGTATAATTTATTTGGGATCCTTTTCAAATTAGGGCGATTGTATTTTTAAGCCTCTCTTTTGTCAATCAGATCCCCTATTGCTGCACTAATATCTGTGTATTCAAATTTAAATCCTGCGTCATTTAATTTTTTTGGCAATACATATTGGGACTCCACTAATGTGAGAGCCATCTGACCTATAAGTAATTTCAAAATGCCTGATGGAATAGGTATGGGAACAGAAAATCCTGCCGATTTATTGGCCATTAATTTACTTATTTCAGCTTGGGAACTTGGATGGGGAGATGTCAGATTTAGTATACCCTTCAGATTGTAGTTTTCGATCGTAAATATAATGGCATTGCACAGATCACGAATATGAATCCAGGATTGCATCTGTAAGCCATTACCAAATAAAGGGGCAATACCAAATAAAGAGGGCAACCTGGTTTTGGCCATATACCCATCTTTCAGGCTAAGTACTATACCTGTCCTTATTATAATCTTTCGGATCTCATTGGAAATGTTTTTAGCGGCCTCTTCCCAATCTGCACAAAGTGTGGGAATATATCCTTCTTTGTCCATAGGGCTATCTTCAGTAATTATTTCATCAGGCCGGTGACCATAAATTCCAATTCCTGAAGCGGATATAAATAACCTGGGTTTGTGGGTCAACGAGTTTATTTTTTCAACTAAGAGTTGAGTCGATAAGATTCTGCTATTTCTCAATTCATTTTTATATGCCGTAGTCCACCTTTTATTGGCGAGAGATGCTCCTGCCAGATTGATTACCACATCTGCATTTTCAAATGCAGATGTGTCAATATAATTTGTTGACGGGTTCCAGATAAACTGATCAAAAATCAGTTTTTTATTAATGGATCTGGTTAAGATTCTAATGGTATAGTCTTTTTTATGTAACAGTTTTCCTATTTCTGTACCTAAAAAACCTGAGCCACCAGCTATTAAAATTATTTTTTCCTCCATAGAGAAATTCCTGTTTTTTAAATATACCGTTATCTTTCCAACAGATTAACCCCAAAATTGTTTAACCACATGAATGTTTCTAAATGGATAGTAGCCATGTTATTTGCAGTATGTTGCATTCTGGCTTGTCGTCAGGATAAAAAGACTCCGGCAGAAAATATACTCAATGTGCGAATTCCCAGGGAGCCGGATCTGTTAAATCCTGTTTTATCTAAAACCGATCTTTCTGCAACAATTGAAAATCTGTTGTTTTTATCTGTCATGGAATTTGATCCGTATTCGCAAAAGCCTACTGCAGTATTGGCCGAAAAAAAAGCTGATGTCTTACGGGAAGGTAAAAATTCAGGATATCGACTCCGGATTAAAGAAGATGCAGTATGGGATAATGGTAGTCCAATTATTGCAAAAGATGTAGTCTTTACTTTAAAGGCCACAATCAATCCATTTGTGGAATCAACAGGCAAAAGAAGTGTAGTTTTGCCTATAGACAGTATAGAGCTTACTGAAGATCCTAGAGAGTTTATATTCTGGACCGATGATAATTATTTTTTAGATGAACATTCTTTTACAAATAATTTTATCATGCAAGAGTCGGTATATGATTCTACACATCTGTTATCCGGAGTAACCTGGTCTGCATTAAAGAATTTAAAAGAAACAGACACAACATCAGAAATCGCTAAAACAGCCATTCAATTTGCCACCCATTTAATAATCCATTTCTGAATAAAGAGGGTGTACAGGGAGCAGGCCCCTATGCTATCATTGAATGGGTGTCCAATCAGAGAATTAAGCTTAGAAAGAAAAAAAACTGGTGGGGTGATAAATACAAAGACAGCGCTACCAGCTTTAAAGCTTTACCGGATGAAATAGTATACCGAATTATACCGGAGGAATCGAATGTGTTGATTGGGCTTAAAGAAGGTTTATTGGATGTGGCCTCAGACATTAGTCCAGCCGTTTTTAAGTCCATGCAAGAGGATACCGCTATAACATCCAGGATTCAATTTATGGAAGGCCCTTCAAATAGATATGTTTACCTGGCACTGCATACTAAAGGCCCATTACTAAATGACGTAAGCACCAGAAAAGCACTGGCTTATTTAATTGACCTTGACCAACTTAAAAGCAGCCTTTATCAAGGTTATGCAGACCGTATCAACGCTCCTTTCCAGCCGGCAAAAGCCTATTATGATAAAACATTGGACAATATTCCATTCGATATTAACCATGCCAAAACCCTGCTTGAATCAGCAGGATGGAAAGACAGTAATAAAAATGGAATTGTGGATAAAATCATTTTAAATAAAACAAAAGATTTGAAACTCCGGTTATATACCACTCCGGGGGGACTGGGTCAAAAGGTAGCTTTACATTTATTGGAAAATGCCAAACAAGCAGGTATTGAAATTGAAATTCTTGCCAAACCTTTGTCAATTATTCTGGAACAAGTACATGCTCATGATTATGAAATAGCTGCCTTGGCTGATGTACAATACCCCGGCCCTGATGATCCATTTCCTAATTGGCATAGCTCTAGCTATAGATCTGATGGTCAGAATATTACCGGATTCGGTAATGCTGTAGCTGATAGTTTAATCCAGCTTATAAGAACATCTGAGCCTGGTATGGATCGATCGTATTTATATAAAAACCTTCAACAAATAATTTATAATGAACAGCCGGTAATTTTTTTATTCTCACCTAAAACACTGCTGGCTGTGAATAAAAAATGGATGGCCCAAATGGCCAGTGTAAGACCAGGATACTTTGTAAATGAATTTGCATTAAGATGAATTATTATAAAAGGATTTTCTAAGACCTGGGATGTAACTAGATTTATCCCGGTCTGGAGCACTTATCATATATTTATTTATTATATATGATTTTCGTTATTTTAATTTAAAATGAATAACAGTGCTATATAAACGGGTTTTGTAACGAAAAACATATTAAAATAAAATTTAATATGTTGGCACAGTTCTTGTGTTTACGCTTTCGTTCAAAAGAAAGATTAATTAAGATGTATCTAAGTGTATCCTTAGCTAAAAAGGTATTTTCGTACTTTTTGGCACTCTCAGCATGGTTTGGAATGAATCTTCAAAATCGAAATGTTGAAATAGACCAAAATGTACAAATGAGGGTTACTCTAACCTGCCCTCCAACTACTAAAATTGATTGTCCCGAAAATGAGCCGACATTATTTTCAAATTTCGATGAGTTTATTGCAGCAGGTGGCTTTGCTATGGCTAACTGTGGTGTTGATAGCCTGTCGTTCCAAATATTTTCGACCATTACTTCCAATAGCTTTTGTAACAAAACTACAAGCACAGTATATCAGATTTTTGATAGCTGTTCGGGTAATTCCAGCTGTGCGCATGTAATTGAGGTCAGGGATGAAACCACACCTACCATTAAATGCCCAGGCAAAACTATTTCATGCCCAGAAGAGATTCCGGCACCATTCTTATCATATGGCGCATGGCATGCAAGCTTAATTTTAGATTCTGGTTCGATATCCGATAATTGCAGTATAGATACCGCATCTTTTATCTATTTGGGCAGAGATACTATTAAAGTAGGAAAGTGTATTAATGCGGTTACAGATCGTTATTCGGTAAAAGATTCATGTCGTAATGAAGCCATTTGCAATAGACGATTTACTATTTTAAATAACCTAAGACCGACATTTATAGAAGCCAAAGATACTAATTTATTTGCCGGTGGCCAATGCATCGTAGATACATCCATTTTCAGTACTGGCACCATTCAAAATCCATTTCATCCCTGTGGTGTTGACACTATAAGTAGAACAGATATTATTAAATCAGGTTGTACAGGTAGGAGCGACACTATTTATAGGATATGGCGGGTGACAGATTTTTGTGGAATGGCCACCATAGATACCCAATTTATTTTCGTAAAAGATACGATCAAACCAGAGGTAAATGGGCCATTTAATCAAACTATTGTTTGTGCTGCTTCAATACCCCCACCCAATATCAACCTGATTACCGCTTCAGATAATTGTTCTTCCAATCCAATAGCACGATTTGTAAAAGACAGTATTTCTGACAGCACCTGTATAAACAAAAAGAAAATATTGAGAATCTATGAGGTATCGGATAATTGTAGCAATACAAAGCGCTACATTCAAATACTTGAAGTAAAGGACACGGTACTTCCCAGTTTGCTATGTCCTGTTAATGTGACCATTTTATGTGCAAGCAATTTGCCTGCCCCAAATACTTCAAGTACAACACCTGCGGACAACTGCGCGGGCCCGGTTATCGTGACACATCTAAAAGATAGTATAGCAGATTCTACCTGTACGCATAAAAAAAATGTCTTCAGAATTTATAAAGCTACAGACCAATGTGCTAATATGAGTTTTTGTACTCAACGTTTGAGAATTTATGATAGCATTCGCCCCAGCATTACCTGTCCCGCAAATACAAACGTGATCTGCGGTTCAAATGTGCCAGCTGCCAATATAATTTCTGTAAATGCCTCTGACGTTTGTAGCACACCTATGGTATTACATTTAAAAGATTCTGTGACGGACTCTACATGTACAAATAAGAAGATGGTAAGAAGGATTTATCAGGCCAGTGACGCATGTGGTAATGTAAATAGATGTATTCAGTTAATTACAGTCAACGACAATATATCACCATCGATCTCTTGTCCAAGGGATACAACTGTAGAATGTGCAGACCGAACTCCGGCACACAATACCAGCGCGATATTAGCGAGCGATAATTGCAACGGGGCTTACCCAGTAATCAATTTTGTAAAAGATTCCATTGCTGATTCACTTTGTGTGAATCAAAAAAATATATTTAGGTTTTATTCAGCATCGGATGCTTGCAACAATTTAGCCATTTGTAGGCAACGGATAAATATTCTTGACCAAACTGCTCCCATACTTTCAGGAGATTCAAATACACAAATCCTTCTTTGTGGGCAAAGCTTTACAATAAATACACCTACTGTCACAGAAGTATGCGATAATATTACTGTATCTTTATTTCAAGATACTATTCCGGGATCTTGTTCTGGTAATTACAGAATACTATTGCATTTTAGCGCTGTGGATGCTTGCAATAATCGAGCTGAAAGGACAGATACCATTACGTATATTGATGATGAACCACCTTTGATTACTTGTCCGGATAATAAGGAAATTGAATGTATAGACAACCCATATACTTGCCTTGATACTTTCCTCATAGACGGAGGATCAATTTCTGACAATTGCGGTCTTGACTCAAATAGTTTCAGACTTGTTAATGAATCAATTACTGAATCCGGTGGTTTGCTCACGATTATACGAAAATATACCATTTCTGATTTATGTGGAAATTCAGATACCTGTATGCAAACAATTGTATCGCCGAACTGTTTTGCGGACCTTGCATTAAAAGCAATAATCAACGGTGGTGATCCATATCTTATCAAACCAGGTGGTAGCGTACCGGCTTATGGTGTAGTTTATAATCAGGGCTTTGGAGCTGTAGATAGTATTAAAATTATACAATACCTTGCTCCAGGAGTAAAAATAACCAGTTCAGGATGGACAGTAGGATCTGATACTTCCAAACACTGCTTGTACTTATCCGTGGCCAACGGCTTATTACCTGCAGGCGGCTTATTGCCCGGAGATACTCTTAGGTTTGATTTCGTTCTCACAGTAGACAAAAAGTATAATTCAAGTCAAGCAATAAGCATACTGGAAATAAACCAAGTAAAAAATCTGGCGGGAAATGTATTGATCGACAGTGATAGTACCCCCGATGATGATCCTACTAACGACCCGGGAGGTATTCCACTTACTCCAGATGACAATAAAATAGATGGTGATAGCAGAATAGGTGAAGACGAAGATGACCATGACCCCATTTTATTCTATGTATATCATCCATTTGTATGTGTAGCTTCAGTAAGTGCTGCCACAGCCGTTGATCTGAACTGTTCATCTTGTATCACAGCTAAAGATGTATTAAAAGGCATATTATTACCAGGTGAATTTTATTCGGTTAAGCTTTTTGACTCATTTGGCAGGGAGTTACAAGATAGCTGTATACCTAAACAATACCTCAATCAAAAACTTACTTATAGCGTTTCAATCCCATTGGCTGAAGACTTTAATTCATGCTGGGGTTATATAATAATGGAAGATAAAACTCCACCTCAGATTGATTGTAGTAACGATACTATATATTGTGTAAACCTGAATGGATTACCAGAGTTACCTGCAGTGCAGGATAATTGCAGTGGTACGACCCAGGTAATTGTTATAGATGAAAGGTGGGAAGATTATGGATGTGATAGTGCCGATATAAAAGGTGTTTATATACGAAGGATTATGGCAGCCGATGCCTGGGGGAATATCAGTCAATGTGATAAAAGATATTATATTCATAAAATCATATTGGACAGTATTGTTTGTCCAAAGGATACATTTATTGATTGTACATATGAGCTGGTTAAAGGCGTTCGCTTTAGTCATCCTGACAGATCGGGCACACCCTCAATAGATGGGCTAAAACTTTGGCCCAATAATCCATCGTGCAATAATTTTATTTATTTTACTGATGACTCCACTAAAATATGCGGTACGGGATATAAAATCATAAGAACATGGATCATTGCAGACCATTGTACTGGTGAGCAAAGAGTTTGCAAACAGCATATAAAGGTAGAAGATAAATCAGAACCGGTAATCAATACAATTAATAGAAACAGAAAATTGCCTGCTGATCCTCATGATTGTATTGCTGTACTAACCCTGGATACAATACCTTTAAACGATTGCAGTAAATCCATACAACGTTTTGTATTTACTTATCATTTGCCCGATGAAATAAATAAAGTAGAAGTTCAGAAAGGCACCTTGCCTGCAAATATTAAGATACCTATTGGCAAAAATCATAAGGTTTATATTGACATTACTGACCTTTGTGGAAACAGGACTCTCGATTCGATAATGGTTACAGTCGATGATGTGAGTCCGCCCACCCCGGTATGTGATGAATTTACTCAAATTACATTAGATCCTGCCAATTGCTGGGCTCGGATAGCAGCAAATGATCTGG
>Ga0073926_10000317_pt1 | contig 10316 bp, 8 predicted proteins | sample GWRWmT4_4Nov14_FD_70189 | JGI IMG/M metagenome (GOLD analysis project Ga0073926, IMG submission 70189) | Sand microcosm microbial communities from a hyporheic zone in Columbia River, Washington, USA - GW-RW T4_4-Nov-14 | ecosystem: Engineered > Artificial ecosystem > Sand microcosm >...
GGTTTACATTATAACTGAAACCCCGAATAGTGCATTCAAAGTTGCCTGAGTTTTTAATAATCAGGGAAGTCAATGGTAAATCATTTTCGGCGAAAGCAGATTTTAATGAATCCGCTATTACTTTTGCTAGTCGCCCATGATCGAATAGAGGTTCTTTCTTTCCTTTTTTATAGGTAAACTTATTAAAAGTTTTACCATTCCTATCCTGGCTTATATAACAAAATCCGGTACTGTCCTGGAACCATATGGGTTGGATATTGATATTAAATACTTTTTTGTTTATAAGATTAGACCATAAAAATGACACAGCTCGTTCATATTCTTTTTTCGCGGGACCATCCGGTGAATATTGAGCAAAAAGGACATCACACAATAAAACAAGAAACAATAAAAACATTTTTCTCATGACATGAAGATAATGCAGTTTATAGAAGTGGATCTCATAGCCAAAAGCTGATAAAAAAAGAATTTAGCCATAGGAAACAGAATAAAACTTTGATTGATCAGAAAATATATAAATTTGAGATTAGGGTATTTGAAATCACATTCAAATTATGATGGATCGTATTCACTGGTATGTATATTCTTGTATTTTATTTGTATGTATTGGTTGTAAATCCAATATAAATCTGTCCGATGACCTGAAACTGGCATATGATGAAATTAAATTTAATCCCGATTACAACCTTCATATCAGGCCCATATTGTCAGACAGATGTTTCCTTTGCCATGGCACAGATGTAAAAAGCCGTAAAGCAGATCTCGATCTCAGTGATAGAAAAAAAGCGACCTCTCCTCTGCCACTTAAGCCATCCAAAAGAGCAATCGTACCGGGAAATGCAAGCGCTAGTGAATTGGTCGCACGTATACTTTCCGAAGACGATTCATGGAAAATGCCCCCTGTAGAATCTCATCGTATATTATCCAATCATGAGAAAGCTATGCTTGTAAAATGGATCCAGAATGGGGCGGAATACAAAGAGCATTGGGCTTTCATAACGCCTGCCGACAATAAACTACCTAAAGTAAAGGATAATGCCAGGATTAAAAATGATATCGATGCATTTGTATTGAATAAACTTGAAACCTTAGGTTGGAAGCCAAATAACGAAGCGGATAGAGAAATCCTGATCAGAAGGCTGAGTATGGACATTACCGGCTTGCCACCTACAATAAAAGAAATAGATGACTTTGTTCAGGATACTTCATTCAATGCGTACGAGCATTTGGTAGACAGATTATTAGCATCATCCGATTACGGCGAAAATATGGCAATATTTTGGATGGATCTTGCTCGATTTGCCGATACGCATGGATATACCGTAGATCGATACAGACCAGCATGGCCCTGGCGTGATTGGGTGATCAAAGCATTTAATGAAAATATGCCTTATGATAAATTCGTCACCTGGCAATTGGCCGGTGACCTATTTCCTAATGCATCTAAAGACCAACGACTTGCTACTGCCTTTAATAGAATACATGCTCAAAATGTAGAAGGAGGCATAGTAAATGAAGAGTTTAGAGTGGAATATGTAATGGACAGAACCAATACTTTTGGCACGGCCTTCCTAGGCCTCACCGTAGAGTGCGCCCGCTGTCATGATCATAAATTTGATCCATTTTCGCAAAAAGATTATTATCAACTCTATTCTTATTTTAATAATATTGAAGAAGCAGGGCAGATTCCATGGGATAATGCCACTCCGGTACCATCCATGTTATTGAGTACTGCATCTCAGGATAGTATATTGGAGTTTATAGACCAATCCATTCGATTAAAAAACAGTGAGATTGAAAACATTAAAAAAATAAATGAAGCCAAGTTAGACGAATGGGTAAAGAATGAAAGTAAGCATCAGGTAATTGATATCACCGAAGGCCTGGTAAGTTATTTTTCCTTTGATCAAAAAGATAAAACCGGGTTTATAAATGAAAAAGACAAAAAAGAAATAGCAATATATAAAGACCCGGAATTGGTAAGCGGTATAAAAGGACTAGCATTCAAAACAAATGGCGATGATGTACTCAGTTTTGGAAATACCGGATTGTATGATCGTACTCATCCTTTTAGTATCTCTGCCTGGCTCCGCATACCATCATCATTAAAACAAGGCGTGATATTGTTTAAAGGCTTTGGTGAAATTTTGTACAACTATCGCGGATATTTTCTAAATCTAAGGGGAAATCAGCTGGAATTTACTATGAATCGCACCTGGCCATACAACAGTATCATCAAAGTGACTCAGGATTCGATTCCCCGCGATACTTGGTTTCATATTACTATTACTTATGATGGTCAAAGTAAAGCAAGTGGGCTTCATTTGTACATGAATGGTGAGAAAGTAAATATGACCGTGGAAAAAGACAATCTTTGGAAAGGGATATTATTAGTAAATAGCGGATTGCCATCAAAACAACCTGGATTGGGCTTTGGTGCAGATTTTAGAAGTGCCGGAATAAAAGACGGAGCTATAGATGAATTGAGAGTATACAATTATCAAATTGCAGATCCGGTGATAAAATCGATTTATTATCACGATCAATCCATTCTTCCTAATTTGAAAAATGCGGACTGGAATTTGTATTTTGTTCAAAGACAAATTCCGGAATATCTTAAACTCCGGGAGGAATTATTTGCATTGCAGGTTGAAAAAAATGCCTATATCGATACTATACCGGAAATAATGGTAATGGATGAAATGGAATCGCCGCGTCCTGCATTTGTGCTCAACAGGGGATTGTATAGTGAACCTAAAGAAAGAGTATTCCCTATGGCCCCTACACGAATATTTACCAATAAAGACACATCCAGACAAAATCGCCTTTCATTAGCTAATTGGCTGTTTGATAAAAATAACCCGCTTACATCGAGAGTCATTGTCAATAGAATATGGCAGAAATATTTTGGCAAAGGTATAGTGACTACTTCGGAAAATTTTGGTTATCAGGGTGCTTTGCCCAGCCATCCTGAACTATTAGATCATCTTGCTTTGTATTTTATAAAAAACAATTGGGACCTGAAAGCCTTGCAAAAATATATAGTAATGTCTGCTACCTACAGGCAATCATCAATAATTTCTAAGGAGCTTACATCATCAGACCCAGATAATACCTGGCTTGCAAGAGGCCCTTCAAGGGCATTGTCAGCAGAATGGATGAGAGATCACAGCTTAGCTTCTTCCGGATTATTACATAAAAAAATAGGTGGCGCAAGCGTAAAACCTTATCAACCGGAGGGATTATGGGCCTTATCCGGTGCAAGGTATCAAGCCGATACAGGATCATCACTTTACCGAAAAAGCTTATATACATTCTGGAAACGCACCAATCCGCCCCCCAGTATGAGTATTTTCGATGCACCTTCGCGCAGTTATTGTATAGTAAGGAGGCAACAAACTGCTACACCATTGCAAGCATTGGTCTTGTTAAATGACCCTCAACTAATAGAAGCAGCCAGGTCATTAGCTCATAATGCAATACAACAAAATAAGGATAAGGCAAACATCATTTCCTATATCTATAGGTCGCTTACCTGTTTAAAACCAAGTGATCAGGAACTAAAGGTATTGAATACACTATTTGATTATGAATACCATTCGATGAAATCCAATCCTGCGAAATCAAAAGGTTGGTTGACTACCGGCGTTAAACGTTATCCAACGGATCCAACTTTACTCGCTGCATCTACGGTGATTGCAAATACCATCATGAATTCCGACGCATATATTAATCTTAGATAAAGATGAATAAAGAAAAAAATAATCCGGCATTACTCTTACGTTCTTATCTAAGTCGACGGGCATTTTTATCTTCATCAGCTCAAGGCATAGGATCAATGGCACTGGCTGCATTATTGCCTTCTGGTATTGGTCAGTTTTCTCCAGTGATACCGAAAGCGAAACGAATAATCTATCTATGCCAAAGTGGTGGGCCATCCCAATTTGAGTTATTTGATTACAAACCACTATTGTCTAAATGGCATGGTTCGGAATTGCCTGCTTCGATCCGGGGAGGGCAGCGACTGACGGCAATGAGTGCAGGTCAATCCTCGCTTCCTGTAGTGCAATCTCCTTTTAAGTTTAATCAATATGGTAAATCGGGTGCCTGGGTAAGTGATCTGATGCCATATACATCCAAGGTAGTGGATGATTTATGTTTTATCAAATCAATGTATACCGAGCAGATCAATCACGATCCGGCATTGACATTTTTACAGACGGGTCATCAACTGGCAGGAAGACCAAGTATGGGGTCATGGCTTAGCTATGGATTGGGATCTGAAAATGAAAATCTGCCTTCATTCGTAGTCTTGGTATCCAATAATGCACCCAATGATCAACCCTTATACGCAAGATTATGGGGCAATGGATTTTTACCCTCGCGATATCAAGGCGTTCAGTTGCGAGCCGGGTCCGATCCGGTATTGTATCTGAAAAATCCGGAAGGGTATGAATCAACGGACAGAAGAAAAATGCTTGATGCATTAAATGATTTATTACATGCACAAATGGATCGGTTTAAGGATCCATCGATTCAGGATAAAATGGCATCTTATGAAATGGCTTTCCGTATGCAGACATCCGTACCTGAAGTAACAGACATCAGTGATGAACCCGATTCGATATTCGAACTATATGGTAAAGATGCCCGCACCCCCGGTACCTATGCGGCAAATTGCCTGATGGCAAGGAGACTTGCAGAACGTAATGTGCGGTTTATTCAATTATATCATCAGGGTTGGGACAATCACAATTCATTGCAAAGTGCAATCAAGCCGCAAGCCAAAGCTACAGACCAGGCGTCAGCAGCATTGATTACGGATCTTAAACAAAGAGGATTGCTGGATGATACTATAGTGATCTGGGGTGGGGAGTTTGGCCGTACCGTGTACAGCCAGGGCAAGTTAAGTGCTGATAATTTTGGTAGAGACCATCATCCAAAATGTTTTACTACCTGGGTCGCAGGAGGTGGTATCAAGGGTGGAATGGATTATGGTAAGACCGATGATTATGGATACAATATAGTGCAGGACCCCGTGCATGTTCATGATTTTCATGCCACATTGCTTCATTTGCTGGGCATCGATCATGAAAAACTTACATATCAGTTTCAGGGACGCCGGTACAGGCTCACCGATGTATCGGGCAAAATAATTAATTCCATTATTGCATAAGAAGTTTGATTATGCAATTAATTATAAATCAATTAAACCTAGGCCGTTTTCATCCGTTGCTGGTACATATGCCCATTGGAATCTATTTTGTATTGGTTCTGATTTATGTTTACAATACATATAAATCCAAGGCTGTGTTTAGCTCATCGTATATTATTCTATTAGGTATTGGGGCAATCCTGACTACATGCACTGCAATAACGGGTTATATACTTGCTCCTTTAAAAGGATATGATATAGAAACCGTTTCAAATCATCGTATCTCCGGCATTGTGGTATCTATACTGGCTTGGTTGGTTTGGTATTTGTTTTATGAATCTGTAAATTCAAAGATTAAATCATTTTCGTTAGTGGTTTTATCTGCATTGATTATTATTACCGGACATTGGGGTGGTAGCCTTACACATGGAAAAAATTATTTGTTTTATCAGAATACTCCGGAGCAAAAAGATTCTATTCAACAAAATAGATCATTGGATTCGATGCGTTATTATCAGGATATCATATTGCCTATATTAAGAACAAATTGTGCATCCTGTCACCACCAGCCACTATCACGAGGAGGATGGGATATGTCGACAGATAGCAGTTTATTGGCAGGAGGTAAATATGGATCCACCATCATCAAAGGTGATCCTGATAATTCAGAATTGATAAAACGGATAACGCTACCCCTCGAAAGCAAAAAACATATGCCGCCAGCTACCATGCCATTACTCAGGCCTATTGAAATATATATATTAAAGCATTGGATTAAATCGGGCGCCGATACTGAAAAACTAATATCCGATGCAGTTATCGATGATCAGGCTAAAGCCATACTATCCGCATATACAGGAATAGTATTAAAACAAGCTCAGCAAATAAACTTGCCATTATTGCCTGCTTTACCTGACAGTGTGCTTAGTTCTCTTAAAACCAAGATCGGGATAATAAACCTGTATTCAACTCAAAGTAATTTATTAGATGTTTCCCTTATTCATTTTCGGGGCAAAAAAAAGGCGGAGATATTAAATGCAATACAACTGTTGACTCCTTTTCAGGAATATATTTATGTGCTGGATCTAGCTGGCTTAGCCCTTGAGTCATCTGATTTGAAATTTATTGCCGGATTTAGAAATATCACCAAGCTCAATTTGTCCAATAATGCCATAGAAGATGAAGGCATTACAAACCTTAATGCACTCACCGGTCTGGAATCTATAAATTTATATAATAATCCCATTACAGATCAATCGCTGGAAAAATTAAAGACAATGTCTTCTTTGAAATTTCTCACGTTAGCCGAGACTCGTATCACACCTTCGGGTATTGAAAAATGGCAGGTAGAAAATAAGGAAATAAAATTGAATTATTGAAAACAAATATAATATATAGTAAATTGGGTAGGAATGTTTAAATTTTGTAGCCAGAAACTATAAAGGTTAAAAAGCTTTTATTTAAGTATGCTAAGCTTTTGGGCTAAAACTTTCCCTTGGGTTTGTTTTACGAGGATATACATTCCTTTAGAAGTATTTAGTTTGCTAATGTCTACAATGGTTTTATTTTGAAGCTTTGAGCCAGATGCCCATATTTTTGATCCCTGCAAAGAATATAATGCCAATGATGTATAATTTTTAAAATCAACATTCTTTGAATCAATGGTTAATATTCCAATATTGGGATTTGGATATATGTTTATTTGAGCAGAAAAATGAATTCCTAAATTCTGAATAGCTGTGGTAATTTCGGAGGCATAAAAACTGTTTAATTCAGACCAACCCCCTGTAGTATTGAGTTGATTAATTGCTCTTACTTTAAAAAAATGTACACCTTTATTCACAGTGATTAAGAATTGATTTTCTTTAATATTATCGTATAGTTTACCGTCATATTTAACCAAAATATTAGCCAAAGACTAATTCATCTTCAGGTCGCAGGAAAAATTGAGAATTCTCAGCGGGAAGCTGATCTTTATAAGAATAAAAATCAAGAGCTGGCACTTTTAAATGATGAAATAAAAAAACAACATGATCTATTAGAACAAAAAAGTGCTGATTTAAATAAAACCCTATTGTATTTGCAAAATACCCAAGCCCAACTCATCGAATCCGAAAAAGCCGCGGCCACCCTCCGGGTAAAACATGCCATTTCACATGACCTACACGATGAAGTAGGCAGCACACTTACCAGTATCCAATTATTGAGTAAAATATCTCTGGAAGAGAACACTGATAATAAAAGTGTTAAAATTCTAAGTAAGATAAACGAACAAACTATACTCATGCAAAGCCGCATTCGTGATATCGTATGGTCCAATCAAGCAGAGCAGTTTACAATCAGTAGCCTAGACACTAAACTTAAAGAAGTTTCTATTCAGCTTCTGGAACCTGCGGGGATTAAAATAAAAGTAAATGACTTACCTGCTACTTTATTTTCAATAACACTCCCTTCTCTTCACAGTAAAAATATACTGATGATAGTCAGAGAAGCATTGAATAATATCGTGAAACATGCTAATGCCAAAATTGTCTCCATTTATTGGGAGCAAATGGAAAATCAAACTGTTTTACATATTACAGATGATGGGACTGGCAAAATCAATATGGAGACTCAAGGATCGGGGCTAAGGATTATGAAATCAAGAGCTGAAGAAATAGGAGCTAAATTAGAATGGGTGCCAAACCAGGAAGGAACTCATATTTTACTAAAATTTAACCGATTCAATATTTAGGTTATCACAAGACCGTTTCTCTTGTTCGATGAAATTTTCCATTCTCGTCCAATGAGGTAATAGTTAAATATTTTTGATATTCAATATTCTCAGAATGCCCATAAAAGTACCGATCTTCAGATCTTTATTTCCATGAAAAGGAACTGGAATGGTTCTGCCAGAAACCTTATTGATATAAATATGATGACTTCCTTTAATTCTATCCAGTACCCAACCGTTTTCTTTCAAAAGCTGCCGCATTCTCTTTGGTGAAGTATCCATCTATCAAACGTTCGACAATTTTAGTGGCAATGTAATTGTAGTTTCAAGAGATAAACTGTCATCCGGAATAGAGATTCCATTTTCAACCATGGTCTCCAAAACACCCTCCAAAGCCTCATTCAAATTTTTAATTGCGTCCTCAATAGTATCACCAAAAGCCACACAATATTCTAAGGAAGGTACATTGGCCATAAATCCATCATTTTCTTTCGTACGGGTTACTAAAACCCTAAAAGTACGAGTAGTCGATTTGTTTTTTACTGAAACATTTTTTGTAGCCATATGCAAATATACTCTAAAACGAAAAGACACAATTATCAATATACAAATAAATTTTACTTAGTTATTGACATTTATAATTTCTTTGATACTGAATGATTTATTAATATCGCTGTGTGCCGGAGCCAATGGTTATTTGCTAAAAAGTGATATTGATAAAATACAACCTGCTATTCATGATGTAATAAATGGAGGTGCGCCGCTCACAGGATCTGTGGCAAAAAGGATACTTGAAAATCTGCGTACTCCATTTTCTAAAAAAGTAAAAGAACAAAATCTAAGCCTCACTGAAAAGGAATTAGAAATTCTCGAATCACTTGCCAGAGGAAATAGTTATAAAATGATCGCAGGCGATATTTCAATTAGTATAGATACCGTGCGCACACATATACGCAGTATCTATAAGAAACTTCATGTAAATAGTGCGTTGGAAGCGATAAATAAAATAAAATAGGAATAGACCCCAAAAGTTCATTTATAATCAATCATCAGAACGTTCATAAATTTTCTAATGAACGATCAAGGATAAACACTCTAATATATCTTTGGTGTTTACCGGATACATTTTTATAAACCAGGTTTGCACCTCAGACTGTATTGATTCTTTTACACCATAAATTCGTCACTTTAACTTCCTTTTCCCATTCCCTATAGCCTGCATCAGTCCCCGCATATACCCAAATGCATACAAGGATCCTATATTACTATATCCTGCATGCTCATTACTATCTCCTGCCATGGTGGGTACATGATCAGGCCGTATAGGTCCGGTAAAACCAATGTCATAATATGCTTTCATTGCGGCATACATATCTATCTGCCCTTCATCATGAAAGGTTTCGGTAAACTTCGTACTGGGTTTGTTACCGCTGAGATCCTGCACATTTCGAAAATGCACAAAATGGATGAGCTTGCCAAAAGTTTTTACAGTAGAAGGTATATCCACACCCATAAGTGAAAAATTACCCTGACACATAGTGATGCCATTGTAAGGGCTTTTTACAGTATGGATCAACCGCTTAAAATTTTCTACGCTCGTCATGATCCGGGATATACCACGAATACTATCTACTTGCGGATCGTCGGGATGCATAGCCAATTTCATTCCTATCTTCTCTGCTTCGGGGACTACCGCTTTCAGAAAATATTCCAAATTCTTCCACAGGCTTTCTTTAGAAACTTTACCGTATTCCGTATTGGGCAGGTCTTTTATCAGTGACTCGTCAAATGAGGTCACCAAAGCTCCAGCTCTGCCGATATCATCTTTTTTAGTGCGATACCATCCTATCACCGGCATCCAATTGTAGCAGATTACATCTACACCTGCAAATTGCTTCAGGTTTTTCATGAATGTAATAAAATTGGAAATTTCTTCATCGCGACCTGGCAAGCCCAGTTTAGTGACGGTACCCAAAGCAGGAGGACCTTCCACTACATTAAATCTCATACCTGCTTTGTCCCAAGCTTCTTTGGTAGCTTTTATCGCTGCTGCTTCCCAGGGTTTCACATCTTTTCCTGCTAATGCTGTTTGAATACCTCCCACTGCACCGTACACCTCCATTTGTTTACAGTAGGTGATGCGTCGTTCATCCAATCCCCAAAAAAATGCTTCACTCATTTCCATCCCGGCATCTTTGACCATAGCACCTGATGGTGATGTAGAAGAAGTAGAATTTTTAGTTGATACGGAATGGATAGAAAATCCTGCTGCCAGAGTTGCAGACTGTTTTATAAAATCACGGCGTTTTGATGGCATTTATTTTTCGATTTAATGGAATCTAATATAAATCTATTTTATGTTATATTTGTTTTATGATCCGGACAATAATAAAAGCAGATAAATCTCATATGTCTATAGATATTCCAGAGTCTTACATTGGAAAAAAT
>Ga0073926_10000318_pt1 | contig 10308 bp, 9 predicted proteins | sample GWRWmT4_4Nov14_FD_70189 | JGI IMG/M metagenome (GOLD analysis project Ga0073926, IMG submission 70189) | Sand microcosm microbial communities from a hyporheic zone in Columbia River, Washington, USA - GW-RW T4_4-Nov-14 | ecosystem: Engineered > Artificial ecosystem > Sand microcosm >...
TTGGCTTCTTCATGGGTGCAAAAGCCATGTTCGATAATCGACATGACCACCCCGCCGGTGAAATTTTCATAGCTTTGCAGCACGTCCACATCCTTCGGCCCGACCTTGGCCATTTCATATAGGCGCGGCGCCAGGCTGGTGAAGCTGGAAGTCGCATAGAGCGGCGCATTATGCGCGGGCGCAGCGTTACGATATTCCGAACCCGATGTGGCGCCCAGAATATAGGCGGGCTTCTTTTTCAGATCCTTGGCCCGGTCGGCGGAAACAATCACCAGCGCCGCCGCACCGTCATTTTCCATGCAGCAATCGTAAAGCTGATAGGGTTCAACGATCCAGCGTGCATTGTCATAGGCCTCAGGCGTCAGCGGGCGGCCATACATGACCGCGCGGGGATTGTTCTGCGCATGGGCATAAGTCGCCAGCGACACGGCCTTATAGGTGTCGCGGGTAATACCGGTTTCATAAAGATGGCGGGTGCAGCGCATGGCGAACATCTGCGCGGGCGACATCACGCCATAGGGCATGGAATAGGCCATGTCACCGGCAATGGCGGACATTTTCGGCCCCTGTCCAAAACGCGCGAACTGGCCTTGCGCCAGGGCGCGGAACACGACGACCACATCGGCAACGCCGCTTGCGACCGCCGAGGCCGCATTGGCCACCGCGCCGGAACCGCCGCCGCCGCCGCCGCCCCACTGCATACAGGCGAATTTCAGTTCCTTCAGACCGAGAGCCGCCGAGATACGCGAGGGATCATTGCGGTCATTGCTATAAGATGAAAAGCCGTCCACTTCGCGCGGATCAATGCCCGCATCCTCGCAGGCTGCCAAAATGGCCTTGATGGCCAGCACAAATTCCGCGTCCGGCGCGCCGCCGCGTTTATAATAGGTGGTCTCGCCAATCCCAACAACGGCGGTTTTTCCCCTTAATGTACGGTCTGCCATGCTTTCTCCCAGTCTTTATTTTGCCGTTATCTTGTCGTTAACCAGTAGTCGTTAACCCCGTAGCCGTTAATCTATGGCGCGTCTGCCCCCGCTCCAACTACTATAATTCATCTCAATCCCATCGCGCAATCCATTACACTAGATTAAGCGGATTGCTCTAGCGGCAGTTCCGCCTGTGACGGCCAGCAGCGGCGCGTCTGCCCGCTCCGTTATTGCGGCGCCAGTGTCGTATCTATCTGATAGTTTCCATTGCCGCCGCAGCAATGTTGTACCGAAAGCAGATAATTGCCCGGATTAACTGCAGTATTTAGTTCAAAATTATAACCAGTGCCGCCATCATCGTTACCCGCAACGGGGTTGCCGTGACTATCCAGCAGGCGCGCCGCGACATCGCTTGATCCCCGGGACGTTACCGACAATACACCGGGCGTGGTGACGCGCAGCGTGAACATATCAATGTCGTGGCCAGCACCGATTTGTCCTGCGCCAGTGGCATGTGTAGCGCCCGCAGGTAATAGCGCCGTCGCAGTGCGCGCCGTGGCGCCGTGATCATCGGGCTCCCCCGCGGCAGGGTTTGCCCGTCCCGCGCCGACGGAAACGTCAAAGCTGGCGACTGGGGTCAGAGCGTCACCAGCCCGATAGAGGTAAAGTTTGGTGAAGCCATCCGGGGTGTTTTGTGAAAACACCGTGCTGGCCTGCAATTTATCTCCGCTGGTTGAGAGAATGTTGATGATACTGCCGGGCGGACCAGCCAGAATAGCGTCCGTCCCTGCGCGGGCAATTTCGGGACCGGAAAGATTAATCACCGTGCGCTGATTGCGGGGGATGCGCGCCACAGGATATGGGGGGGGCCGCATACCAGGCGTTTGAAAGGCGGTGGCGAGTTGCGGTATCCAACTGGCTGCCGCGGCCGGCAAGCTGGCGTCAGCGCGCGCAATAGATAGCAACGCGGCCCCCATGGCCCCACCCACGGTTTTGGACAAAGCGCCCGCCGATCCTTCACGCGCGGCGAACACGCCATTACTGGTCCGCTGCAACAAAAGCGCATGTGATCCCGGTTGGCCGCCTAATGCGCGGTATAATGCTAATAACCGTTTAGCTGCCTGCCCAAGTTCCTGATCGGCTTCCGAAAGCGGTGCATTCTCAGCAGAGCTGATCGCGCCATCAGGGGTGATGCGTATAATTGGCCCGTCAGAGTTCAGTACCCCCGGCGCAATACGGTTTGCGTCCTCGAACAGGTGCGCCAGACCGTCAAGATAATCAGCACCATCGCGAGTTTCGACGGCTAAGCCCGGCTGCGCGGCGACCGGCGCGCCAGCACATGCCAGAAGCGCCGCCACTGCAATCATCATGCGTGACCCGCGCCGGGTAGACATATTCAAAATCGTGTTCATAGTCGTGGCTGCCTCGCCGCCAGATCACTTTCCACCAGGGCAAACAATAGATGATCCTGCCACACGCCATTGATCCGAAGATAGCGGCGAGCCAGCCCCTCTTGCTGAAAACCGGCATGGCGCAGGACCGCTTTGGAGGGTTCATTATTGGGTACGCAGGCCGCCTCCAACCGATGCAGGCCAAGTTGTTCGAAGACAAATGGCACAATACACCTGGCTGCCTCGCGCATATAGCCCTGACCGGAAAAAGGTTGCCCCGTCCAATAGCCCAGGGAACAGGACTGGGTGACGCCGCGCCGGATATTGCTCAGGGTAAGACCGCCGATCAGGGCTTGATCCTCAAGCCGGAAAATGAACAAGGCATAGCCAAGATCTTCCCGCATATCCTGGGCGTATCGCTTAAGGCGGCGTTTGAAGGCAGGACGGGTCAAATCATCTGCGGGCCAGATGGGCTCCCAGGGAACAAGAAAATCTCTGCTTTTTTCCCGCAATGCGGCCCATTCGTCATAGTCACCAAGAACCGGAGGCCGAAGCAGCACCCTGCGCCCCTGAATTCTTATCTGGTCGCCGTTCAGCGCTGATGGCCGTAATAAGGACATGCTATTGTCAGAAAACAGAAGGCGGAGGACAGAGTAAAGACAAGACTTCACCACTATCTGTCATCTGATCTCCGCCTATTGTCATCTGTCCTCCGTTTCCTGTCCCCTGTCAGCCTAATCTTGCAGCAGTTTTGTCAATGGATTCAAGGCGCGCGATTGGACCCAGGGCGGAAATGGCTAATTTGGGTTTGTTCAATAACCTGTCGGTATAACGTTGCACAGCAGTAGTATCGACTGAATCAATTTTTTCCACCAATTCATCATTTGGCACGATTCGCTTATGCACCAGCAGATGGCGCGCCATTTGTTCGCAACGGGCGCTGGGGGATTCGAGCCCCATCAGAAGCCCCGCCTTTAATTGAGTACGCGCGCGCGCCACCTCGTCAGAAGTTAGGTTGCCCGACAGCGCCTGAAGTTCCTGTGTGATCACCGGCACCAGTTCGCCCACTCTCTCCGGTCCCGTACCGGCATAGACGCCAATTATACCTGTATCCACGAAAGAACTGGAAAATGCGTAAATTGAATAACATAGTCCGCGCTTCTCACGTACTTCCTGAAACAGGCGTGACGACATTCCGCCACCCAATATGGTTGAAAACACCTGACTGGTGAAGAAATCCGGATCATCATAGGTAACCCCTTCCAGAGCCATCACCAGATGCACCTGCTCCAGATCCTTGTCTTCGCGATAATCCCCGCCCCTATATTGTGCGTGCAATAAATCCCGATGCAGGGACTGGCCAAGGCCGCCAAATTTTTCCCCGGCAAGTTCCACCAGCGCATCATGATCCACCGCACCCGCGGCGGACAGAACCATATCCTGTGCGCGATAATTACGTGACATATGTCCACGCAATATTTCGGGCGTCATACCAGTCACACTGTCGGGCGTCCCCAGAATGGTGCGGCCTATGGCCTGATCAGGATAGGCAATTTCCTGCAAGTGATCGAAAACCAGATCGTCGGGCGTATCAAGAGCCTGGCCTATTTCCTGAACCACGACGTCCTGCTCGCGTTCCAATTCGGCGGGGTCAAACAGCGATTCCTGCAAAATATCCGCCAGCAGGTCAACCGCCAGCGGCACGTCATTTTTGAGTACGCGCACGAAATACGCAGTATTTTCGCGGCTGGTATAGGCGTTGAGATGCCCGCCTACTGCCTCAATTTCTTCTGCAATCTGCATGGCGTTCCGGCGTTTTGTTCCCTTGAAGGCCATATGTTCGAGCAAATGCGAAATGCCGTGCATCTGGGGCGCTTCATCACGCGCGCCAATATTGACCCAAATACCGATGGCTGCGCTTTCCAGATGCGGCATATTTGCGCTTACGACACGCAGACCATTTGACAATGTTGTTACACGGGGAAGTAGCTTCATCAGATTTTTGCCTCAATAAATGTTTCAACGCCGGCCAGATCATTGGCCAACGTGGTGCAGCGTTCAGGTAATTGCAGAAGATTTCCATAGCGAGCAGGCAATTGCGGCCGGATGCCCGTGGCCTTTTCCACCGGATCGGGGAATTTCGCCGGATGTGCCGTCGCCAGCGTCACCATGGGAATTGCTGGATCGCCCGTGTGCATCCGCGCCGCCGCGCGCCCAACAGCCGTATGCGGGTCAATCAGCATGCCGGTTTCATGAAATGTACGGGTGATTTCAGCAAGTGTCCCGGTCTCGTCAACACGATGGGCGCCGAACTGACCGGTAATATAATCATGCGCCGCAGGCGAAAGCGTAAAGCTGCCGGATTGCGGCAGGCTGTCCATCTGGGCCTTTACCTGATCTGTATCGCGTGAATTAGCCTCAAATAATAGACGTTCGAAATTGCTGGAAACCTGAATGTCCATGCTGGGGCTTAAAGTGGGATGCACTTTGCCCGGCATATACTGTCCGGTAGCCAGGGTGCGCGCCAGAATATCGTTATTGTTTGTGGCGATCAGCAACCGGTTAATGGGCAGGCCCATTTTTTTGGCGGCATAGCCCGCATAGATGTCGCCGAAATTGCCTGTCGGGACACTGAAATCCAACGGCCGCAACCCATCGCCCAGCGACAGGGCTGCATGAAAATAATAAACAATCTGCGGCATAACGCGCGCCCAATTGATCGAATTCATGCCGGACAGGCGCGCCCGGGTGCGAAAATCGGCGTGATTGAACATGGCCTTCACCAGCGTCTGGCAATCGTCAAACGTGCCTTCGATGGCAATATTATGCACATTGGCGTCCAGTACTGTGGTCATCTGGCGGCGCTGAATTTCGGAAGTCCGCCCCTTGGGGTGCAGCACGAATATGTTTGCCGTCTCGCGCCCCTTGATCGCATGGATGGCGGCGCTTCCCGTATCACCGGAAGTGGCGACCAGAATATTCACACGCTCTCCACGTTGTGTCAGCACGTGATCAAACAGCCGGCCAACCAATTGCAACGCCACATCCTTGAATGCGAGGGTTGGCCCGTGAAACAGTTCCAGCAGCCAGTTATGGTGATCCAGTTGCACGAGGGGGGTAATCGCCACATGATCGAAACTGGCGTAAGCCTCAAAAATCAGGCGCTTGAGCGTTGGGCCGTCAATAGCCTGCCCCACCAGAGGCTGCATAATCCGGAAGGCCAGTTCGCAATAGGGAAGACCAACCAGATTTTGAATGTCTTTTTCAAACAGCAGCGGCCAATAAAGCGGTACGTATAAACCACCATCGTCCGCAAGCCCCGCCAAGAGAGCCTCGCTAAAATCCAGCTGGCGCTTCTGGCCGCGGGTGCTTACATATTTCATGAAATCAAATCCAGTCTAGTCAGATGAATGGCGTGCGCGAAGCGGCCAGGAATGCGCCGCTTTCAGCTGGCGCATTTGCCGTTCGCAGCAAATAATCATCACGGCAATTCCTCATGATGACGGATACGGCTAAAGCTGAATTCAGGCGTGACGTCATGCCGTCAGCGCGCGCGGATTTGCTCCGCGACATAGAAGCCGTAGACGAGCAGAAGAGCGATAGCGAGACTGAACCAGGTAAGGGCATAGCTGAGATGATCATTGCTTATCTTGACGCGACTCTGTCCACCTATTGGCAAACCACCCGGATTTGGGGTTTCGTCCGCCTCCAGGAACAGGGGGGCATAATGAACTATTCCAAGAAATTTGGCCATCCCATCCAGGTCACCGTAAAACCAGATATTTGCCTGCGGCTCATTTTCCGCAACAAAAATGTTTTGTGTCCATGGCTTACGGACTATTCCTGTCAAAGCAAGTAAACCTTCAATCTGGCCGGCCTGACGCGTTTGTGGGGCGCGATTCTCCAATGGCACCCATCCCCGATTGAACATAACAAAACTGCCATCGGGACGTTCCACAGGTGTAATGATTTGATAGCCGGGTTTGCCCTGGGCGCTCGCAGAGTATAGGTGAATTTCCTTATCGTGATGGAAACGTCCGGTAATCCCTGCCTTGCGATAGCGCCAGGCCTCAACGTCTATCGCGCCACTGGGCAGAGGACTAACAGGCTGAGCCAGATTTGTTTCTATGGCAGCAATGAGTCCGGATTTCCACTGTAGCCGTTGAAGCTGCCACACGCCCAATCCGAGCAAAATGGCCAACGCAACTAAAGTCATGAGAGTGGGCACAACCGGCAACTGGCGAACAATATGCCGCAGCGTCAGTCGGGGTATATTGTTCGACATTGATATGTAAACTGCCAGGTAATTGGGGAACGAATGCTATTTCGTCCCCCATTTTGATCCGAAAGGCGTATCAGCCGCCCCAGACATAGATACAGGCAAACAGAAACAGCCAGACCACGTCCACAAAGTGCCAGTACCAGGCGGCCGCTTCAAAACCAAAATGATGATCCGGCTTAAAATGTCCACGTTCCGCGCGAAGCAGGCACACAATCAGGAAAATGGTGCCCACCAACACATGAAAGCCATGAAAGCCTGTCGCCATATAGAAGGTGGAACCATAGATGCTGCCGGCAAAAGAGAAGGTGGCATGGCTATATTCATAGGCCTGAATGGTGGTAAAGAGCGCCCCCAGAACAATCGTCAAGACCAGCCCCCAGCGCAGCCCCTTGCGGTCGCCATTGACCAGGGCATGATGCGCCCAGGTCACAGTAGTGCCCGAGGTTAGCAGGATAAGTGTGTTCAGCAGTGGCAGGTGCCAGGGGTCCAGCGTCTGGATGCCTTCTGGCGGCCACACGCCGCCAGTTGCGTCCGGAAACAGGCTGGCGTTAAAGAAAGCCCAGAACCAGGCCACAAAGAACATGACCTCGGAAGCGATGAACAGCAGCATGCCGTAGCGGTGATGCAGTTGCACCACGGGCGTATGGTTGCCGCGATGCTCAGCCTCCTCAATGACATCGCGCCACCAGCCAATGAAGGTATAGGCCAGCCCGGCGGCGCCAACAAAGAAGATCCATGACGGTCCATCATGCATGTAGATGACGCCGCCAACTGCGGCGACAAAGGCGCTTATGGAGGCAATAATCGGCCATGCGCTGGGATCAACCAGATGATAGTCATGTTGGGGTGCGTGTGCGTCTGCCATGTTTTTCTCTTCAGTTGCGCCGTTATTTATAATGAAGGGGTTCCAGCAATCTTCGGATGGGTCTGATGGAACGTATAGGATAGCGTGATGGTTTTTACATCGTGCATATTTTCATCGTCTTCGATCGCGGGGTCGATGAAATATTGCACGGGCATGTCTATTTCCTGACCGGCGGCAAGCTGCTGCTCCGTGAAACAGAAACACTCTATTTTGGAAAAGTACGCCCCAGCCTTGGCAGGGGTGACGTTGAAACTTGCCGTGCCGCTGAGCATCTGGTCCGTGAGGTTTTTGGCACGGAAAAACGCCAGGCCGACCTCTCCGACCTGCACGGTCTGTGGCCCCTGTTCCGGTGCGAACCGCCAGGCCAGGCCCTTCGCGACACTGGCGTCAAAACGCACCGTGATCTGGCGCGCCAGAACCTGCTCCGGCGCGGCTTCGGCTTTTTGGGTCGTGCCGCCAAAGCCGGTCATCTGACAGAAAATACGATAAAGCGGTACTGAGGCGTAGGAAAGCCCGATCATCCCGAAAACCACGACGAAACACATCATGGCAACGTTGCGTGACGCGCTGGTTTGCCGGGGGGCAGTGTCATGGGTTTCAGGACGCATCAGATCACGCTCCCCCCATTTTAACCAGGGTCAACACAAATAGCAGCGCCATAATGACGACTAAAATGCCCGCGAGCGTCAGATTTTTGGTCAATTTGCGCTTATGCACATCAGTAATGGGCATCACCTATATACTCTTTCCGAAATCGAATATTCCCTCAGCCAGCAAGGCCGAGAACAGCAACATCAGATAAAGAATGGAATAAGCAAACAAATGCCTGGCGGGTGCGTCGCCCGCCTCTCCGGTCTCATTGCGCACATTCCAAACCCGGAGCGCCAGAACCGCAAATACAAGGCTAAGCAGCGCCGCACTTGCGCCGTACCACGCGCTTGCAAACCCCATGAGCCATGGCGCAAGCACAATGGGAATCATCAGAGCCGTATAAATCAGTATCTGTTTGCATGTCTCCGTACGCCCCGCCACCACTGGCAGCATTGGGACGCCCACTTTGGCATATTCTTCGCTGCGATACAGCGCCAGCGCCCAGAAATGCGGCGGCGTCCACATGAAGATAATCATAAACAGAACAATGGATTCAACGCTAACCGTTCCGGTGACCGCAGCCCAGCCAATCATTGGCGGGAAAGCGCCCGCAGCCCCGCCAATGACAATGTTTTGCGGGGTGCGCCGTTTCAGCCACATGGTGTAAATGAACAGATAGAATCCAATGGTCAGCGTCAAAAGCGCCGCAGACGCGGCATTCACCGCAATTCCCATCAGCAGGATAGAACCCAGCGAGAGCGTAACGCCAAGGTTCAATGCTTCGGCGGGAGCCACACGGCCCATCGGGATAGGACGGTTTTTTGTCCGTTGCATCTGCGCGTCAATGTCCGCGTCATACCACATATTCAATGCGCCCGACGCGCCCGCACCGACAGCAATACATAGCAGCGCAATAAATCCAATCACCGGATTGACATGGCCAGGCGCCATCATCATGCCGGTCAGACCGGTAAAAACCACCAGCGACATCACGCGCGGTTTCAGCAGGGCGAAATAATCGCCCACGGTCGCTTCTTCCGGGACATTATTAACAATCGGGGCGCGGGCAATTTCATTGCGCACAATATCAAAATGCCTGGCCGCTGGCGTAACCCCGCCCCGGCCCGCAGGGCGCCCCGCAGCCGCAACATTATCGGCGATCTGACTCACCATCCTGTTTGTAGCAGTGTCCTGACGACTATCCATCACATGACTCAATTTTCTGATAATCTGTACAATGCCTGAAAACGAAAGCAGTGCATTTTCGAAACTTTTAACGGGTGCCGAAAAAACCGATTCACCGGCTTTTTCGGCACAGACTGGCCATCATTATTTTATCTGCGGCAGCACATTGAACTGATGGAACGGTGGCGGCGAAGACAAGGTCCATTCCAGCGTGGTCGCATATTCCCCCCACGGATTGTCCGCGCAGCGTTCCTTGCGCATGAAGGCATGGGCCAGCATGATCAGGAAAATAATGACGCCCGAGAATGAAATATAGGCGCCAATCGTGGAAACCATGTTCCAGCCGGCAAACGCATCGGGATAATCCGCATAGCGGCGCGGCATGCCTGCAAGACCGAGAAAATGCTGCGGAAAGAACACCATGTTCACGCCGATAAAGGTCAACCAGAAGTGCAGCTTGCCCAGGAATTCGGAATAAACCCGTCCGGACATTTTGCCAAACCAGTAATAGAAAGCGCAGAAAATACCGAACAGCGCCCCCAGCGACATGGTGTAATGGAAATGCGCCACAACATAATAGGTGTCATGCAGCGCCGCATCCACACCGGCATTAGCCAGCACGACACCCGTCACGCCACCAACAGTGAACAGGAAGATGAAGCCAATGGCCCATAACATGGGGGTCTTGAATTCAATTGATCCGCCCCACATGGTCGCAATCCAGGAAAAGATTTTAACACCCGTCGGGACAGCAATGACCAATGTGGCCGCCAGAAAATAGGCCTTCATATCGACATGCATACCAACTGTGTACATGTGATGCGCCCAGACGACAAAGCCGATGCCGCCAATCGCCACCATGGCATAGGCCATGGCCATATAACCGAACACTGGTTTGCGCGAGAAGGTGCTGACAACCTGGCTGATCACGCCAAAGCCGGGCAGGATCAGAATATAAACTTCAGGGTGGCCAAAGAACCAGAACAGATGCTGGAACAGCACTGGATCGCCACCACCGGAGGCGTCAAAGAAGGTGGTGCCGAAATTACGGTCGGTCAGCAGCATGGT
>Ga0073926_10000323_pt1 | contig 10227 bp, 9 predicted proteins | sample GWRWmT4_4Nov14_FD_70189 | JGI IMG/M metagenome (GOLD analysis project Ga0073926, IMG submission 70189) | Sand microcosm microbial communities from a hyporheic zone in Columbia River, Washington, USA - GW-RW T4_4-Nov-14 | ecosystem: Engineered > Artificial ecosystem > Sand microcosm >...
CATTAAATAACTGACTATCAAACATTTGCGATCTCGCTTTTGTATTAAATAAAAATATATTCTACTATACTTTCAGATGGTTATTAATAAGCTGATATTTGGCTTTGCGTGCACGTTTCGGATCTTATATTGACCAATTTTAAAAATTATTCCTCCCAGCAGGTGCATTTTCATTCAGGACTAAATCTGATTTTCGGAGTAAACGGATCTGGTAAAACCAATATTCTCGATGCCATACACTATTTGGCTCTAACTAAGAGTCATTTTGTACCTCAGGATAGAATGTCCGTAAAATACGATACTGATTTTTTTAGAATTGAAGGAAAATTCATAAGCCACACTGAAAAACTAAAAGTGATCATAAAGTATCAATCCAGTCAAAAGAAAATTGAAGTAAACGACAAGCTTATAGGTAAACAAGGAGATCATATCGGGGCTATTGGAATAGTATTTATCGCTCCAGACGACCTCGATATTATAGATGGCCTTAGTGCGTTACGCAGAAAATATATGGATACCAGTCTCTCCCAATCAGATCATGAGTACCTTATGCAATTGAGCGTTTACAAGAAATTATTGGATCAAAGAAACAGCTATTTTAAGCAGGCTGAAGCACCCGATACTGTTTACATCCAGGTATTAAATGAAAAGATGGCCCCATGTGCGAAATATATTTATCAAAAACGTAAAATTTTCTGCGAAGAATTAGTTCCTAAATTCACTCAATATTATGCTGATATCAGCGATCAAAAGGAAAAGGTCAACATTAGGTACAGTACTGATTTGGACAGATGTTCTTTTCTTGAGCTCATGCAGGAAAGTGAAAAAGTCGACTTGAGGCACAGAATCACTTCAAAAGGTATTCATAGAGATGATTTGATATTTACTATACATGACCACGAAGCCAGATATACTGCTTCTCAGGGTCAAAAGAAGACATTTCTTGTTGGACTGTTCCTTGCTCAGGCAGATTATTTATATCATACGATGCAATCAGAACCCATATTATTACTGGATGATGTATTTGATAAATTGGATCAAGAGAGGATGAAGCATTTATTAGCTGCATTGCACAGTGAAAAACAAAGACAAATTATACTTACCGATACATCCAAAGACAGGCTGGCTGCTATATTTCAGTCTGTTTCCAGGTCGGCCCATTACCTGGAAGTAAAAAATGCATCGGTTCTTGAAATAGATTAAATATATTTGTAATATGAAAAGGCAAAATGATTTTCCGATATCAACCATTTTAAAAGAATGGTCGCAGTCTCCCAAAGTTAAGCCCTATTTGATTCAACAAAAACTGGAAGCGGGCTGGCAGGATTGGTTTGGAAAATTGATTTCAAAAAATACAGACAAAATTTCCGTAAGAAACAATACATTGTACATACAAGTAAAATCAGGCCCGGTTAAATATGAAATGCAGATGAGCAGAGACAAAATCATGCAGGTAATTCATGAAAAACTGGGCGAAAATTATTTCGATCAGATAATAGTCCAATAAGCCACATTACCAATAAGAAAATTATGAAAACAGTTTGCTTAATCAGACATGCCAAGTCCAGCTGGGATCAGGCAGGGCTGGCCGATATCGATCGCCCTTTGAACGAAAGAGGCAAAGCCACTGCCCCAATCATGGCAGATATTCTTGAAAAAAAGGGGCTAAAACCGGAATTGATTATTGCTTCACCAGCAAAGAGAGCAAGACAAACAGCTAAGTTTTTTAGGAAAATTTACGGGATTAAAAAATCCGATATGCAAATTGAGCCCGGTATTTACCATGGAGATGAAAATACTATTCTTGAACTTTTACGAAATATTCCCGATTCGATTCATTCAGTATTTCTATTTGGGCACAATCCGACTATGAATTATTTGTCATCCATGTTTACTGACCAGGGGTTACATATACCTACCTGCGGGGTGCAGCACCTCGAGTTCAACATCGAGTCCTGGTCTCAGCTTTTACCTGATAAAACCGCACTAAAAGAATTTATCTACCCCAAACAATTTATTCCTGAGGAAAGCAATGATTAGAATAGTTTTATTACTTGTTTTTTTATCCATTTTACCATCTGCTTGCAATCAAGATTTAAAATTGTCCAAAGAAAAATATACTGATATAATACTTGACCTTCAGGTGGCAGAGACCATAATCAACAGTTCTAAATTAGAAAATAAAGACAGCATGAGGAGAGCCTATCACCTTAGAATCTGTGAAATCTATGGATTTAAGGACATAGAATCACTTAAAAAAACGCTGCAGCCCTTGGAGCAAAATCCACAGCTAATGCTTGATATCACAAAGGACATGTCCCAGAAATTGGATAAATTGGCTGATTCTGCTATGACACAACCGCCTAGTCCTCCGGAGTAATTTAATATTCACTTAATATTGGATATGGGAATTTCTATTTCATTATAGTTTAACTTTGTTCTGCCAAATCTGATAAAATTGTGTTTTAATGGATCAAAAGATCAAAGTGCTGATAGTTGATGACGAACCGGATATCACCGAGTTTTTATCTTATAATTTAATAAAATATAATTATGATGTAAGGACGGCTTCAGGAGCAAAAGAAGCATTGGAAATTGCTTGCTCATTTAAGCCCCATCTCTATATACTTGATATTATGATGCCGGGAAAATCCGGCGTGGAACTGTGTGCCGAAATAAGAAAAGACAATGCGTTAAATGCAGCCATGATCGTCATGCTTACAGCAAGACAGGAAGATGTTATTCAAATCAATGCATTGGATGCGGGAGCCGATGATTATATTACCAAACCATTGAAACCGTCAGTGTTTCTAAGTCGTATACAAGCCCTTATGCGTAGAAGTGAGCTGCCTGTCTCAAAAGAATTAATATTCCAGGAACTCACCATTGATCCGATAAATTATATTATCAAATTGAATGACAAATCAATAGAGCTACCTAAAAAAGAATTTGAAACCCTTTATTTAATGGCTTCGAAACCCGGAAAAGTATTTAGCAGAAATGAAATTTTATCAAAGGTATGGGGCAGGGATGTAATTGTAGGAGATCGAACCATTGATGTTCATATCAGGAAATTAAGAGAAAAAATCGGGGACAAATACGTACAGACCATTAAAGGTGTAGGATATAAATTTGTATTTTGAGGTTAGTAATGAATACTAAAATATGACTCCACGGAAAATTGCAATCATTGCTGCATTGGTAGTGATTGCTTCCATTTTAGGAACGAATTGGGTATTTTCTACCATTTTATACAAAGAAAGTCAAACCACTGTAAAAATACTGGTATCTATCGTAACCGGTTTGATCACCTTTGCAATCATCAGCAAAGTGATTTCCACTTTTCTGGAGGCCAGAGTCAAACACTTATTTCAAATAATACACAAGCCGGAAGAATCAAGTACCAACGAACTAAAACTCAATCGGGATCAGCCATTATTGGAACAGGTTGAGCTGGAAGTATCAAAATATTTAAAATCCCAAAATCAAGAGCTCAATACACTACGCGATCTTGAAAAATACAGACAAGACTTTGTAGGGAATGTAGCTCACGAGCTAAAGACACCCATATTTAATATTCAGGGTTATGTTCACACCCTTAAAGACGGAGCTATGGACGATCCTGAGGTAAACAAATTATACCTGCAGCGTGCAAGTGATAATATCGATCGAATGATCAAAATTGTCGAAGACCTGGATTCGGTGTATAAATTGGAGTCTAATCAATTGAAACTGGAATGGCAGGATATCAATATTCAAAGTTTCGTGGAGACTATGAAAGAAGAAATTAAACTACTCGCAAAAGAAAAAAATATATCTGTCAATATAGAATCGGATTTACCCGATGAACTCAAAATCAAGGCCGATACGGATTATTTAAGGCAAGTATTTGTAAATCTTCTGGAAAACTCGGTTAAATATGGTAAAGAAAATGGCGAGACTGTAATCAAACTAATAGATTTAGATCAAAATGTATTGGTTGAAATCCAGGACAATGGTCCAGGTATAGAAAGTAAGCACCTCAGGCATATTTTTGATCGCTTTTACAGAGTAGATAAAGCCAGGTCCCGACAGGCAGGTGGGTCTGGTCTGGGGCTATCCATTGTCAAACATATTTTGGAAGCCCATGGTCAAAATATCAAAGTCAGAAGCACACCTGGTACAGGTACCATATTTAGCTTCACGCTAGCCAAAAGCCAATCTTAAATTCAAATAATTTCTAACAGGGTAGGGTGGTCATTAAATTCCTTTTTCAACCATTTTTGTAAATGCTCTGCCAGTCCTTTAGCTTTTATTAATTGTAGATAACTTAATAAATTTTGAATTTTGGTGGCCGGCACCGGTCCCGCATAGGATTCAAGATATGCAGTAAGAGTAGTTTTGTATACTGAAAATATCCATGCATCTTCTTTAGGATAAAATTTGGAAGTAATACTTTTAATCAGATCGATGCTGAGGTTTTGTTCTATTATCGACTTGGCTTTTTGTATTTGATCCGTTTCAAAATAAAAATTAATAAGCAAATGAATGGTTTTGCTATGCTTCGAATCCAATAGTGCTTGTTCTATCATGTCGCAAGAAACATGTTTGTTCAATAAATAGTGGATGTACTTTTCATCTGGTGAATGTGTCAGTAAGGCCAGGGCATAGACTATGCTCTCACTGTCTTCAGGGAATAATGCCCAAGTTTTTTCAATAAGCTTGTATTTCCAAAAGGGGTCTTTTGCTCTCAGCATTAACCATTTGGCTACTTGTTTTGCATACTCTCTGTGATTAACTGAAATAGCATCTATTGCCGAAATCCATTTGGCTAGGTCTTCATTTGCATCCAATGCCTGCAACAACAGGGATTCATCTTTGAATTTTATTGCATTTCTGATCCAGGCTATGAGAGAAGTAGAATTCATTTCCTTTCGGCTGATTTTTTTCAGCGTGATTTCTTTTAATTGATTACGGATATCGTGCTCCGGAAAAGGATATAAAATTTCAAATAAATTATGAGGGCTATTTATGAATGGATAAGAAGGGTCTGTAAATGCAGTTACAAGTCTTTGATTAAACTCTTGCCTCAAGACAGGTGCCAATTCAAAGTCGAGTATGCTCTTAATCTTTTGGTGGATAGTGATAAAATGTTTTTCGTATTCTCCTATATACATTTCCAGCTTTCGGTAAATGGATTGAAAGGATTGCAACAACTCCATACAAATCGCAAATGCTTCAATAGGAGTTTCGAGCACGATTAAATCATCTACCTGTAATAATAGCTCTTCACTGACCCAAAACAAGGATTGTACAGATTGCTTTGATAATTTACCATTTGCAAGCGGGATCAATCTTGTCATACTCTTAATCAGATCATGATATTTTAGTTCGGGAGAAGTCACTTGAACTTTGCTCGCAAAATGCAATTTGATAGCTTGACCAAAATGTTTATTTATCCTGGCATATCGCTGGAGAAACCGGTTTAAATCTTCTCTGGGTATTTGCGACAGAATAGCGGGTATTGAAATACGGGAAGGCAAACCTCCGGTTGTATTGGATTCTGATGCCCTCTCTTCTTCTGTGTTTTTTATTCGTCGGTATAATATATTCGCCGCCACCAGATGCTTGCACAAAGTCTTGCCCCCTTCTCCGCAGGTACATAAATATCTCTTGATGAATTTTCTGCTGAACTCAATTTCAGTAGATACTTCAGGCAATTGATTCGGGAGTGTTACCAATGGCGTCAAATTGTAAATTCCCGCTTCACCTTCTCTAAGTTCGTAGACCGGATGTGTTTCATTTTCCACCAATTCATAAGCATGCTGAAAGAGCTCAGCATTTACAAAATTTTCTATCAACCGCCATTCTACTTTTTGCATGGATATAACTTACAAAGTTACGACATAAAAGACCAAGATTGAAATTATAATGGAACTGTTATGTAAAGTTGATAAACGCCAAACCTATTAAGATACGGAGCAGATGTTAATTTGGGAACATTTTGTAACTACTGTCTGGTCACCGTTTGTGCTTTGGCAAATCCATCATGGTAATCCCGCACATCCGGAAAAAACACATCATGAAGTGCTTTCCCCTGTAAGTTTATAAATCCAATGCCCTTGCCTAAAGAGTACCGGGCATAGCCATTATTAAAATCCCAGGCCAATAAAAAAATATTGCTGATAGTATGGTGTCCAGTGGTATCCATATATCCAAAATAACCATCCTTACCAAAAACGGCTAATCCATCCTTGAATTTATTAATCTGGGTATATTGGAAAGAGGTCAGAGGATTGCCTTTATGATCCATCATGGCAAAAGCAGAATCATTCTTTACTGCAGCCCACCTGTCCAACCCAAGGTCAAAAACAAAACTCACTGGATGTTTGTTCAAAACCAAACCAACTGTGTCTAGCCATTGCCATTCTTTGCCATTCTTAACGACGGCGATATTATTTTGAAACGGTGTGGCCTGCTCATACTTGGGTGGTATTATTATATTCCCCATAGTGTCAGTGAAGCCCCAGTGGCCTTTTGTTTCAAAAGCTACCCGGTTAATATTTACTTCACCTATTGATTCATACAATGGATTGATTAGGATTATCCCAGCTTTATTCAAGATACCCCACCAACCTCCGTTAGAAATGCGGGCGTAACCATTTTTAAAAGGGAAGGCTTGTTCCCAAGAGTCTTCGGAAAGCAATTTTCCATCGTAATTTATAAACTGACATCGGCCATTTTGTTTAACTATAGCGTATCCTTCCTGAAAATCATCCGCATCTTCATAGACAGCCTGAATTACCTGATTTCCTTTATTATTTATATAACCGTACTTTCCATCAAGATATTTTACCCTGGCTTTTCCTTCCTTAAATGACCAGGCACCTCGAAATAAAGGCTTTATTTTCCATTCCCCTTCTGCGTCAATAAATCCCCATAGTCCTCCCTTCGAAGCGGCCGCTAATCCGTCACTAAAGTCGCGACAATCATCTATGCTTTCAGCTATTTTTATTTCACCCTTTACATCAATAAATCCCCATTTGATTCCAGGTTCCACATAATCTACCTGGATCAAATCCAACTCTCCTGATGAATTCGCTACTTTAGCGTTATCGTTTTTGCAAGAGACAAATAAGATTAATAAAATAATAAATAGTAAGTTTTGTGAGACATTTGCAGATATTAATTCGTTATTCAACCTATGCACCATAAGGCAAAAATATTATCTTATTTTCTACTTATTGCTTTATTCTTTGTCCCCATCAACCAATTGGCCGCCCAGAAACTTATATCGCTTCCTGATTGCAATTGTTCTGTGCGTGTTCCGGGTAATTTCAAAAGCTATATTGACACGTTTGCCACAGATATTGGCAAGCTTATTTACCATACCCACACACTTACGGATACTTTATTAAATTATCAACTGAGCTTCCTCGACTATCCTGAAGGGAGCGTTCATTCCGATTCCATAGATCTGCTCAAAGATTTTTTTTCATCTACTATTGATGCCTCGGTAGAAAGTGTGAAAGGAGTAAAAAAATACCAAGCTGAAATCAGGCAATTCGAATATCCCGGGTATTTGTGGAAAATTGAATTTGGTAAAAATCAATTCATGAAATCCAAAGCTTTTGTAGCAGGAACCAGGTTTTATACATTACAGGTTTTTGGTAATCAGAAACACGACACCAGCAATTTGGATATTGTCTTTTTTGATTCATTCAGATTTTTGGACCCCAATAAGATAAATCGGTAAGTCAATCTTAATTGAATAAAGAATTCATTATTTTTTCTACTTGAACATCATGTACTTTCTTATGCCCGGTAGCTACTGCAGCATATGGCTGCCTGGCAACCAATTCAAATGTATTGGGGAATATACTATTCATATGAGACCATGCACCCATATTAGAGGGTTCTTCCTGAGCCCATACTAGTTTGCATTTTTTATATTTATCCAATAATGCATTGATTTGATTCATAGCCAACGGATACAATTGCTCAATACGGATTAATGCTATGTCTTCTTTTTTCAATGATTCGCGTCTTCGGTATAATTCATAATAAATCTGTCCACTACAAAAAATTGCCTTTTTAACTTTTTTTACCAATATGGTGTCGTCAATAGTTTCTTTAAAAGCAGTACCTGTGATCAAATCGTCAACTGTAGAAATACAAAAGCTGTCTCTCAACAACGATTTGGGAGACATCACGATCAATGGCTTCCTGAATGGGCGGTATACCTGTCTTCTTAATGCGTGGAAAAAATTGGCTGGTGTACTTACATTGCATATAGACCAATTGCAATCGGCACTCATTTGTAAAAACCGTTCCATCCTGGCATTCGAATGTTCCGGGCCCTGTCCATCATAGCCATGAGGCAATTGCATTACGAGGCCACTCATTCGTTGCCATTTGGCTTCAGCAGAAGCGATGAATTGATCCACTATAGTCTGAGCTCCATTGTAAAAATCACCAAATTGAGCTTCCCAAATCACCAGGTGATCAGGGGAAGTAAGTGAATATCCATATTCAAAACCCAATACACCAAACTCAGATAATAGGCTATTGTATATATAAAACCGGCCAGGTACATTTGGTATGGTCTCCACTCTGTTGTATTCGATATTGGTTTCAGCATCGTACACAGAAGAATGCCGGTGTGAAAATGTACCTCTTTTTACATCCTGTCCGCTGATGCGTACATTTTTACCATCTTGTAATAAGGTACCGTAGGCAACCAATTCAGCCATGGCCCAGTCTACTTTACCCTGAGATGTAAGTTCTTTATAGTTCTTTAATAGCCTGTTTATCTGGGACAGGGGTTTAAAATTTTCCGGTATGGTTAGCAGGTGGTTTATAACGGTTTCTATATTGGATTTGTTCACTCCAGTCAGCGGTGACGATTCAAAATCAGCAGGATTTACTGTTTTCTTAAGCGCTTTCCAAGCCAGGTCAGGCTCCTGGTATTTATATGGTAGGGTATTTTGCTTAACCATATCAAGTCGGGCCTGTAAAATGTCCCAGAAAACCTTTTCCATTTTTTCTGCCAATTCTTTCTGTAGATCACCCCGGGAAATTAACTTTTCAGTATACAATTCGCGGGGATTGGCGTGATTGGAAATGATTTTATACATCTCCGGTTGAGTGAATTTTGGTTCGTCACTTTCATTATGCCCATGTTTACGATAGCAAACCATATCTATATAAACATCCGTGTTAAAATGCTGTCTGTAATCAGTAGCTAATTCCGAAACAAAACGGACCGCTTCCGGATCATCCCCATTTACGTGAAATACAGGCGCTTGTATGGCAGTAGCAATACTGGTAGAATAAGTTGATGACCTTGCATCATCAAAATCCGTTGTAAATCCGATCTGATTGTTGATTACAAAATGAATCACACCACCCACATAGTATCCTCTTAGTTGACTCATCTGTGCTGTCTCATATACTATTCCCTGACCTGCAATGGCTGCATCACCATGAATTAGAATGGGTAGTATTCGGTCGTATTCGCTTTGATGTAAAAGATCCGCTTTTGCCCGAGCCATTCCCATCACCACTGGATTTACTGCTTCCAGATGAGATGGATTAGGAGCCAGATGGATCCTTACCGATTGTTTCTTTCTGGTTTCGATTTGGGATGAATAGCCCTGATGATATTTGACATCACCGGAACCAAAAGCAAGGTCAGGAACCGCAGTACCTTCAAACTCATTGAATATTTGTTCATATGTTTTCCCTACGATATTGGCAAGTACATTTAATCTGCCCCGGTGTGCCATTCCGATCACTACTTCTTCCACTCCTTTGTCAGCACCTATTTCTATCATTGTATCTAAGGCGGGTATAGTTGATTCGCCACCTTCGAGAGAAAAGCGTTTTTGACCTACATATTTTTTATGTAAAAATTCTTCGAATATTACGGCTTCATTTAATTTTTCAAGTATCCGTTTTTTTTCTTCCAGATCAAATCCGAAATCTATTTGTACAGCTCTTTTCTCAATCCGTTCCCTGAGCCACATTCTTTTTTCCTTATTATTGATATGATTGTACTCAAATCCAATAGTATCACAATAAATATATTTTAACTTTTCAACCACTTCCTGAAGGGTGGCACCATTCATTTCAAGCTCTGAGGCTGCATAAAAACGTTTAGTAAGATCTTCCTGTTTAAGCCCATAGTCTTCAATATCCAAATGGGGTTTTCTGTCTCTTCGTTTTCTGATGGGATTGGTATTGGAC
>Ga0073926_10000326_pt1 | contig 10191 bp, 9 predicted proteins | sample GWRWmT4_4Nov14_FD_70189 | JGI IMG/M metagenome (GOLD analysis project Ga0073926, IMG submission 70189) | Sand microcosm microbial communities from a hyporheic zone in Columbia River, Washington, USA - GW-RW T4_4-Nov-14 | ecosystem: Engineered > Artificial ecosystem > Sand microcosm >...
CCCATATACAAGGCCTTGATATCGAGCGCGGTGAACCCGAACGGGTTTCTTTCGCCAAACCGGTGGAAGTAGTAGTTCACAAACGACCAATCGAAGGGGGCATTAAACCCAACGAATACGACGGTCCCATCTGTGTCCGCGACTGTCGCGAGCCATTCCTTGAAGCGTCGCATCGCCTCGGAAGGGTCGAGACCTGTTCTCGCCAGCTCTTCAAGCGAGAGGCCTGTCACCTCCAGCGCCTTTGGATCGGCATTGCAGTTGATCGGCTTCAGTTCGCAGGCAAAGTTCATCGCGGGATCAAACACCACGCACGCGCCGATCGAGAGCATACTGAACTCGCCGGGGATCGGCCCAGCGGTCTCAACATCGACCGAGATGAAAACCTCCCGCTTCACGCTCATGAGATCAATGGCTCCGCTGGAACGAGGGACGGACGGTTGCGGATGGCCTGCCAGTGCTCCCGGAAGGCCCGGCGTCTATCCTCAGCCGTTCCGGTGGCCTTCCAGTGATGCCCTGAGAAGGTTGTGATGTCGAACGGCAGGATCGATCCCTCGCGCGCCGTAACCATCGTCGGGAGACCACGACCTAACGCATAGCCGAGTTCAAGAAAGCAATTCGGACGTGCGCCGGTGATATCGGCTAGAACCACGCTACTGCGATGCAGCTTGGCAAATATCTCCTGATCGATGCGCGCATGATCATACGCTTGGCGGCCATCGATCACGACAAGGCGGTAGCCAAGTTCGTCCTCGACCACCGGCTGGACCACCACGTCGAAGAAGTCCTGCACATCGGCATAGTCGGGTAGATCGGGATTGAGCAGCCGCACGGCAAAGGCCCTCGGTCTCTCCAGCGTCTCCAGAAGCTCGACAAGAACAGCGACTCGATTCGCTATCGCCTGGCGCGTGGGAAACCGGATCTTGTTGATCCAGTCATGAGCATCGCCGTCGTCGGCGACCCGGAACAGCCGCCGGCTCTGGCTGCTGGCAAGCCCGAAATTATAAAGCCGCCGCGCACCTGTCGTTTCAGGGCAAAGCGGAAGATTAAGCGGAACGATCAGCTTGCCGGCGTCGTGATAGAGATTGGCGAGATAGAGCACGCCCTCGGTGCCGCCCAAGGCCACGAGGATCTCGCCGAATCGCGCCTGCGCCTCCATGCGCTTGCAGTTCATGTTCCAGTGCGCGGCGTTCTCGATCTTCACCAACGGCGACGCACGCAACTCATCCCACAAGTCAGCATAGTCGGGGGGGATCTGATTTTCGCTCTTGTGGTGCTGGACGGCGACCGCGAGCGAACCCGGCACGTTCGCCGGTCGCATCGCTAGATTGTCCTTGATCGTCTTCCAGATCAGCCAGTCGAAACAGATCGGTAGGCCATCGCACTTCCGCACAGGCTCGGCATCTACCGGAATGACGAAATTCGCGCCGCGCTTGACCAGCTCCTTGACCAGTCCGGCAACCAGCTCGCGCGCCGCGTGCACATCGTCGGTCGTCGCGACCGCAGCTTCATCCACAATGCTGCCGGCTATATGTATGCGGCGGCCGAACAAGGGTGGACGCGCCATCACTTGTCCTCCATCACTGGGGAGGCCTTGAGCGTGGCGGCCACGGACTTCAGGTGTTCGAAGCGAAGGGGCTCGTGCGGATAGGCCTTGGCCAGCGCGGCCGGATAAAGACGCGTGCGAATATCCGAATAGGTCCAGACGGGCTGCCCTGCGCGCGCACCGGTCGCCTCGACAAGCTGTGCAATCTGGGTGGACGCAAGCCCGAGACCAGCAAGGTCCATTGTAAAGAGCTGCCGTCGCTCCTCATCGGACGGACGCCGGAATTCTTCGATGATGGCCGCGCGCCGGCGAAGCGCCGCATCCAGAACCGAGAGGCGATTGGTACAGAGAATGACGACGATCCGGCCGCCATATTGCCGCAAATCATCTACACCCTGAATCAGGGTATTCACCGCCACCTTGTCTTCGTGATGGCTATGATCCTGCGCGCGCGAAGCGCCGAGGCTGTCGGCCTCATCGATCACTAGGATCGCGCGGCGATGTTTGCCCGCTGACTGAATGACCTTGCGAAAGGCTTCAGTAATGAGCGTACCCATTTCGCCGACCATACCGCTGCCGCGGACTCGATTGGAGAGCTTGAAGAGGATCGAATCCTCGCTCCTCGCCTCGGCAACGAGCCGATTGGCGATGCACTCGGCCATGGCTGTCTTGCCCGTGCCAACATCCCCATGAAAGATCACCAGCGGATATTGCTCGGCGACAAGATCGCAGATTGCGAGCTTCCCGCCATGGTGCTTTCGGTTCCAGTTACCCAAGCCGCCGACATTCAGCAGAAGGCGAAGCTGGTCATGAACACGGGCATAGCGGGCGTCAAAACCCAGAAGGGTCTTTTCGCGCTTGGCGAGCGGCTCGCTGGGAAGCGGCGTTTCGCTGTCAAAGATACTCGGCTGGCTCACGCGGCCCAATCCTTTCGCCCCATGCCATAAGTGTTGCTGGCATAGTTGCGCCCGCCCGACGACATCAGGCTGGCATGGCTGGTATCGTCGTAAGATCTCACCCAACCAATCTTAAGCTTGCCCTTTGTCGCCGCGCGCGCGTCGCTCGTATAGGCGTCGGTATAGCTGAGCACGATCCGCAGGTTAGCGCCCAAAACCTTGGGCCAGAGAACCCCGCCCGGTCGGCTTATCGTCAACCCGCCAGCATCGGTGTCAACCTCGAAACGAACCGCTTTAACCTCGACGCCGTTGCTAAGCAAAGTTACGTCCACCCACTTTAGATAGCCGGTCTTGGCGAGCACCTCGATGTCATGCACATAGTCGGCGACCTCCGCCGACGTCCAGATGCCTGTGCTATCCGCGATCATGACGAGGTCCGCCTTCACACGCCGAACTACGTTTTCGATATCCACGACTGTATAAGTGGCGCTCTGAGTCCTGGTCTGGCTCATCTCATTCCTCCGTCTTGAAGCGAGGGCCGAAGATTTCCTTCCAGACCTCATTGTCATTTTCGGCGGATGCAAAATTGGCGGTTTCCCAGGCTGCCTTGGCGGCGGCGATGATCTCCTTGCGCTCGGCCTCAGAAATGCGGCTGGTCACATTGTTCAGGCTATAGACGGGATCGAGAATGACTACCGGATCGGAGAAGGTCGTGAACGGCACTGTATTTTCGGGAAAGCTGATTTCATCCTTGAGCCCGGACTGCGCGATGTAGAGCAGGAAATTCCGGAAACGCTGCTCGATGCTCCCCGAAACGCCCTGCGTCGCCAGCACGTGCGCCATGATCAGTTCTATGGCGAAGGACTTGAGGGGCTTGATCTCCGCCTGATTACGCCACTTCTTGGCCATGCGCACAAGCGTCCGGAAGTCGCTGTCCTGATCCTTTCGGTCCCGGACGAACTTGATCTGGCATGGCGCGCAGGTCTGAACCTTCGATCCGTCATGGATGTCGAACTGCCAACCATAGCCGGAGCGGCTCGCGTCCTCGACCACCGGCACGATATCGACGCTGAGGCCGGTGCCGACGAAGGTGACGGTCGCGGCCTTACGCTGGATCTCGAAATCTTCGACTGACTTGCTCGGATATTGTTTGATGAGCAAGTCATAGATCGTGTTGTTCAGGCCATCGAGCGTTTCCTTGGTCGCGTCCCGTCCAGAAATGTAGAACACGACATCAACGTCGACCGGATCAACGCTAGTCTTGCGCAAGATCGTATATTTCGCGAACGAGCCCGCCTTCACCACCTTGGTGATCTTGATTTCGGTCTTGTCGCGGACGCCTTTGCAAAGCTCGACAATCAGGCGATCGACCTGCTCGTGATATTCTTTCCGCTTGTCCGACGGCAAGCGCAGAACGTTGCTGTCATAGTATCGGAGTTCGGTATTGCTCAACGCCATCGCCATTCCTTTCTCAACAGGCACCTGTCGGACATCTGCCTCAAAATGGGGGTGTTCCGCCGGTGCGCCTCGTATCTTCGGTTTACAAAACCGGATAGGATCGATGGCGCGACCATCACATGGGAAGCCATTTAACACATTTCAAGGGATTTCAGTTTACAAAAATCATTCTATATCATACTTTTGTAAACCGAAGATCGCAAGGAGGCTATCATGATCGGAAACAAGCTCAAAGTAGCCCGGTCGGCGGCCGGCCTGTCGCTGCGCGCGCTTGCTGACGCCATGGACGGCATCGTCTCGGCTCAAGCTATTGGAAAATATGAGAGAAATGAGGACATGCCGAGTTCGCGCGTCTTGATGGCGCTGGCGGCGGCTCTCGCTGTCACGGAGGAATACCTCCTCGGCGAAGACGAACTCACCCTGGAAGGAGTCGATTTCCGGAAGAAGGCCGGAACGTCCTCGCGGGAGGCGGCGGCGCTTGAGGCGCGCGCCATTCACATGCTCGAACGCTACCTAGCGGTGGAAGATCTGCTCCAGATGCGCAGCGTCGAATGGGAGCAGCCACGCAGCGCGCCCCACCCTGTCGCCGACATGCGCGACGCTGAGGACGCTGCCCGTTCCGTTCGCGAGGACTGGGGCTTGGGCAACGACCCTATTCCTCAGCTCGCTGAACTGCTGGAAGAACGCGGCGTCAAGATCCTGTCGCTCGATCTCGACAGCATCGACGGACTTGCAGCAACGGTGCGACGGAAGGGGCTGTCGCGTTCGGCAATCGTCGAGGCGGCGGTGGCTTCGTTTCTGTCGCCCGACGCCGCTGACCGCTTTGATGCCGCCTTCACCCGCCGTCTGGATCGTCTGTCCCGCCAGGTGCAGCGGCTGGAACGCAATACCGGCATTTCCACCGAGACCTTGGCACTGTTCGTCCGCTTCTGGCTGACCATCACGCCGCCGCTGCCAAGTGACGCGCAGGCAGCAGCGCAGGTGAAAGGCCGCGAGCGCTATGAAGGATTTATCGAAGCGTTGGGGCGGCGGTTGCAGAAGGGCCAGAGCCTGTTGCACGAAATTCCAGACGATGTCGGGGGCACGATGCCGCCGGAGGGTGAAGACGATTCGCCGAAGGAAAGATGAAGACAACTAAAGCTGACTTACGGCCTGAGCAATGCAATAGTTTAGTTCAGAGAGTTGCCAGTTAGGCTTATAAAGCTGAGTCAAAACTCTCATTCTTACGTAAGCAGTTAGTTATAAAGTAGTAGCTATTGGTGGCTTCTCATATTTAGAACGCTGTTCCTGAGTAGCTTTACGTCGCTTATTGATGGCCGCGTGATAGTCGTCAATCACTTTTAGGTCAGATTCCATCTCGTCGAGCTTAGGGATTGGTACGTTGCGTCCTGGTGCCATATCGTGACCGGAGCGTTCTGAAACGTGCTTCATGGCCCAAAATATCTTCTTATAGTCGTCGTCATCGACAACTACGCCTTTCAAACTTTGCGTCTTTACATCCGTGTTAAATCGCTCGACGACTTTTCCAAGCAAAACCTCTTCGACGAGGCGTTCCCACGTTTCGCGTAAGTCCGTATAAAAATCCTTAGCCAGCCTACGATACTCGTCACTATTAATGTCAATTTTGACGTCGATATTTTTTAACCGGTCGCGAAGGTGCGTGATCCGCTCATTAACTTTTTTAGCAATCCAAGGTTCATCCGTTTCGGATATAAGCCCGAAACCCTCCGACTCAGATTTACTGAAGATGCGTTTGGCGACTGGAATTTGCGGCATGGATCGGGCCGCCGCATCCGCGATCTCGTTATAGAAGAGCAAGTTGTGTGTAAAAATAATAATCTGTTTACCTTTCGCAGCTTCGGCAACGATACGCTGCGCAACCCGTCGAATTCGTATATGATCAAGCGATGACACCGGATCATCAAACACGATACCGTGCTTGAGAGTCTCATCCCCCAATTCTCCCAAGAAACATGCAAGAGCGAGTGCGCGCTGCTCGCCCTCGCTAAGCACTTTGTCGTTTGCTATTTTTACCGGCGTTTTAAGCGCCACTGAGAAAATACTTTCACCGCCTTCGCTGCGATCTGAAACTTTGAATGGAAGATGGGCCAAATCTAGAGCCTTAATCTCATTCATGATTCGATCTTCGAGATCGGCAGTGATTAAAGCTCTGCGAAGCGACGTAATTTGCATAGACACTTGTCTTGTATTCACCAAGTTGCGACAGACCCCCAACAGAACGAGCATCTCCAGGTCATTCCGCCGAGTGAGGACTGTCTCGATGTTCTCGGAGAGCTTCTTCCGGTCCTTTAGTTCAGCAAGACGGGTAGAATCAATTGCGTGCTGGCCGCCACCCGTCGCGGTAGCAGCGTCACATTTTTCGGCTTCCGTTTCCAATGCCTTTATCTCATCCTCTAACTTTCCAACGATACTCTCGGGGAGATCATCGATTTTCTCGAAATCCTCCTTTGCTGTTGACTTGATGAGATTGGATCGGCGGGCCTCAGCTTTTACGAAACTCTCGATGATCGTTGCAGAAATCAGTTCGGCTTGATCGCCAATCTTACGATAATCTGCAACGGCGAGTTCCACGTCCCTCCGATTTGGAATATTGATGCTTTGAAGCAGCGCGATTTCAGATTGCAGTGCAAGTTGCGCTGTGTCCGCTGCTTTAGATGCCTGATCGTTAATGAACGCCAAAAAACGTTGCATGCGGTCAATGGCATCCTCTGAAAGGGGCTGCTGACAGAGAGCGCAATAATCGCCCTTCTTAGCGGGCAACATTTCAGAGTTGGTGGTGAACGACTGCACATATTTTTGTGCGTAATCATACATAAGACGCCAAGGTGATTGGCCTATGCCAGGCAGTGGTTCGTCTTTGAATTGCTCCGAAGCGGCGAGAGCCGCAGCTACGGACGTCGATTTGGCTTGTTCCGACAGTTTAGCAAGCTTAGTGGCGCTTTGGAGCGAAAGACCTTGTTCTAGCGCTTGGAAGTCGGGCAAAAAGGATTGAAGAATGGAAATCGCCCTTCGATATCGGTCGGCAAGCGTTTTTGGATCTTGCGCCAATAGTTTTTCGAGAGCGTCTAGCTCTTCCTGGTCCGTCGCATTCCATATGGCGGCGGTTCGGATTTCATCTTCTGTAGGCAAAATTTTGTTCGGCTGTAGGCGAAGAAAAATCTTTGTTACTTCCCCATTGGGTGAATAACCTGCAGGCAAAGCTACATTAATGCGAGGATTGAGAGCTTTTATCTCGGCACCAAATTTTTTGTCCATTTCGCTACAATGCTTTGCGAATTGCTCCAGCAGTGCAATTTCGCGAGGCAAAAAGCTAATTTTGTTTTCAGCGTCAACATAAAGCCGCGCATTGCTGGAATCAAAAATGGATATGTTAGCGATGGCAGATGGCGGCGGCGTCCCGTCTTGCCATTGTTCAGCCTTTGGTTCTTTATCACCGTCAAGGAGATAACGAATGCGTACTTCTGCAGCCGGTTTGGCGCCATCCAAGAACACGTCGCCTAGCAAATCTTCTGAAGTGACACTGCGGCAAAGTTTTTTTGTGATCCTGCAATATCCGCTTTTGCCCGTGCCGTTATCGCCATAAACTAGTGTTATACCGTCAATTGCAAAATTCAGAGTCTGATTGGTCGCCAACCTCGCCAGATTCGTAACCGGTCCTAATGAAACAAGAAGAGTGCGCGGTCCTATCGTACCGCTACCATAAAGGTGATCTGCAGAGAAAGGCGAAGGCGTATAATTATTACCCTCGTCATCCGGGATTCCAGCGGCTAGTCGGACACCCTTTTGGACCGCTGACTTGCCGTCGGGATCAATTTCAAAATTTTGTGCAAGCGCATGCCGACGGAGAGCATCGCGCGTCCATTCCTCTTGTCTTTCTATCCAGTCGATTAGGTCTTGATGTGCCATTGTTTCTCCCGCCTTCGTAGATTGCCATGGAGCACTTGTCTGTCGTGAAATCAAATTAGCGTACCGGGGTGATCTGACTTCATCTTGTTCTATCGCCGCACGTCCTGATCTCATAATCGCCTGTCTTTCCACGCTAGCACACTACTACGTACTTGAGCTTGTTGCACTAACCCCATTACTGCCTTTTCTAATCATCCTCGACAAAAGGGCCGCTATCCAGCGGCTCCAACAGACGGGGATGCACGTGGCGGTTTCTCATCGGCAATCTGAGGCGGTTTCACGTGGAGCGCGTATGTTGCGCACCGCGCTTGGCCCGGCCATCGCCGGGTTTCTGGAAGACCCACAAGTGGTTGAGGTGATGCTCAACCCGGACGGGCGGCTCTGGATCGACCGGTTGTCTGAAGGCCTATCGGATACTGACGAGCGGCTGTCGGCGGCCGATGGCGAGCGCATCATCCGGCTTGTCGCCCATCATGTTGGGGCCGAAGTTCATGCGGGCGCGCCGCGCGTGTCCGCAGAGCTTCCCGAAACGGGGGAGAGATTCGAGGGGCTTCTGCCGCCGGTCGTGACCGCGCCCGCCTTTGCGATCCGCAAGCCCGCCGTCGCTGTGTTCACGCTTGATGACTATGTAGCGTCCAAAATTATGACGGTCGGCCAGGCCGCAGTGCTGCGGACGGCCGTGGCGTCGCGCCGCAACATCCTCATCGCCGGCGGCACCTCCACCGGCAAGACCACGCTTGCCAATGCGCTGCTGGCCGAGGTCGCCAGGACAACTGACCGCGTGGTGCTGATCGAGGATACGCGCGAGCTGCAATGCACAGCAGCAAACCTCGTGGCGCTGCGCACCAAAGACGGCGTCGCCACGCTATCCGATCTTGTGCGATCCTCATTGCGCCTTCGTCCGGATCGCATCCCCATTGGCGAGGTGCGCGGCGCTGAGGCGCTCGATCTTATCAAAGCCTGGGGCACCGGCCATCCGGGCGGCATTGGCACCATCCATGCCGGCAGCGCGATCGGTGCGCTGCGGCGGCTTGAGCAACTCATCCAGGAAGCCGTCGTCACCGTCCCGCGCGCCCTGATCGCCGAAACCATCAACCTCGTCGCGGTGCTTGACGGGCGCGGCTCCGCGCGCCGTCTCACCGAACTCGCCCGCATCGAAGGGCTCGGCCCGGCGGGTGATTACACCCTTTCCCGGCGTTAGCGCCGAGGAACAGCACCGGCTTCAGGAGATCGACGCAGCGCGCGTCAGCCGGTTGTTCGCCAGCGCCAACACACAAACGAGTGCATCGGCTGCGGCCGCAATTCCTGCCGCCATACCCGAGGCCATCCCCAACCTGGAAAACCTCGGCCTTGCGCCGCAGCCGGCGACGCCAACCGCCCAGGATCGCCAGCTCGCTTTCATCAACGCGCCTGTAGATCGCCGCACTATCGCTTCGGATCGGATCGCCACGCCGCCGTCGCCCTATGTGGTGCAAGCGGGCGCCGTCATCCCGGCGGCGCTCATTACCGGCATCCGCTCCGATCTGCCGGGTCAGATCACCGCGCAGGTGACAGAAAATGTCTATGACAGTCCCACCGGGCGGTTGCTGCTCATTCCGCAGGGAACGCGGCTGATCGGTGAATACGACAATGGCGTCGGCTTTGGCCAGCGGCGGGTGTTGCTGGTCTGGAACCGCCTGATATTTCCGGACGGCAAATCCATCGTTCTTGAGCGCCAGCCGGGCGCGGATCGCCAAGGCTATGCCGGGCTCGAAGACGGCGTCGACTATCATTGGCGGGATCTCGCCAAAGCGGCGGCGCTCTCGACCCTGCTCGGCGTTGGCGCGGAGCTGGCAACCGATGACAGCGACCGCCTGGTCAGCGCCATCCGCAACGGCGCGCAGGACACCATCAACGACGCCGGCCAGCAGATTGTCCGCCGCCAGCTCTCGATCCAGCCGACGCTGACCATCCGGCCAGGATTTCCCGTGCGCGTGATCGTCACCCGCGATCTCGTATTCCGTTAACGGAATACGAGATCATATGCCGCGTTCAGGACTATTCCGAGAGAGGAACATGCAAGGACAACAAAGCCATGAAGAACATTGGTTTTATATGCAGCCGATATCGGCATAGTAATTTCTCCTATAGTTGGTTGAGGAAGGCCAACAGCTTGTCATCGGGCCGGAACTTGCCCGGTTTGCTGTCGAAGGGGATCGTTCGGGCGAGGATCTTTTCTTTCAACGCCAGATCGGCGTCGAGATAGATCTGGGTGGTCTCGATGGACTCGTGCCCCAGCCACAGCGCGATGACGGTCTGCTCCACGCCGGCGTGGAGCAGACCGTCATCGCGCTGTGGCTGGGGCACGAGTCCATCGAGACCACCCAG
>Ga0073926_10000328_pt1 | contig 10165 bp, 8 predicted proteins | sample GWRWmT4_4Nov14_FD_70189 | JGI IMG/M metagenome (GOLD analysis project Ga0073926, IMG submission 70189) | Sand microcosm microbial communities from a hyporheic zone in Columbia River, Washington, USA - GW-RW T4_4-Nov-14 | ecosystem: Engineered > Artificial ecosystem > Sand microcosm >...
CTACAATACTGGGAAAGAAAGATCCCTTTGATCACCATGATTACTTGATTTCACTAGCCAATGAGCATGGATACAAGGCGAATTTTAATTTAATTATAAGCTCGCAATCCAAATACGACCAGTCTTTACCCGTTTCTGACCCAAGACTCGCTGCATTAATCAATAAAATTGAATCAAATGGTCATATCATCGGGTATCACCCGGGATATAATGTGTATAAAGATGAAATGCTTTTTAAAAAAGAACTAAATCAATTACAATCTATCGTATCTCAAAAAATTGTCAGTGGCAGGCAACATTATTTGCGGTTTAGCGTGCCGGATACCTGGAGAATCTGGGATGCAGCCGGCTTGGAATGGGAAAGCAGTATGGGTTATAGTGATTTGCCGGGATTTCGATGCGGTACATGCTACCCCTATTCAGTATTTGATTGTATCGAACGAAAAAAATTAAAATTAAAAGAGAAACCTTTAATCCTGATGGATGCTACATTGGTTCATTATCTGAAATCAGCAGACATGCCATCAATGCATTTATTAAAAGAAGAATGCAAAAAGCATGGCGGGGAATGGCTTACTATCTTTCATAATGATTTAGTGAATCACCCCATATTAAAAGATTTTCCTTCACTCATATTAAAATAAACTGTCCATTGTTTTCACAAGTAAAAAATAAAGAAGCTGCTATCGGAATCATAGGGCTTGGATATGTAGGCCTCCCTTTGGCCCTGGAATTTGCCAAAAAATTTAGAGTTGTAGGCTTTGACATAAATACAAGTCGCATAGCTTTAATGCAACAGCATATTGACCCGTCTAACGAATTGGATGCTAATGCTTTTAATGGGGCAGATATTCTATTTTCGTCAAGGCTTGAAGATTTGAGTTTATGTAAAGTATTTATCGTGGCGGTACCTACAGATATCGACGAGAATAAAGTCCCTAATCTCAAACCATTACAATCTGCATCAGCAACGGTGGGAAAGGTAATCAAAAAAGGAGATTATGTAATATTCGAATCCACTGTTTATCCGGGCTGTACAGAAGAAGATTGTATTCCTATAATAGAAAAAGCATCGGGGTTAAAATTTGGTCTTGACTTTAAAGCAGGCTATTCACCTGAACGGATCAATCCTGGTGACAAATCAAGGCCATTGCCTTCCATTTTGAAAATTGTATCAGGATCAGATTCAGAGGCATTAGAAAATATTTCTGATCTGTACGGCAGTATTATCACCGCCGGATTACATAAGGCTACCAGCATCAAAGTAGCGGAAGCCGCGAAAGTAATTGAAAACACCCAACGTGATCTGAATATATCACTCATGAATGAGCTATCCATTATTTTTGATAAAATGGGTATTGATACCAACGAGGTGATTGCTGCCGCCAGTACTAAATGGAACTTTATAAAATTATCACCTGGATTGGTTGGCGGGCATTGTATTGGAGTAGATCCTTATTATCTCCTGCATAAAGCCAAAGAAATCGGAATCGAACCCCAGGTGATAGCCAGTGGAAGAAGGATTAATGACGGCATGCCAGCACATATTGCCAAGAAATTGGTCCAGCGATTGATAAGTAATGATATCAATCCCGGGGAGGCCAGAGTATTGGTGATGGGAGTTACATTTAAAGAAGATGTGACCGATATACGAAATACCAAAGTCGTGGATTTGATAAAAGAATTACAAAGTTATTCTGTACAAGTTGATACGTTCGATCCTTTAGTTAGTAAGAAAGAATTTGAACACGAGTATGGTTTTTCACTGATTTCTAATCCATCAGGTACATATCATGCAATCATAGTGGCTGTAAGCCATGCGGAGTTTAAATTATTGCCCAAAGATTATTTTTTAGAATTATTAGATCCCAGTAGCCGATTGTTCTTTGATTTAAAAGGAATATTCGGTTCCTTTAAACACGATACACAGTATTGGCGACTTTGAAGCCAGACTATATTTTAGTGGGCTGCGGGCAAATAGCGCAAAAACATTTACTTGAAATCAATCGTACAGGTAATTTGCTGGCAGTTTGTGATCCGCGAATGGACAAAATTAATTCACTTCAACTGAGTGACAGGGTTACCAGGTTTACATCTTTTAATGATTTAATAAATAGTAAACTAAACGCAGATGTATACGTAATCTGTTCACCTAATGTATTTCATCCGGATCAGAGTATTGCAGCATTGTATCGAGGATCACACGTATTGTGCGAGAAACCAATGGCTTTAAGTGCAAGTGATGCCCAAAATATGATTGATGCTGCCGTCGTCAATGACAGGCAATTAACCATTGTAAAACAAATCAGATATAACCCTTCGATACGGGCATTAAAAGAATGGTTAGCCACCGGTAAGTCAGGTAAAGTATTCTCGTTAGTTTTCCTAGGGATATGGAATAGGAATGAGGCTTATTATAATGGTTCAGCATGGCGAGGTAAGAAAGACCTGGATGGAGGCATATTGTATACTCAGTTCAGCCATTTTATAGATATTTTCATTTGGCTGTTTGGTGAGGTAAGAGAAATTAAAAGCTCATTTCAAAATGTACACCATCAGGTTTCATCGGAATTCGAAGACCAGGGATCGGTAATACTGGAATTTGAAAATGAAATTTTATGCACACTTCACTTTAGTATAAATAGTTTTGAAAAAAACCTGGAGACATCGCTTTTAGTCATAGCTGAAAACGGCAACATCAAAATTGGTGGTCAATATTGCGATACACTTGAGTATGCCTATACGCGAAATAATGATTTTAACCTTGACTCCTTACCAAAACCTGTGAAGCACAGTGCAGTTTATGATCATTTTCTCAATGGTATTAAACACAAAGAATACGATCGAAAAAGCCTAACCGAAGCCTACAAATCGATTCAATTAATTGAACGGATTTATCAAACCCGGTAATACGGCCTTCATGCCACTATTGGTATAAACAGCTTTCAGGGCTGTCGAGGGCAAAACAGGCTAAAGCTTGTTCTACGATAGAGCGGCCTTCTGGCTGTTAAGATAAAAAAAGGCAAAAGCAACCTTTAGCTTTCGAGATCAAAAATTATGCTAAAACCCTTACCAGAATAAAACAAGAATTGAGCTGATAAAATAAAAAATATAATTTGATGACTCACGATTACATCATCATAGGCGCAGGCATAGTTGGATTATCCACTGCCTACAATATTCAATTATTAAGGCCTGGCGCTTCCGTTCTTATACTCGAAAAAGAAATTTCAGTAGCAGCACACCAGACGGGTCATAATAGTGGAGTCATACATTCAGGTATATACTACAAACCGGGCAGTGCAAAAGCATTAAACTGTGCTAAAGGTTATAAAATGATGCTGCAATTTTGTAATGAAAACGATATTCCTTACAAGATTTGTGGAAAAGTAATCGTAGCTACTGAACAAAATGAATTGGAGGGTTTACAAAAAATATATAATCGGGGTATTCAGAATGGTTTGAATGGTTTAAAAATAATTTCAGCCCAGGAACTAAAAGAAATAGAACCACACGCAGCAGGCTTAAGAGCCATCTGGGTACCACAAGCCGGAATTATTAATTACAAATCAGTATCTGAAAAACTAAAACTCATAATAGAGCAAAAGGGTGGAAAGCTTATACTAAATCAAAAAGTGAAGGCAATTAAGCATGCCCAGGATGTATGGATAGTACAAACTCAAAATCAGGAATACATGGCCAGGCAAGTCGTCAGCTGTGGAGGACTGCACTCGGATACCATTGCTCGTATGACCGATCAACATTTTGATCTCAAGACCATTCCATTCAGAGGGGAATACTATACACTTAAACCATCAGCCTATCATCTGGTGAAAACATTGATCTATCCAATACCAAATCCCAATTTTCCATTTCTTGGAGTACATTTTACCTCAATGATTGGCGGAGGAGTAGAAGCGGGCCCCAATGCCGTGTTTGCATTGGGAAGGGAATCCTATAATTGGAAAAGAATCAATTTGAAAGAAGTGATAGAATCGCTTTCTTATCCCGGTTTTAGAAAACTGGCAGTAAAATATTGGCGCGACGGTGCTTATGAAATGTATCGGTCATTTTCGAAGGCTGCATTCGTACATGCGCTTCAAAAATTGGTACCAGAGGTTAGATCAGCTGATCTTGATCCCGGAGGTTCAGGGGTTCGCGCCCAGGCTATTGACAGAAATGGAAATATAGTAGATGATTTTTTATTCCACAGTGGTAAAAATATATTGCACGTAGTGAATGCTCCATCACCGGCGGCTACATCCAGCCTGTCTATTGGGGAGAGTATAGCTCAAAAAGTATTAATTTGAATTTCGTTCATTAAATTATGTAAAAATGATCCATCCGACAGCCATAGTAGATCAAGGCGCTTTAATAGGTGAAGGCACAAAAATCTGGCATTTTACTCATGTGATGCCCGACAGCATCATAGGTAAAAATTGTTCACTCGGCCAGAATGTAGTGATGATGTCCGGAGCCAGCCTTGGTGATAATGTCAAAGTGCAAAATAATGTAAGTATATATACAGGAGTGCATTGTGAAGATGATGTATTTCTAGGGCCATCTATGGTATTTACAAATGTGATTAATCCCCGTAGCGCTGTTGTCAGGAAACATGAATACAAACCAACTTATGTACGTAAAGGTGCTACCATTGGAGCTAATGCGACCATAGTTTGTGGTATAGAAATAGGGGAGTATGCTTTTATTGGTGCTGGTGCAGTAGTGACTAAAAATGTGCCACCCTATGCATTAGTAGTGGGTAACCCTGCGAAGCAAACGGGATGGATGAGCAGGTATGGACATAAATTGAAGTTTGATCAGGAGGGGATGGCAACTTGCCCGGAAAGCAGGGAGAAATATAAATTGGGGGATAATAAAATTGTTCTTTTAAACACATAGGCCAATTTTGTTACCATTTACTATGAAGCATTGCAAAATGAATAAATCAGAATTTTATATAGGTCTTCCATGAGACTTTGTGTTTAATATATGTGTAGAATAGCCGGCTTCATATCACCCTCACTTAATGAAAATGATTTGATCCGCATGCGCGATAGCATGTACCGTGGCGGACCCGATGACTCAGGATTATATTATAATAAACACAATCGTGTATGGTTGGCTCATCGTCGACTTGCGATTATAGATTTATCAGCAGCAGGTCATCAGCCCATGGCCGACCCATCTGGCAGATTACATCTAGTATACAACGGAGAGGTATATAATTATAAAGAACTCAGATCCGAATTGGCATCACTCGGCAGATCATTTTATACTCATTCGGATACAGAAGTAATCTTACAAGCATACCTGCAATGGGGCACGGCATCTTTTAACCGATTCAATGGTATGTTTGCCTTTGCCATATACGATGCCTATACAAATGAACTCATATTAGCCCGAGATCATGCCGGTATCAAACCAATGTATTATTCAGTTCAGGGAGAATCATTTTATTTTGCCTCAGAAGTTAAGGCATTTAAAGCGGTCAAACCGGAGTGGAAACAGCGCGCTGATTGGAAGATTTATTTTCTGGCATTTGGTCATTTACCTGAGCCCATCACTACGTTAGAAGGCGTTCAGCATTTGCCCAAAGGATCCTTCATGGTATATAATCTGAATAAAAAAAAATATACGATTACTAAATACCATCAACCTAAACATCAATATTCGAAAGACTCTGTTCAGGACCTGTTAGCACAGGTACGAGAGAAATTAGATTATGCTGTGCAAAGACATTTATTATCCGATGCACCCATAGGATTGTTTCTGAGCGGAGGCATTGACTCCAGTTTACTTACTTTGATAGCAAAAAAATATTGCGGAGATCAACTTAAAACATTATCCATTTATTTTGATCATGAAAAGTATTCTGAAAAAAAATACCAGGATATCATCATTAAAAAATCCGGAGCACATCATCGGTCATTTTTGGTTACCAAAGATGAGTTTGATAATAACTTGCCGGATGCTATTACGGCAATGGACCAACCCACTACGGATGGTATCAATTCATACTTTATTTCAAAATACGCACAAGAGTACGGCCTCAAAGCGGTACTATCCGGAATAGGTGCCGACGAATTATTTGGTGGTTACCCATCTGTAAAAATGTCAGCCTGGAAGTCAATATTGCAAAATTTACCATCTTTTGCACTGAGATCTGCAACACACTCAAGCGCTGATAAAATAAAAAAGATGGCATATCTATCTGATCATAACAGCACAAATGATTATTTATTCTACCGGGGATTACATACTATTACTTCCATTGCTCAGATCTTAGATCTAAAGGAATCAGAAGTAAAATTCACACTTGCAACATTGCCTGGCATAGCATGGAATGGAGAAGACCGAAAAGAAAAGGCTGCATCTATTGAATACAATATGTACATGCAAAATCAGCTTTTAAGAGATTCCGACTTTATGTCAATGTGGCATGCATTGGAAATAAGAGTGCCTTATCTGGATAAAGACTTGGTGGCATTAGTGCAAAGCATTCCTTCATCATTACGCTTTAGTGATGTAAAACCCAAATACATGCTCACCGAAGCATTCAAAGATATCTTACCAATAGAGATCTGGAACAGACCCAAACAGGGATTTACATTTCCATTTGCAGTTTGGATGAAAGAAAATGAGATTGCCAGACCAATTAGCGAAGTTGAAAATAAATTCTTTAATCAATTCGAAAATGGGAAACTTTCCTGGGCCAGGTATTGGGCAGTGAAGTTGAGTGGAATAAATAATTGAACTATTAATTTGGCTAAAATTTTTTCAGATTATACTATTTCCTCTGTACACTTCACACCAAGATAGGATATAAACCTAAATCACAAATAGCATTTTCGTAAATGCAGGTTACCCATTTCCAACGCAAATCCCGGCCTCTTGGCAATTTCTCCATCGAGTCCTATTTCAAAAAAATCAGGGCGTTGGCACCGTCTGATATTAATATAAAATTGTGTGAGGCACCTGTATATAGTAATGGATTGATTGACAGGATCAAAATCATCTTTCATGCAATCAAAAACCAATCCGAAATAAATCATATTACAGGAGATATACATTTTATTACTCCCTTTTTGCACAGAGGTAAAAGAATACTTACTATCCACGATTGTGGTCAATTGCATCGTAATAAAGGAATCAAAAAAGCCATTTTGAAATTTTTTTGGTTTACCTGGCCATGCCATAGTGCTGATCAGATTATTGTCAATTCTGAATACACCAAAAACGACCTGCTTAGTTTTGTTTCATTACCACCAGATAAAATAAAGGTGATTTATATTTTTGTTCCGGATGCATTTAAACGATTTGACAAACCATTTAATGCTGTAAATCCAAGAATCCTGCAAATCGGTACTGCTCCCAACAAAAACCTGGTTAACACCATTCCAGCATTAGAGGGTATCCCATGTATTTACGTTATCGTTGGAAAAATCAATGAAGCGATAAAGGAACTATTGCACAAACATAAAGTAAAACACGAAATCATAGAACGTGCACTTACCGACGTAGAGCTCTACGAAGAATATAAAAAATCCGATATCGTAAGCTTTATTTCAGATTTCGAAGGTTTTGGTATGCCGATTGTAGAGGCGCAGATAGTAGGAAGGCCGGTGATTACTTCAGATAGGGCTTCCATGCCTGAAGTGGCAGGGCAGGGGGCATGTGTTGTGGATGCAACGGATGTGCAGATAATTAATTTTGGTTTTAAAGAATTAATATGGAATGCTTCCAAAAGAGAAGATAATATTGCAATTGGATTTGAAAATTGTAAAAAGTTTATTCCTATAAATTTAGCAAGACAGTACTTTGATATATATAAAAGTCTGAATTGATTTAAGTACTAAATAGAAAAGTTGAACTCAGAGACTATTATTATCACTCCGCATACCACTGAAAAAAACTATTGGCGTGACTTATGGAGATTCAGGGAATTGTTTTATATACTCTCCTGGAGGGATATCAAAGTTAGATACAAACAAACCGTGATCGGTGCAACCTGGGCTGTGATCCGACCTTTACTTACCACCATAGTATTCACAGTCGTCTTCAATAAAGTGGCCAAGTTAGAGCCTCCAACTGCTGTTCCTTATGCTTTGATGGTATTCGTAGCGATGCTCCCCTGGCAGTTTTTTAGTAATGCACTCAGTGAGGCTAGTAATAGCTTGGTGGGCAATGCCAATCTTATCTCTAAAGTATATTTCCCACGTATGATAGTGCCTGCAAGTGCAGTGATTACGAGTTTAGTAGATCTTGCTATATCCTTTGGTATTCTCGTAGTATTGTTGTTAAGTTATTGGTATTTTCCTGGTTGGCAAATTTTATTCTTGCCGTTATTTATTTTGTTAGCATTTATAATTGCATTTGGTTCTGGTCTTTTTATTACCGCATTAAATGTAAAATACCGCGACTTCCGGTATATCATACCATTTATCATCCAATTTGGATTATACATTACACCCGTTGGTTTTAGCAGTAGCATCATCCCAGGAAAGTGGAAAATTTGGTATGCACTCAATCCAATGGTAGGTGTTATAGATGGCTTTCGATGGTGTATACTCAGCGAGCCACTTCAAGTGAATAATCTTTTAATTTCAATTGGTATTGCAATCATTGTTTTATTTATTGGTGTACGATATTTTCGCAGTACAGAAAAGTCATTTGCTGATCACATCTAATTGTGCAATGTATTACTTACAACATACATTATTAGAGGCTAAACATATATTGTACATGGTACATGGCACTGGGTAAATCAATTAGTTTCAAAATGAGCAATCCCATCATTAAAGTAGAAAACCTCTCTAAATCATATATCATCGGTCATGAATCACGAGAACGCTATACCACTTTGCGTGATCAGATGACTCAAAAGGCCAAGTCCTGGTTTTCATTTGGTACCAAGGAAAAAATTAAACATACAACCGAGGAGTTCTGGGCATTGAAAGATATTAATTTTGAGATAAACAAAGGTGACCGGGTAGGTATCATTGGTCGCAATGGAGCCGGTAAAAGTACTTTGCTAAAAATACTCAGTCGTATTACAGAACCCACTACGGGTAAAATAACTATAGGAGGCAGGGTAGCATCTTTATTGGAAGTAGGTACCGGTTTTCACCCGGAGCTTACGGGCAGGGAAAATATATTTCTCAATGGGGCTATTCTGGGTATGAGTCGCGTAGAAATTAGAAAAAAATTTGATGAAATAGTAGACTTTGCCGAAGTAGAGAAATTTCTGGATACGCCAGTGAAAAGATACAGCAGCGGAATGTATGTAAGGCTGGCCTTTGCTGTTGCAGCACATCTTGAGCCGGAGATTTTGATCGTCGACGAAGTACTGGCAGTAGGTGATGCTTTGTTTCAGAAGAAGTGTTTAGGGAAAATGGAGGACGTGAGTAAAAATGAAGGGAGGACGGTGTTGTTTGTGAGTCATAACCTAAGTGCAATTAGAACTTTATGTAATTCTGGCATCTATCTTACTGATGGAAAAACTATTGGAAAAGAAATTATAAATACGACTATTCATAACTATAACAGTTCTGTTCAAATAAATACTAGTTTAAAGAGCCATCTTTTAGTGGGTTCTTTAATATTGAAAAGTATTGAAATTAAGGATTCCCCAAGTAGCTTAAGTAATGTAACAATAAAATTTTCTCTTTATGTTGAAAATGATACTGTATTAAATTCTCTTGTTATGCTTATATATAATAATATAGGTCAAAGGATGGCGATTTTAGATTTTAGGGACAAGATTAAAATAAAAGAATTTTTGAAGGGGCAGGTGATTTATTTTACAAATGTTATAAATAAGATTCCAATAATAGAAGGTGATTATTCAATAGGATTTTATATTTCTACAGATCAAAAAACAATGAATATCTTGGAATTAGCAAGATTTACAGTGTCACCCAAGAAACCCGAAACTGAAACTTATATCATACCCTACGATGTGTCAAATAGAGGCTTGATTGAATTGGAATACAAAACAGATATAACTGTTGAGTATGATTAAACGATTTATAAAACTGTATCCTTATAAATGGTTTTTAAATTTGCGGGGGTATTTTATTTACTTTGGACAAAGAATATTTTTCCCTAAAAATTCAACTACTTTTCTTTCCACCTTGCAATCCGGTATTTATGAATCTAATGT
>Ga0073926_10000331_pt1 | contig 10058 bp, 12 predicted proteins | sample GWRWmT4_4Nov14_FD_70189 | JGI IMG/M metagenome (GOLD analysis project Ga0073926, IMG submission 70189) | Sand microcosm microbial communities from a hyporheic zone in Columbia River, Washington, USA - GW-RW T4_4-Nov-14 | ecosystem: Engineered > Artificial ecosystem > Sand microcosm >...
AAGCACGCCAACGCCCAATGTAATGATATCAACAAATGATGATTCGTAATTCGTTTCGATATCAACAGCTTGATTGGCTGTATCTGTTCTGATCATCCAAACAGAAACTTTATCAACAACGCCTGGCGATACTACACGGAAGCGCACTTTCGTATTTTCATACGCACTTAATGCAGTAACAACGCCCAAAGTTGTTTCAAGAACGAATTCTTCTTGCGTGAAATAAGGTGCTGCTTGATGCGCATTCTTTGCATAGAAGCCTGCTTTGTAATCATCAACGATATAATTGAACGATCCAAAGTTCGTGAAATCTGTTGCATCTTTTGCGTACAAATAGAACTGCGGGCGATTCTTCGCATTCGTATAAACTGAATCGCCTGAAACATTTAGGATCGCAGCATTCGCAACTCTATCTTTCAAAAGTTTGAATCTGTTTATTTCGATCTTAGGATCAAGATAATTGTTCAAATCATAAAGCTGAAAATATTTGATCTTGATTGTGAATGTTGTTGCTGAAGTGATTTCAATTCCTACAACAAAGTTCTTGATCAGATCAGAAATGTATGGCAAAGGGCAAACGGGAATCATCGCAAACGATCCAAGCGTTGCTGCTGCATCAACTTGATAACTCCAATAAGAAGTTGGCTGATTTGGCGATAATGGATTGATTGATCCTACATTGAAAAACAATGCGGGGCTGAAATACAAAGAAAGATTTGCAATCGATGTTGTTGAAAGATATTCAAGTTCAATCTTTTTATATTCGCCTATTCTGTTCTTGTCAAACTCTGAAGGGAATGCAAGTTCTTTTTTCTCTGTTCCATCAGGATTCAAAGTGAAAAGTTTCTTCGCTGTTACTGATATTGATATTGCCATTATACCGTGCCTTTTATAGTCATTATTGAAGTAGTGAAATCAAGTTCGATTGATTCAATTGTTTTGCTTAATCCTTTGCTTGTCATTATCGTTCCATTGATATCAATTGCGTTCAAAGTTAAACAATCCCAAGTAATTCTTGCAGTAAAATCGTAACCCGAAAAAGTTGCAAGCTTAGGATTCTCAATCGCCCAAAAACGATCATACAAATTTCCTGGGCGATCAGCATCAACCCACATTGGATAATTTACTGCTTCGCCCGATGCAATTCCTGGAGGCGAATATGATCTTCGAACCGTTCCATCAAGCACATTTGCGCCATCCCAAATCAACAACTGCGGAACAAATGATGTTCCGTTGTTCATCAGCATATACTTTTCGCCATCTTTAATATTCTGCCCAATCCCGTACGGCATCCAATCATAATCAGAAAGCACATCACGTTCAATTCCATCTTCTCTAAATCTTGCAGGCGAATAAGGAAAGATTTGCGTGAATTCGCCCTTCTGTATAGGATTAACAGGCACATTCCACTCAATTATATCACTCCATCTTGCTTGTGCTTCAGATCCTACCCAATTAACAGCATCTTTCTGATACCCGATATTTGCATAAGCAGGTCGGCGTTTCTTACTCCATTCATAACATTGCGAAATGATTTTTTCGGGATCATAAGTTGTAAGATCAAGAAAGGGTATTTGTGTTTGAAAGAAATCCCTTCTTTCGAAGCGCATTGTTCCCGATGAAATATCCCATGCAGCATTGAACGGCTTCGCAACTTCATCAAGAAAAGATTTCAGATTGTGAATCGGTTCATTATCTTCGATGAAAGGTACAATGGGTTTAACGAAGTATGGATTGTTCAATCTTCCTCCTTTAATTGGCGCAGATAAATAAACAAGAAGATAATAATCGAAATTTGGCATCGATGGGTTCGCTTCTTTTAATACAGAAGAAGTCCATGCAACGCCACATTTTGTGCATACATTATCGATGTATGATCGAACAAGAGGCGAAGGATGTTCGTATCCGCAGCCTGCAATCAGTTGCCCGTTTGTTGTTTCGAATAAATCTTTCACATAATTGAAGATATCAATCGGATCATCGAACCCGCCAATCGTTATCGTATTGAATGAAGTTGAAAATGCGCCATTGATGAAAGTTACTATTGCATTAATCAACCCGATCAAAGGAAGAAGAATCGTTGCGAACATCGCAAGAATAGTTGTTGCACCAAAAACCGTGAACAACCCAAGAATCAAAAACATATCTTGCAGCAATGATGGGCGAAATTCAAGGCAGTATTTCATTCGTGGATGCAAAGCGCTCTTAAAGCCTGCATAATCATCCCAAATCAATGTATTTTCAAAGCATGTATAAGCTTGTGAATCGGGCGAATATTCAACAGCGTTTGCTTGAAGTTCACAATTGCCATCGCACCACTTTAAGCTTTCAGGCTTGATCAGAAAGATGTATTCTTTGCCTGCAGGAAATTCTGTTGATGGGCAACAATCATCAACGAACTTCAGAATGATCGAATTGTTTATTGCATTAGGAACAACAACTAATTTATTGTAAATGTAATCATAATCAGCGCCAATGAAGTTCAATTCGCCTGAAAATGAAATCGCAAATTCGCCATTTTCATTTCTTCTGCGCAAAGTGATCTTCGGTTCATTCAAAGAATCAGTTGGGTTCTGAAGCAATATGCCATCAATGTATATTATCATGTAATAGAATCGATTCTTTGTTGATTTTTATAGTACTTATTCGTAATCATGAAGATTCCGTTTTCATCAATTCGAACTTGCATTCCTGGTTGCGATTTGATTGCATCAACAACTGATTCAATGCTTGTTTTCAATCTTCCTATTTCAGATGAATTCGCTGATTCTGCGCTGCGCAAATATACATCTTTTGAAGTATCGATGTTGTTCATTTTTAGCATATCATACAATTCAGATTTCGATTTCATTTCATTCAGATCAACTTTCCCTTTGTGAACATCTTCAAAGATTGAACGATATTTTTTTGTAGTCTTATGATCATGAACAAATTCTGCTTTGTGATAAATGTACGGACGTTTTCCTACTGCTGTTGATTCTGATCTTGGATTTCCATCCCCCGTATAACCTCCTTCATAAAACGCTGCTTGTCCCGCAATCGATCTTGCAGATGCAAGTCCTGCAATCAATGCAATCAATGCTGCTGCGATTGTTATACCTGCTGCTGCTCCTCCTTCTGCTGCTGCTTTTGAAATTGCGATTGCTGTATTGGCAATCAATTCAACAACTGCAAGGGCTTGTTGGGCACGAACAAACTTTTCTTTTTCTTTTGTAAGATCATCAAGGCGTTTCTTTTCAAGTTCCAACAATTGCGCATTCCCGTTTTCAGCAATTCTTGCTGCTTCATCAACTCTTTTCTGTTGTAAGCTGATCTGCTTATCAACTCTTTGAATTTCTGCTGCTAATATCTGATTGATTGCTTTCAGCGTTGCATCAAGAATAACTTTGATATTATCAAGCGCCTGTTTCTTTCTTTCTTCATCAAGCTTTTCAAGTTCTGAATTCGCAGATGCTTCAAGTTCAATGATCTTGTTTTTCTGCTTCTGAATTTCAGCTTCAGTTGCAGTTCCACTTTCTTCAAGTAATGTAAGCCTTGCTTTTTCGAATGCTATTTCAACAGCAAGCATTTCAAGCTTCCCTGTATTTGCGATTCCAAGCAATGCAAGTTGATGGCGTTGTTCTTCAGATAAAACATCATTTTTCAATGCGAAAGTTTCTTCTTGATGTTCTTTATCAAGCTTCAGAAGTGCATTGTTCTTCTGCGCTTCAAGTTCAATCGTTGATTCGCCATTGCTTTGTGCTAATTGTATAAGCCCATCATAATAAGCAACAGCAACGCCTATCTTCGCTGAATACGAATCCACTTGCTGATTCGTTGATATTTCTGCATTTTCAATTTCTATTTCAACAAGTGATTTGTTGCGATCAATCGCTTGCTTCAGATTATCATCATTGATCTTCTTGATCTTATCAACTTTTTCTTTTTCAATTGCTTCTTCAGTCAATGCAAGTTGCAATGCAAGTTGAACTTTTGCGCTTTCAAGATTCTTTTTGTTCTTGAATTGCTTATCAAGTTCTTGCCTTTGAAAAGATGTTTGCTGTTCTGCAATCGTTTTCAAGATTTCAGCTTCTTCTTCAACGCCTGCAATTGTTGTTTTGTCAATTCTTGATATTGCACCTTGATTTCTTTGTTCTTCAGTTTTTCTTCGCAAGTTTGCAAGTGCTTGCAATTCCCTTTCAGCATCTTCGAAGTTTTTCTTCGCTGCTTCTGTTCTGATTTTTCTTTCTTCGTTTGCTTGATTGATCAGAAGCTTATCATTTTCCAACCCGAATCCTTTCTTCAATTCTTCAACCTGCTTTCCAAATGTTTCTTCTATACTTCGAAGCCCAACTTTTTGGCGTGCTGTTAATTCTGTTTCTCCTCCAAAGAATTCGAAGATCGATTTCGTTGCATGAAATGTATCATCGTCCCTTTCTTTCTGAATATCTTCATTGAATTTTTTTGTTGCACTTCTTTGTTCTTGTAAGATATCAAGATACTGATCTTTGAACTTATTCTGATTCTTTGCACGATCTGCATCGCTTTTTGTTATCTTATTAGCAGCAAGATCATTTTCAAGCGCCAAATCTCTGTTCGCCCTTGCAAGTGCTTCAGTTGCTTCAATTACTGCTTCAAGTGCTTCAGCATTTGCTTTCAATGATTCAGTACCTGCATCGAATGATGCTTTCAGATCATCGATTGATGTGATGATCAAAGCAACTGCTGCGCCTATAAGAAATAAAGGATTTGTAAGAAGTGCTTTTCCAACATTGAACAAAGTTTGCCCAATCTGTTTCACTCCTCCGATTGCATCTTTGAATGTAATCTGCGAAGATGCTTTCACTAATAGCTTAGAGCCTTGAACAGCGCCATCGAAATCAAGCGCCAAAAGCTTTTGCCCAACATTACCCAACGCATTCCCTAATATTTCAAACTTTGAATCAGAAGCAAAGATTCTTGCTGCTGTTGATGCATCACCTATTCGATCTTCAAGCTTACCCGCTTCAATCGATAATCTTTCGAATTCTTGATCATCGTCTGTTGATGCAAGTTGTGTTTTCAATTCACGCAATTGCGCTTTCAAGGATACAGCTTTCTTTTCTGCTCCTTGAATTGCAGTTCCATCAAAAGCTTTCTTCATATCGTTTGAAAGCGTTTTCGCTTCCTTATCAACATTGCTTGTTGCTTTTGCTGTTTGCGAAAGTGATTGATTCAGCTTTGCAATTTCTGCTTGTGTTTTTTTTATTTCTGCGTTGTATTGAACAATTGTATTAGGCGAAGTAGTTTTTGCACGTTCTGCAAGAAGCCCTTGTTCGAACTTGATCAGCTTCGCAAGTTCTGCTTGCTGCTTGCGAACTTCATCTGTTGTTGCTCCGTACTTAGATTTTACTTTATCTAAGTTTTCGAAAACTCCCGTGGAATCAACGCCTAATTTTAATATGACTTCGCTTACTATTGCCATTGTTGTTTGTATTTAGTAAGCATTGAAAAGCTGTTGCTGCGTATTGTTTAAAGCTTTTTTAAATGATCAGTAAGAATATCAGATCGCTGTTTGTTTTTCAACGCAGCTTTCCAATTCATTACAATCGTTAAATTTCCGATGATCAGCAACAAAATGATTGCCAACCCTAATATAATTTGAATGAAGATGTTGATCGTTTCTTGAATTCCGTAATTGATCAAGCAAGCAATGAACGAAGCATTGAAGATCATCATTGCTGTTGTTAAAATTAATCTGCGAATTTTTATCATTTGCTTTTGTGTTTTTGATTCAATGCTTCAATTTCTTTATTTCGCTTTTCAACTTTTTCAAGATAGCTGTTCAAAAAAGAACAGAAATCAAGATATGATGATCTTTCAAGTGCTTTAATATCTGCCATTCTGCCATCGCATGAATGAAAGATTAAGCTGTTTATGTACTGATCGAATTCACTTGCGATTCGATTGGAATATATCTGCGGATCCGTTCGCTTAGTATCTTGTTTTCCTCCAAATAGCTTAGTGTATCGTCCTCTTGTTTCGCTGAATACTTTTTCGCTATGCCAAGCCCAATTCGCAAAAAAAAAACTTTAGCTTGATGATCTTGTTCAAAGATCGATTGCTTCTTTCGATTGTGAATTTCGCTTGGTTCTTCAGGATCTTCATCTTCAAGAAAGAAATAAATGCTGCTTAGATCAAGTATTGAATGTTCTTCAGATAAAAAATTTACTCTGTATTCAATTTCTTGAATGATCGAAAACGCACCTATCAGATCATTCGCCCCTGCTAATGTTTTGCACTCAATCAGTAATTGTTTCAAAGATCGTTCTGTAATATTCAAATCCATATATCTTTTCGCTTTCTCTGCTGCTAAACCACGCAACGCAGATACTTCAAGAGGATTAATATGGCAATAAAATTTGATCCCATGCTTCGTTTCAAAGCATTCTTTCAATTTGGCATTCGCTGCATTGTTTACCATTCAACAAAAGTATAAAAAAGAAATGAATTTAAACAGAATATTTTAGGAAATCAGAATGAAATGCATTGAAGTAATATCGAACCGTATCAAGAAGATGTGAACGATGCTTGTTTTTGTTCTTGTCGATTTCGCCTAATTCATTTACTTCCACATAAAGCAAATCTTCAATTGTGTATTTCATTGATTCATCAATCAAGATATCAGAATGGCGATAAAAGAGCGAATTGCAAAGTACTCTGTTCGATTTGATTGAAGGATTTGCGCCAGGTAAGAAGAAGCGATTGATGGGCAGCTTGAATTTATCTTGAATGATCTTGTAAAAGTTCAAATTGTTTTGCACCATCGCTGAAGAATTCTTTCCCGATGCATCGCCTGAAATACGAATGAAGTACTTATCAAGCCCATAGAAAGCAATGATCGCATCGCAAAGCTGATAAATATCTGAATTGTTTAATCTGAATTCTTTGTGCGCTCTGATCTTATTTCTTTTTTCTGAATGCTGCCATGCAGTACATGTGATGGGATCAACATTGAAATCGAATACAAGTATCAGAGGCAATGCAATGCTTGGTTCAGGAAGTTTCGCAACGTGCTTCTTCTTGTCGAATGAATACATGAACGGGCGATCAACATCTGTAATATCCCAATTCCCTTTCACAAATTTTTCATAAGTGATTTCATCAAGCGTTTCTAATGATTCAAGGTATTCTTTTGTCAATGAAGGATTATCTTCAGTAAGTGCTTGAATGAATGCATAAGGAGGAAGCAGTTCGCCTTTCATGAAGGGATCATAAAAAGTTGTTTTGCTCCAATTCTGCGATGGGTTACCCGTACAAATCACAAGCTTCTTTGGCTGCTTTGCGATGTTGGGAATGATATGGCGACCTGAACGAAGATTCGCTTTCTGAAACATCTTCTGTTGAAGTTCTTGAATTTCTTCAAGCAAGAATCCATTTACTTCAAGTCCATCGAACTTAGTTAGTTCCCGATCTTTTTCAAAGTTTTCGCCCGTGAATATGATCATCGAACCATTCTTCATGTACGCAATATTCCCAACAACGTGCTTCAGAAAGTTTTCGGGGCATACTTTGAAGAATGAAGGAATCGAAGTAAGCTTGATCTTCATGTAATCTTTTCGAACAACTACCCATTTGCTTCCTGGATACAATTTGCAAAGCAATATCAGCAGCGCCATGCCTGCAAATGTTTTTCCTCCGCCCGCTGATCCTCCGTAAAATAAAAAGTTGATTAAAGGATCTAAAGCTTTGAAGATGAATTCTTCTTGCTTCGGGTGAGGCTTAAATACATGCATTTACTTGAATGATATTACTTGCGTTCCGATCAAGAATGTTTGTTCGTTTCCTTCTTCATCTGCTGCAACATGTTGAACCCTTGATTTTTTAGGCAATATAAATTCCATCAATTCAAGCAACAGCATTGCACGCCTTGCAGGATCTTTGATCTTTCTTAAATCTCTGATAAATGATTCGGGCGGGAAGCCATCAAGAACTTTCTGAATGTAATCAATTGAAAGCAGCGAAGATTTGTTTTGAACTCCCTTAGTTCGTCCGCCTGTTTTCTTTCTTCCCTTTTTGAATAGTGGTTTTGGCATAGTTTTTCAGTACTAATGAACTGCGTTTTTGTCTTTATTATCTCTATTAAAGACAAAATTAAAACTATTATTCGGAAGATGCAAGAATAGGTTTTTGCAGATCGTATTGAAGTGCTTCAGCGACTATAAGAAAAGCTTTTGCTTTGCGCAGATAATGCTTATTGAATCCGATGCAGCTTTTTGTTCTTTCGATGAAGTTGTTCAAAGCTTCTTCTTTCGTTGGGTACGCATATCGCTTCTTTCCTTCTTTCAGAACAAATCTTTTCTTCATTGGCGAAACATGTATCCAAAATCCTTTTTTCGTTTCTTTGATAGTATGATAAACTTCAAGCATCAATCTTGCTGCTTGTTCTTCTTCTTCATAGAAAACATTCCTTTCGTATCTGAATAGTATCATTTATCTGCGTATTTGATTTTAACTTGTTCAACTTTATCGATGTGATCAGTAAACACAACCAACCCTTTTCTGATTTGAACTGCGATATTCTTTTCGGGCATCTTCATTTGTGATTTCGGAATGATTTGATGCTGCTTCAATTGTGATCGCTTTCGTTTCTTGTTGTTATCGTATTTATTCATGATTCTATTGCTGTTATTTTTAAAACTTTCCCTTTTTCAACTTCAAGAATCATTTCAAGCCAACTTCCTTCAAGATCATCATGATTGTTGCAAACAATAATTTGCCCCGAAAATGTTTCGCCTTCTTCATAATCTCTTTCATCTTTGATTGATTTTATGATTCGATCTTCTTTGATTTCATAATCTGAAAGCATGCATTCAAGGTTTTTTGTTTGCCAATCCTTTTCAACGCCTCTTGCAGCTTGTGGAAGAATTGCTTTGCTGATCTTAAAAGTATCAAACATTCCCATTATTTCGTATTCTTATAATATATTTTCACTCTTTTTTCTTTCTTGCGTTTTTCTCTGCGCAGTTGTTTTCCTGATTTCTTGATGCCTTGATAGTTTCTTTCAGGAATTGTGATGGGTTTTGATTGCTCTTTTTCAATCCCATGCTTCTTCATGAATGCATCAAGTTCTTCTTTCGAAGGCATCATATCTTTTTCGTTTCCGCTCATGCTTCTTTTTCTTTTGGATCTTTTAACAAGATGAATGAATCAACAATCACTTCAGTAATATATCGCTTTTCATTTTCTTTTGTTTCCCATGATCTGCTTTTGATCTTTCCTTCAATGTATATCGAAGATCCTTTCTTCAGCATCTTCTTCATGTTATCTGCAACAGCACGCCAAGCAACAACATTATGCCATTCAGTTGTTTCAATTTTCTGCCCTTCTTTATCTTTGTACGAATCAGAAGTTGCAAGCGGGAATGAAATTGTTGAACTGCCATTTTCAAGCGTTCTGAATTCGGGATCTTTGCCCAAATTACCTATCAACATTACTTTGTTTAATCCTAACATATTTTTATGAATAAAATTGTTTTTTGCATTCTTCTGCTGTTAATCCGTTTTGATAATGTTCGAAGATGATATTTTCAAATTGTGCTGCATGTTTCACTTTCTTTTGAACTTCATGCAGATAATTATTCCATTCGCCATCTTTGAATCTGTATTTCTTTTGATCAGAAAGCATTCTGTAAATGTAATACCCATCATTCTTGATGAACGGCAATAAGTTATAAAAACCTATCAAAAAATTCAACATCGCAAATTCTTTTGATATCGTGAATGTAGCTGCGCCTATCAGTACATTCATCAACGAACCTGCAAACAGAACAAACATCTTTTCTTTTCGCTTCTTTCTTACAAGCGTATAAATGAACAAATCTTTGATCTTAATATATCCCCCTATCGGCAACCAACCCAATGAATATCTTGTTCCCTTATAAACCCAATCAATAATCGTGAACTTCCAATCAATAAAGATGCAGAAATTTGTTACTTTCATTTTGACAAGCTTTGCAGCAATCAAATGCCCGCATTCATGAAGTAGTATTGCGAAAGATAAGAAAAAAAAGTGAATCATTTTTGCATTATTTTAATTAA
>Ga0073926_10000341_pt1 | contig 9986 bp, 20 predicted proteins | sample GWRWmT4_4Nov14_FD_70189 | JGI IMG/M metagenome (GOLD analysis project Ga0073926, IMG submission 70189) | Sand microcosm microbial communities from a hyporheic zone in Columbia River, Washington, USA - GW-RW T4_4-Nov-14 | ecosystem: Engineered > Artificial ecosystem > Sand microcosm >...
CATTGGTTCACCTTAAATACTCTATAAGGTTCTCCAGGAATGAGACAAACAACTAGGAAATATTCTTTTAGGGTTTCGATATCATAGATTACTGTCTTCATTTTTCATAAATAGTTTAGAAGCGTCTGGCTTTTGTGGCAGATCACCGTATATAGCTTTGTAATAATCTTCTGGACTCCTGTATTTAGAAGGAATTCCTGTGAAGGCATTGATTCCTTCTATTCTACCATTTGAATAAGCTCCGCTTAGCTGTTCTAAAAATAGAGATGTGTAATGTTCTTTCTCTGATTGAGACAGTGTACCAATTGGTAAACGCTCAAATATTTGTTCTACTACTGATTTCATTCTTTTCTGTTTTTACTTCCCAATAAAATTCACAATTTTGTTTACCGTCTTTCTCTTCAAAAGGAGGTGTTACAAAATAAGACTGATACATAGATGGTTTAGCCAAATATCTATGGCATGACTCTTTGAGGGTGCAGTCATCACCCTTACATTTTGCAATGTCTGGCATGTTATTTAATTTTCTTAATGAACGTATCTCCTTTAGAAACTAATTCAATTAGAGTTTTGATATTGGAGGATCTCAATATACCTTTTGTCTTAGAGTTGGACCAGTATTCCGTGTATTTATCTCTAGGAATAGCATGCCATGTCTTGTTAAAAGGATTGTAATGGAATACATATTGTTGTAGCTGTTCCATGTTATTTAGGTTGAATGAGTCTAGCTACGTTCTGTGTAGTGATTTTAAAACTACCAGCAAACTCCCTAAGTTCACGCTTTTCAATAGACTCTATATTGAATTCTACTTCCATCCCTGGTTTTAGTAGCTTTCCTCCATAAGTCTTGTCACTAGTGTGTAAAGGAAGATCATTACCCTCCCCTTGAATTTTCCATTGATGGTCTTTCCAAATAATTGTTCCTTTCATGTTGATTGATTTAAATAGTTTCTTCTAATTGGGTTTGTTTCAATAGCTCATCCATAGAGAAGTCTGTGTCATTACAGTCTTTGATGAGCTCTATAAGCTTCTTTAGATTTTCTTCTGTGAATGCAAAACGTCTTGCAAGGAAGTACTCATATGGTAGTTCATTGTCTGTAAGCTCTATTTCAGACAATACAACGCCTAGCTCCTTCTGTGGGAGCACAGTGACAGTGTATATGATGTGATAGGTGGTGCCCTCTTTCACCCATTTATTAGCTGGGATCTCTTTGGGTCTACCCTTGTCATCTATGCAAACACACTCCACCATATCATTCCTCTATGAAGATTATGCAAATGCCCCACTTGATCCAGCCAATATCCAGGCTTAAATAGGACAGTTTACCATTCTTCCATAGCTTCTCATAAGAGATGCCTATCTCAGGAAGGATACTAATTTGGTTAAAACGTGTGTAAGGGCAAATTGTCATTTGTTATATGTTTCGTTGTAGTATTCTTTTCCTATTCTGTCATCATCCGTAGTTCCAGTATCAAAAGCATCTTCAATATGCTCTTTCTCCATTGCTTTGGCTTGATAAAAAGCTACTGTATTTTTCAAATCTTGATGTACATGATGTTTTTCAAATTGTTCAACCAACCATTCTACTGCTGTTTGTTTCATAGTTTTTCTATTTCTTGTTTAACTTCTAGCCAATATGGGTCATTTATTACCCTCATACCATCAATTTCCTCTCTATCTTTTAATATCTCATCAACTGCTATTAAGGCACATTGTTTAGCATCTTCGTTTGAATCTTCTGACCACATAAGACTTTCTCTTAATTTTCCAAATAAGTCTAATGCTTTTTCTTTTGGTGTCATTGTATAGATTTAAAATTTTCCGAATTTTGTTAGTTTGTAAGCTTACATATTGACATTTGTAGGGGCGATAGGATTCAAACCTATGGCTTCCACCTTAGAAGGGTGGCACTCTATTCAGCTGAGTTACGCCCCCATAAAATGAAGGGATGAGAATTACTCCCCATCCCTTCTGATTAAACATAGGAATAATTACGCAACCATTTTGTTGCGGAATTCAATAGCAGCTTTCTTTGTTGTGAAATAGCGGCTTAAGCGTTTACCAGATTTGGTAAAACGAACTCTGTAAGAGCTTCCTGTCTTGTAGACATTGTAAGAGACTGACTTGTACATAAATTTGGTTTTAGAGGCCAAATCTAACGAATCTTCTTAAAACGAACAACAAATTTTTTATACTCATCTGTGGGATTATAGAAATATCTATTTTCCGTGAGTGTGAGCCTTGTTGTACGCTTCTTAAAGATGGCATCCACTAACTTATTGACACTCAACCAATTAGTATCGTCTGAATAGACTTGTACTGTGGTGATCTTGCACCATTTTGAGGAATAAACGAGAATAGCTGCCATGGGTTAACATTTTTGGTGATGATTAGAAGTATACACGGAAGTGGTCTACACAGAAGGTCACCTTTTTAGGTGTTCCTTCAAATGTAAATCCTTCAGGCATCTTTGTTTCAATGCTCTTTTCAACAGAATTTACTTTTTCAGCAACCTTTGCAGATTTAGTTCTGCGTAATTTTGGTCCCTGCCACTCTCTCACCTTTGTTGTGTTACGAGCGACAGTCATAAGCTTAAAGTAAAATCCTGTTTGTGTAGTATTGAAACGAGAATGCTCACGCTCAGCAATAGCAATTAAAGGCTCACCTGTACGGATGAGTTCTTTCATTTGTTTGATGTCTGCGTTTGAATAGAAGTAACTGTTTTTCATGATTTCTAAGTTTAGAATTTAGGGGTTTATTAAAAGATTTGAAATCCTCCACAATTACGGAGGAATGTAATGAATTCTTTGATGTGACTGAGTGATGAACTGTGTGCAGATTGAACCAGTCTTCCATTCTCATCCACAACACTGCTATACATAATGGTTCCTTCAGGATGGGCATCATTTAGTTTATCTTCTTCCTCTTGACTAATGAATTTTCCTTCTTGCGTAACCCATGCACCAAGACAGATGTACATTCTATCCTCATCCTCTTTCATTTCTTTTGTGTTGAGGGTGATAAATAGTTCCATAGCATCAGCTAGTAGATTACAGTCTTCTTGTGTATTAAGACCATCTCCACCATTTTCTCCCCATCCATCTGTATGTAATGGCAAATCTGCCACTTTGATAGATAGGTCAGCGATAGCATGGATAGGTCTCCAAGACCACCAATTAGCTCTGAAATAATAACCAGGATTGTCTACATCCCATTTATCAAGAGCTTTGAAATACTCAGCTTTCTCTTCTTCAGAGGCTGATTCAAGAACTAGTTGTGGCTTCTCAGATTTTATCTGAGGATTACGCCCATAGATGTCTACTCCCATAATTAAGCAATTTTTGCAAAACAACACATTGCTGATGTGTCGAAATAGCGGATGAATAAATATTTTCCCTTGTCTGTTTCAAATACAGTGTGCTTAACAGGACCATCAATCTCCTGGCTATTTACAACCTTTTCTTTTCTAGCCTTGAAGAATGTCTTGATGGTATAGTCAACACCCACTCTCACACTGAATGTCATTATGAAATTGTGCTTGAATTTAGCAATGTGCTCTTTCAAATACTTAACAGAGGCACAGAAATCTAAATCATACAACACATTCTCTTTAAATGGATCAGCATCAAGAATGTCACTATACTTTATACAGAGCTTTGCAGAGGTACGCAGCTTTCTAATCTGCTGGATTAGTGTAAGCTTGCTACGCTCATACATTTCAAAGGACTGTATGCCCTTGTTCTGAAAGTATTGTACATACTCATTAATGTCAGGACCTGGAAGTCCTACCACCTCATTAAAGGTGAATTGATCAATAAGAAAGTCTCTAACAGCTTTCTTTTTTGAGGAATCTAGATAAGTGTGTTTCATGACTAATTTTTAAATGAGGAAAATAAAAAAGGCTCCTATATTTCAAGGAGCCTTTCGTGTTAACCCATACTAACATCAATCAAGATGCAGCATTTTTCTGTCATAGAGCATGCTTACGCGGAACTCTTTAAGCCATTCCCCATATGAAGTGAATGGACCTTGACATGTGGTGTGATAACCAACAACAGGCTTTTCACCTCTTGCTGCTACACCAAATAAGAATTCAATAACTTGTTTCATAATTCGCTTTTTTGTGGACAATAATATCTAAATGCAATTTTATCATACATCACTACATACATAATCAGAGCCTTTGATTCAAAAATGCTCATCATGAACTTGCATTTTCTGTCTTTCTCATCAAAAGCATCCCAAATCATTGATGTATATGGGTCTCCATCATCATTATAACCCCTAGTTGACTTTGATTCACCATATATAGATATGGTTGTGTTGGCTGCATCCTCTATGTAAACTTTCCCTTTGTAAAGGGTGATTTTGAGGTCAATCTCTTTTGGGTTTCTCCAATCCCAATTTTCCCCATTCCAATATCCAGTTTCAATCATAGATGTTTTGTCATAGCTCTGAGCAAAACCAGAAAATGTTAGAAGGCTGAATACAGCCAGCAGTAATAATTTAATTTTTTTCATGTTAATTATTTTAATTAATCTTCAGGTATGATGACAGCTTCTGTATCTGGATGCAAAAGCTGATTGTCTGGATCAGTGAGCACAATATAATACTCTTCATCGAGTTTCACCCAGTGCTCCAAAAATGGTCCCTTTTCATCTGATTGTGGTGTGGTATTTATAATTTCACCATATTCCCACACATCAGCGTCTGTAAGGACTTCTTCCCATTCATCTTCATATTCAGGGAATGATAGCACCACCTTGTCAGCATATAGAGTGGGAAAGAACTTATCTTCTGGATATTGGCATTCATCATCATCATATCCAAACCATTCACCCTCTATTACTATTTCTCCATCAAAATCATTGATGATTAGATTGATATCATTGATGGTGATATCACGGTATTCATCTGTTTCTTCTCCTTCATCCCACCATCCAATCTCTTCTGGCTCAGCAAGTATCTCATCATCTTCTCCAATGATGTACGGATGTACGGGATAGCCATTCCTGTTGATGAAATCTTGTTCATCTTGAGGAACTTTGTCAAGGACAAATACTTCAGAATGCTCCCATTTGGTGCCTGTTTGAAACTTCTGTACAAACCACATTCCAGGCTCTAATTTAGTGGGTTTGTAGGATTTTAAGACTAATTCTGCTAGAATAAACATAAGTGATTGATTTAGTTTGGGTTATATAAAAAAGGGAGAGGAGGAGTGTTTCATCCTCCTTCCCTGTCACTCACACACAATTAATCCTTGAATTCTGTTTTTACTACCTGATTGATGAGCGAAGATACGCTTTTTACAAGCTTACCCATATCCATCACTACAGTGTGATAATTATAAATCTCCTTAATTCTACCATGTTTCAATCCTATTCCCACTGTAACAAACCCATCACGCTTACATTTTTCAATGACACGCTTGAGTTCCTTTTCAGCAGAATCACCACCATAATCACAACCAGAAGGACCACCATCGCTAATAGAAATGAATATGATGTTATCAGAGGTTTGTTCTCTAATACGCTCATAAATACATTCTATTACAGGACCGTCATAATTCTCATTATAATCATTACGAAGCTGATTATCGATGGTGTGCTCAAAGTTCTGATTATACTTATCATGGTAGATTCTGATTTCAGGATCTGCATGTTGATCAGGATTACCACTGTGACCAAAGAAGAATATCTTATCCTGAGGAAGAATCTGTGAGAATGCATGATAGAGCACTTTCATAAGATCATTTTGCTTTTTATCAAGATGTCTGTGACTCATAGAACCACTCTCATCTGCAAGAACACAGATACTAAATGGTCTAGTGGCTTGATCTTCCTCAACACGATAATAGATGTGCGTATTGCCAGCAGGAATCTCAGCAATCTTATGAGAGCTCATCTTACCGCATTTCAGATTCTCTATTCTGTCTTCTTTAGGCTGAAAGGATATGTCTAAAAGATTCACCAGAGCATTTGCTTGTTTGACAATCTCTGGGCTGTATTTACAGGGCTTAGCAGATTTGTCCATTACAATAAACTCTGTGTTATCTTTTAGCTCACCTGAAACAGCATCTTTAGAAGAATAGGCAGAATAAGGTTTGCTTTCTTTCACCTTCTTGAAATCCTCAAGCATGTCAGAATAATCAGGCTCACCTTTATCCTTACCACCATCTCCATCATCATCACCCTTCTTCTTCTTCTTATCATCATCCTTTGGATAGTACAGAATGTCAACGCTTTCAAGGAATTTTCTGTAATGCTCAAACAAGTTACGAAGTTCTGTTTCGTAAGCTATTATTGTGTTTAAACAGACTCGGATGTAATCTTTGTTAATCTTCACTACAGTTTCTTCCTTGCCAAACCATCCTGTCACTTTAGATACAGTGTGATCTTTTAGCAAAGTTGACATCATATTGTGCTTTACCACTCTATGAAGAAACATAGCACATATCTTATCAGCAACATAAGGTGTTGATCCTGAGGTGTTTGTATACCTGAACTCAATTTCTTTTGGAACATAAACGAAAGGATGGTCATAGACCACCCTCTCGTGTCCACCGAAATATGAGCTCTCCCAATTAAAGATACTAGTCTTAAGACTCGTCAGAGCTGGAATCATCGGATGTAGATTTATCTTTACTATCAAATATGGTTTTGAGAGCCTTTGCACCATCTGTGCCACCAATACCCTTGCAGGTGATATAGAAGGAATCATATAGTGTGAATCCATCTTCTACCATTTCTGCAATCATCTTGAGGTGGCGAATAGACAGGCTGAAACCAATAGTGAACTCACTGTGAGCCTTATTGATTCCACTGTACACTCTTACCATCTCTGAGAGCACTGTTGAACTCAGACTAGGACAATGTTTACCGATTGCTTTCTTCACCTCTGTATTACCCAGAGGATCAATTTCCACAATCATAAACCTATCCATCAGAGCTCTATCGAGCTTGTGAGTACCTGTATACTGACCACCAAGGTTAGCAGTGGCAATAAACACACACTGAGGATGGATTTTAATGGGCTTTGTGTCTTCAAAACAATACTCCATAGGTAGTTCTCTACGAAAATCTAGACATGGGAACAGTAGGTTATTACTAGTAACAACAGCACGACTGATCTCGTCAAGCATAACAATGCCTGGTTGTTGGATCACCTCAGAGAAGCGGCTCTTAACAAATGTACTAGTGGTTACACCATCATGCATTTTGATGACGTGATTACCCACCAGAGACATAATAGGATCTGTCATTGTACCCATATCAAAGATGGTGATAGGCAGTTTGAGGTCTTTAGCAATATTGCTGACCAGCTCTGTCTTACCCACACCTGTAGGTCCCAAGAGCAGTGTATTTACACTCTTCTGAATATTACGCTTCAGAACAGCATATACACCCTCATCCACCCTGAAATAGCCACCAAGCGTTTTGTATTTACCGCTTTCAAAGGCTGGTTTCTTCTCAACAGGCTCTTCTTCAACAGCTGATGTAACAAGAGATTCTACACCCTCTGCTGTGAGGGTTGGTGTAGGTTCAGCTGTTTTAGCTGTCTCTTCACCAAGCTTTTGGAGAATAGTTGCTATCTCCATAGGAATTCCAGCTTTCTCAGCTGCTTCTTTTAGCAGCTCTGCTGCTGATTTTTTGGCTTTTGCCATGATTTGTGTGTTTTAAAGAGTGATTAATAAACAAAATTGTATAGTCTTCGTCATTTTCAGCCTCTGCCTCTGCTTTCTTTTTAGCAAACCAAGTGACAAAGGTTTCTTCATCCAGATCAAGTGTGAGCATCTTTTTAGTGACAATAGCAAGGAACATAGCTCCCATAGGACCATCTGTTTTGATGTCCAATTTGGCAAATTGCCATGTGATGTAGATTTGCTCCTGTTCATCTGTAGCATAATCTAGACATTTGTCCAGAATAGCTGTCTTGGTGCGAAAATTAGCAGGAATCTCATCTCTGTCAGCATCTTCACCAAACAGCTTTTCCACCATAATCTGTTGAAAAGCAATCTGATAGAGTACAAGAGCTTCAATCTCTGTAGATCTGTCTTTACACACGCCCATAGCTTCATTTGTGCTATCGCATGTGTGGTCAAATACAATCTCTTTCATGTGTGTGAATATTTAAATTGTGAATGAATAAATAAAAAAAAGGGGCAGACTAGGACTAGTCACCCCGTTGATTGTTTGCCATATGAAACTCTTATTGGCGCACCCGTGTAATGATTTTACCCTTACCACGACAACCATATCCACTGGTTGCACATGACATAAAACAACTAACAATAGCCACCATGAAGATGGTTACAATAACATATTTGACTAATTTTTCCATAACTGATTGATTTTAAATGGTTTCAACATGAATTACTGGTGGATAATATCCGTTAAATACATACTTTGTTACAGGACATAGCCACAGCTTGTGATTGCATAGATTCTGATCAATTGATTTGACAGAATAATATGCACCACCATCTACAGGCGCATGTCCTACATTTTTTAGATAGGTTTCATCATATCCCAAGTCTGTTCGTATGAGAATCACTTCTTCCTTAGTAGGTCTAAATCCATTGTTACTGAATCTAATAGTGGCTTCTGTGCCATTATTAGACAGCTTGTCCAACAATGTGTCAGTACCACCAACCATCATAAGATTGGCTCTTGTACCAAGCCCTTGCTCAAGAAACTCTGGAAGATCTATATACCATATACCATCCTCCTTATAGAATCTCTTTGTTACGTCTGTTGTGTGTTCATTTGATTTGAACATGTCTAAAATAGGCATAAATGTGTTTTTAATAAAAAGCTCCCAGTGTGGAAACACAGGAGCGAATGATTGCTTGGCCATATGAAATAGTTATTCAGCAGAACGCTCATATAGATCGTTCTCCATCCTAATCTTGTATTGTTCCATGTCTCTATAGGCTAAATAAAGACCGAACATAAGGAATAATGTTAACATAGTTTACCAAGTTTCTTCTGTGATTAAATCTAGAATTGTTTGTGGGTTCATAACTGATTGATTTTCAGATGAATGACATTGGTTGATCATGTTCTGCTGTTGAAGAAGCATACAATCCTGTCACAAGGAGCAAATAGAATGCATAGAACACTACAAATGGTCCTGAATGTACAGCAGCTGTATAACTGAAGCTGAAGATGTAAGAGAACAGAAGAACAAATGCTGGAATCATAATGTACCAGCATGTAAGATTGAAGAGATGGGCTAACATTTTCATGTTTTGTGATTTAAATGATTGATTAATAAGAGTGTGTAAAAAATAATAGTTTTATGCCTCAACTATAAAAAGCCTCTGATCTGTGAAGTAGAACAGATAAACACCTTGTATAGATCCCTCTGCACTCAGATACTATAGGATGCATCACAATGCTCTTTACTGCTGTGTCTTGCGAACCAGTCAGACCTATCTTTGATGGTACATATCTGCTATCCCTTGGGAAGATAGAATGGTGCATTACATGTAATGAGAGAACTAGTATTTAGGATGGGCAACGATTGAAACCCTCTAATCACATTCTTTTTACAGAACGGGGGAAATTGACGTGCTCTACTCACATCCAAACTCTCATTACAATGATATAAAAAAGAGCCCTGTTACAGGTTATTTTCTTTTATAACCATTAACACGCACACTCCAATCAACAAACATAGTGACCTCTAAGCTATCATGTGTATGCCAAAGAAAGCTCTCAACAATGTAGTGCTTATCTTTAATAACTATCTCATCTCCCTTACAAGGAAGAACATTAATGTTATGTAGGACAAGCAACTCTTTATTATCATAACCCTCATAGTTGTTTTCTAATATCATTACTGTCATGGCTAAGCTTTTTAATAAATTAATGCTATATTTATTCCTTATTGGCTTTGATTTAAGGAATGTGGGAAAAAGTGGTGAAAAGTGGTGATGGGTCCTACAGCCCCTCTCTAACTCACAGAGAATCAATGAGTTATG
>Ga0073926_10000343_pt1 | contig 9948 bp, 9 predicted proteins | sample GWRWmT4_4Nov14_FD_70189 | JGI IMG/M metagenome (GOLD analysis project Ga0073926, IMG submission 70189) | Sand microcosm microbial communities from a hyporheic zone in Columbia River, Washington, USA - GW-RW T4_4-Nov-14 | ecosystem: Engineered > Artificial ecosystem > Sand microcosm > Unclassified...
GGCATTGCCCGCCTGCTGCGCAGCTATGGCGTCAAACGGGTGCTGGGAGCGGACATTCATCCGCACGCGATCGAGCGCCTGGAGCGCTTCGGCGGCGAAGGGCGCAGCCTGGATGCCCTGATGGCCGAAGCCGATATCGTGATCGCGACCACTGGTGTCCCCGGCCTCATCAAGCCCGAGAAAGTGCGGCCGGGCCAGATCATCCTTGCCCTGTCCAATCCGGAGCCGGAAATTGCCCCGCGGCGGGCGCTGCAGCAGGGCGCCATCTTCGCGGCTGACGGCGGTAGCGTGAACAATGCCCTGGGTTTCCCTGGCCTGTTCCGGGGTGCCTTGGAGGCCCGCGCCACCCAATTCACCGATGAGATGCTGTTCGCTGCGGCCAATGCGCTGGCGGAACTAACACCAACCGATGCCTTGGTCCCCAATGTGCTTGACTTGGAAGTTCACGCCAAAGTGGCGGAGGCGGTCAAGGAAGCGGCCTTGGGGCTGGGTTCCCGGGGAACCCTGCGCCTCAGCATCTGAGTTGGGAAGCCATCAGCCCGTTTTGCCGCACAGGCACAAGGCATAAATGCCGCCCTGCGCGCTCCAGGCAAGCTGATCGGAGGCCGCTAGCCAAACCTGCAAAACCCGGGCAAGCTCCGGCGGTAGCAGCATGCGCAGGCTCCGCGTCAGGCTTGCGTTTCCCTGCATCCGCGCCATGAGGTACTGTCTCAGGTTGAGATCGGGCGTGAGATAGCGCGCCTGGTAGGCATCGCCCAGGCTGGCCAATTGCGCGGCAGCCTTAACCGCCTCGGGCACTTCGCCGTAAGCATCCACCAGCTTCAGATCCAGGGCATCGGACCCACTCCAGACCCGCCCCTCGGCCAGCTTGGCCACTGTCTCCACCGGCAGATCCCGCGCATCGGCCACGCGTAACAGGAAGTCACGGTAAGTTTTTTCCACCATGGCCTGAATCGATCGACCCACTTCCGGGCTCAGTTTGCGATCTGACCGCAGAGCGCCAGCCAATGACGTGGTTCCCACGCCATCCACATGGACACCCAGTTTGGCCAACGTATCCTGAAAGGTAGGAATGATGCCGAAGACACCAATTGATCCAGTGAGCGTCGCGGGAGACGCCAGGATTCGATCGGATGCCGTAGCGATCCAATAGCCGCCCGATGCAGCCACGCTGCCCATGGACACCACCACAGGCTTGCCAGCTTCGCGCGTCAACTCAAGTTCGCGCCGGATCACCTCCGAGGCAAAGGCGCTGCCTCCGGGACTGTCAACACGCACCACCAGGGCCTTGATGGCATCATCCAGGCGGGCTTGGCGAACCTGCTCCGCAAAGACATCTCCACTCACGGATCCCGGCGCGGGATCGCCGTCGACGATCGTGCCGGCCGCAACCAGAATCCCCACCGTGGGTTTGCCGGCCTCGACTGGCGCCTCCCGGCCCACCGCCAACAAATAGGCGTTCTGATCGATCCGCTTGAATCCGCCGTCTTCATCGGCGCTGGTTTCCTCGCGCACGCGATCGATGAATTCATCGCGATGGCTCAGCGCATCGACCAGACCCTCCTGCAGGGCCAGTTGGGCGCCGTCTCCTGCTGTCTGTACCATCAGGTCGCCCATTCGGTCCGCATAGTGCTGGATGTCTTCAGGATCCCGTGAGCGAGCGCTGGCGACCCCGGTCTTGTAGACGGTCCACAGATTGCCCAGCCAGGCCTGATTGGCTTTGCGAGAGGCCTCCGACATGTCGTTACGAATGAAGGGTTCCACTGCCGACTTGAATTCGCCGACACGGAACACGTTGATTTCTAGGCCGATCTTCTCGACCAGATCCCGGAAATAGGCGGGATAGGTGGAAAAGCCCTCGATGCTGACCTGACCCATGGGGTGCAGGTGGACTTCGCTGGCCTGAGCGGCAAGATAATAGCCGGATTGGCTATATTGATCCGCATAAGCCAGCACGGGCTTTCCCGCAGCCTTGAACTGTTCCACCGCTGCGCCAATCTGGACCAGCTTGGATAGATCCCCCCCCTCGAAGTGGCTGAAATCCAGCACGGCCGCCTTGATCCGGTGATCCGTTGCGGCGGCTTCCAGCGCGCGAAGCACATCCCGCACCTGGGTTTCCCGGACAGGTGCGCCAACGGCTTCGTCCACCAGCTTCTGGAGGGGATCCACCTCGGACTGCTCGACCAGCGCCCCCTGCAAGCTGAGCACCAGCGCGGCGTCCGTGGGCACCTGCACCGCCAGGTCAGTACGCAGGAACGCCACCACAACCAGCAGAAAAACCACGAACATCAGCCGGGACAACCAGCGCCGCAAGCCGTCCAGTATCGATCCCACACAACGGACACCACGACGGATCAGGGAAGGTCTTTGGGCCATGAAATTACCTCAAGGGAATGCGAGCCATGGCGCCATCATAGAGCAGCTGCCAGCATGGCGCAGGAGAAGCTTGAGTCGGGAAGTTTTTGGCAGCGCCGGCAAGACGAGCGCCGAACGCGGCCCCTCCGGGCTTCCGTGGGACGACGATGCAATCAGCGCAGATACGGGCTTGCCCTGGCGGTCGATAAATCGCAACAACAACCGTCGGGCCTTGGGTCCCACGCGACCATCCCGCCCATGGTCAACACCTGCGGCGGCTTCATGCATGGCGCGGCAGGGACAGCCTCAAGAAAATCAAGTCGGAAGCCTTGGGCAACAGGAGCCCGAACACAGGACCGCGACCCATGCGGTCAATGCAAGGATGAACCGAATGGGTCGCGTACCGATCGCGTGTGAACGGAGGCGCTCAACGCGCCTTGGGGGCGAGCTTTTCCTTGATGCGAGCGGCCTTGCCGCGCAGATCGCGCAGGTAATAGAGTTTGGCGCGACGCACATCACCACGGCGCTTGACCGTGACGCTGTCCACGACCGGGCTGTGGCTCTGAAATACGCGCTCCACACCCTCGCCGTGAGCGACCTTGCGCACGGTGAAGGAGGAATGCAGGCCCCGGTTGCTCTTGGCAATCACGATGCCTTCAAAGGCCTGCAACCGTTCGCGGGTGCCTTCTTTCACCTTGACCTGGACCACCACGGTATCACCGGGGCTGAACTCAGGCAGGTCATGCCGCATCTGCGCGGCTTCTAGTTCTGCAATCAGCTTGCTCATGCCTAATCCTCTACCCGCCATCCGGGCTGTCAATACCAATATTGTCAATAAACGCCTGCAGGAGGCTTTCCTGTTCAGGCTCCAATACCCGTTCAGCCAGCAGCGACGGCCGTCTGAGCCAAGTGCGGCCCAGCGACTGCTGCAAACGCCAGCGCTGAATGGCCGCGTGGTCACCGCTGAGCAGAACCGCCGGCACCCGCCCAGTCGCATGAACTTCCGGGCGCGTGTAATGGGGGCAATCGAGCAAGCCCTCCCAGAACGAATCCTGGGCGCAGGACATGGCATCGCCGACGGCGCCCGGCAACAGCCGGACCACCGCATCCATCACCACCATTGCCGCCAGTTCGCCGCCACTGAGCACGTAATCGCCGATGGACAGTTCCTGATCCACCGCCGACATGACCCGCTCATCGACGCCTTCGTAGCGCCCTGCCACCAGAATCAGCCCAGGCAAGTCGGCATACCCACGGGCAAGGCCCTGGTCGAAACGCCTTCCCTGCGGACTCAGCATCACCACCGGCGTGCCCAGCGGAGCCTCTCGCCGCGCCACCTCAATGGCTGCCAGCAGCGGCTCAACCTTCATCACCATGCCGGGACCGCCCCCATAGGGCCGATCATCCACGGTGCGGTGCGGATCGTGGGTGAAATCCCGGGGGTTGACGCAGGCCACCTCCACCAATCCCCGATCCCGCGCCCGGCCGGCAATGCCGCAGCCGAACAGCGCATCAATCAATTCAGGGAAGAGAGTGACCACGGTCAGTCGCATCGCTCCCCCTTGTCAGAATTCCGGATCCCAATCCACCTCAATGACACTTTGGGACAGGTCGATGCGACGGATCACCTCAGGTTGGAGGAAGGGGATCAACCGCTCCTCATGGCCTTGAACAACCAGCACATCATTGGCGCCCGTTTCCATCAGGGACACGACGCGACCCAGTTCCAAACCATCCAGACCGACGACGCGCAGGCCGACCAGATCCATCCAGTAATACGCCCCCTCCTCGGCAGGTGGCAGCGCTTCCCGGGGAATACTGACTGATGCGCCAGTCAAAGCCGCGGCCGCCTCGCGATCGGCGATGCCGGTCAGTCGGGCGATCCAGCCTTTCCCCTGGGGCCGGACTTCCTCCAGCGCCAACTCAGTCCAGCGCTCACCCTCGCCGATGCTCCAGCGGGGGTACTCAAAGATCTGCTCCGGAGGACGGGCGTAGGACTGAACCCGGAGCCAACCCTTGACGCCGAATGGACTGCCCAGTCGGCCCAGGATCACGCGCCCCGTGGATCCTGCCTCGGAATCGGCCGACATCAAACGCTGGCGTCGCCCGTCTTGGCGGCCTGCTTCAGCAACTGCTCGACGCGATCCGAGGGTTGCGCGCCCTGCGCGATCCAGTGACGGGCCCGTTCCAAATCAACGCGCAGGGATTCTTCCCGCTCGTTGGCGATGGGATTGAAGAATCCGAGGCGTTCGAGATAACGGCCATCGCGGCGGTTACGGCTGTCGGTAACGACCAGATGATAGAAAGGCCGTTTTTTGGCGCCGGCACGAGCAAGACGAATAGTGACCATGTAACCCTTGAACCTCCAGATTCGGATCCGACAGGCCTCTTCCAACCGGAACAGACCCGCCACCAGCAAACAGTGGATTTTACCTAAAGCACTGAACGGAAGCAAAGTGGTCAAAGACCCATGCCGGGAGGCAGCCGACCGCCCCGCAACAATTTGCCCATGGGCCCCTTGGTCATCTGCTTCATCATCTTCTGGGTCTGCTCGAACTGCTTGAGCAAGCGGTTCACATCCTGGACCTGCATCCCCGAACCGGTTGCGATACGGCGCTTGCGCGACGCCTGGATGATATCGGGGCGACGGCGTTCACCCGGCGTCATCGCGTTAATCAGCGCCACCATGCGCCGGATATCGCGATCCTGCACCTGGTTGCGCGCGGCCTCGGGGATTTTCATGGCGCCCGGCAGCTTCTCCATGATGCTTTTCACGCCGCCCATGCTGAGCATTTGCTGAAGCTGGTCCCGGTAATCCTCAAGGGTAATCCCCTTGCCTTTCTGGACCTGAGCCGCCAGCTTGTCGGCCTTGGTGCGATCGGTGTTGCGCTCGATTTCTTCAATGAGGGTGAGCACATCGCCCATCCCCAAGATGCGCGAGGCCACCCGATCGGGATGGAACGGCTCCAGGGCATCGGTTTTCTCCCCCGCCCCCATCAGCTTGATCGGCTTGCCGGTGATCTGCCTGATCGACAGTGCCGCGCCACCGCGTGCATCGCCGTCGGTCTTGGTCAGGATCACGCCCGTGAGCGGCAAGGCTTCATCGAAGGCCTTGGCGGTATTGGCCGCATCCTGGCCGGTCATGGCATCCACCACGAACAGGGTCTCGTGGGGCGAAACCGCCTCATGGATACGGCGCACTTCCGCCATCATGGCCTCGTCCACATGCAGCCGGCCGGCCGTGTCGACAATCAGCACATCGAAAAACTTGAGCCGCGCCTGGGCCAAGGCCGCCTTGGCGATTTCTGCAGGATCCTGGTCCGTGGTGCTGGGGAAAAAGCCGGCGCCAACCTGCTGGGCCAAAGTCTGCAATTGTTCAATAGCGGCGGGACGATAGACATCGCAGCTCACCAGCAGCGACTTCTTGCGCTGGCGTTCCTTGAGATGGCGCGCCAGCTTGGCGGCCGTGGTGGTCTTGCCCGCGCCCTGCAGACCTGCCAGCAGGATCACCACCGGGGGGCGATGGTTGAAGCGCAACTCAGCGGTCTGCTCCCCCAGGACCCGAATCAGCTCCTCATTGACCACCTTGATCAGGACCTGGCCCGGCGACAGGCTGGTACTCACCTCACGGCCCACCGCCCGCTCACGCACCTGATCGATGAACGACTTGACCACAGGCAGGGCAACGTCCGCGTCCAGCAGGGCGGCGCGCACCTCGCGCAGGGCCTGCTGGATATTCTCTTCAGTCAACCGCGCCTGGCCGCGCAACTGCATCAGGGTTCGATTGAGGCGCTCGGTCAGATTCTCGAACATGGCATTTCGCTTCAAGGATTTTGGGTTGATCGAGCCGCGTGGCGCGCGGCCGGGGGTTTACGTTACCCGAAAGCCCTGCGACCGTCACCCGCCAATCATATAGCGCCCCGATGCGACGCTATGCCATGATGCCCCAACGATTCTTGCCTGATACATGAACATGGACAGCTTCTGGATTGCCTGGGCAGCCGCCCTCGCCTACTGCGCCAGCACCGCCCTTTTGCTGCGACGTGCCGGACGTCTGCTGCGGGGGCAATCTGCAGGTAAAAAATCGGCTTTGACCCTGGCCACCGTGGGCTTTGTCCTGCACACCGCCCTGCTGTCGCCGATTCTGGCCCATGATCCCCTGCGTCTGGGCCTGACCGAAGCCGTGCTGTTGATTGGTTGGCAAACCGCCCTGTTGTTGCTGCTGGCTGCCGCACGGGCACCTCTGGAAAACCTGGGTCTCCTGCTGTTTCCGCTGCTGGCAATCTCAACCCTGATCCATCATCCCGGCACAACCACCGGACCAGAACTCGCCTTGCGCGGACCGGTGGAATTGCATGTGCTGACCGCCATCGTGGCCTACAGCCTGGTGGTTCTGGCAGGCGCCCAGGCTGCGCTGTTGATGGTGCAGAATCGGCTGCTGCACCACCACCGAACTCGTGGCCTCCTGCTGATCTTCCCGCCGCTCCAGACCATGGAACGCCTGCTGTTCCAGCTCATCGGTCTCGCGTTTTTCATGCTTTCGCTGGCGCTTCTCAGCGGCTTTTTCTTTGTGGACAATCTGTTTGCCCAGCATCTGGTCCATAAAACCGTGCTGTCCATCGCCGCCTGGGCCATCCTGGGGATGTTGCTGTGGGGCCACTATCGCTTTGGATGGCGGGGCAAGGTCGCCGTGCGTTGGACCCTGAGTGGCGGCGCGATGCTCACGCTGGGTTATTTTGGCAGCAAGTTTGTTCTGGAAGCGCTGCTCGGACGGCAATGGGGATGACTTCCCAGGGACGCTCCAGGCCTTGGTCCATGGCGCTGGCCGCACTCCGCTCCCGGTCAGCGCAACATCGGGGCAGAACCGACGCCACCGATTCACATTGAAGGGATCAGGCGCGATTGCTATAGTTGAGGCAATTCTTAATGTTTCGTGGCCAAGCCAATGCTTGGCCCGGCGTGGAGAAGCGATCCTGGGACTGAACGGGCCAAAAAGGACAGCTGCTTCTATGGGGCTGTTCAAAGCGCGAATGCCGCGCCCCGTAGACCCCTGCGCCCTGGGCGCGGACTCGGCCCGGATCCCGGATTTGACGATTTATGGAGCCGATTTCTTGCCCATCCGGCAAAAACCGCTTCCCACACTTACCCTTTTAATTCCCTGCCCAGGCGTTTCTCTACCATGCCGCCAGAAAGTTCAGGAGCGTGACCGATGAGTTTCAGCGCTGATTGTCGATCGATCCGCATCATCGCGATTGCAGCTTCCGCGACCTGTTCGGCGCCGGCGTCCCATTCTGTAGAGAACGCCCAGGGTACCGAAGAGACCCCCCCCAATGAAAAGAATGCTGATCAATGCCACGCAACCCGAAGAGTTGCGGGTCGTACTGGTTGACGGACAAAAACTATTTGACCTGGATATCGAAACCCCCTCACGGGAACAGAAAAAAGCCAATATCTACAAAGGCCGCATCACCCGCATCGAACCCAGCCTGGATGCCTGCTTCGTTGAATATGGCGGGGATCGCAACGGCTTTTTGCCGCTGAAGGAAATCTCTCGCGATTATTTCAAGCCGGGCGTGGAAACCAGCGGCCGGCTCAATATCGCCGAGCTGCTCCGCGAAGGCCAGGAAATCGTTATCCAGGTCGAGAAGGAGGAACGCGGCACCAAGGGCGCAGCGCTCACCACCTTCATCAGTCTGGCCGGCCGCTATCTGGTGCTGATGCCCAACAACCCCCGCGCAGGCGGTGTCTCCCGGCGCATCGAGGGAGAAGAGCGGGACGAGATGCGCGAAATCATGCGCAATCTGGAAGTCCCCGAAGGCATGGGCATGATCGTGCGCACCGCCGGCATGGGGCGCTCCTCCGAAGAATTGCAGTGGGATCTGGGCTACCTGCTCCAACTCTGGCGCGCCATCGAACAGGCCGCCACCGAACGCCAGGCGCCGTTCCTGATTTACCAGGAAAGCAACATCATCATCCGCGCGCTGCGGGATTACCTGCGCGCCGACATCAACGAAATCATGGTGGACGATCCCGCCGTATATGAGCAGGCGCGGGAATTCATCACCGCCGTCATGCCGCAGAACCTCGGGCGCCTGAAACTCTACCAGGATGCCATCCCCCTCTTCACCCGTTACCAGATCGAAAGTCAGATCGAGCTGGCCTTTGCGCGGGAAGTGAGGCTCCCCTCGGGCGGTTCGATCGTCATCGACCACACGGAAGCCCTGACCAGCATCGACATCAACTCTGCCCGCGCCACCAAGGGTTCCGACATTGAGGAAACGGCGCTGCAGACCAATCTGGAGGCCGCCGACGAGATCGCGCGCCAGTTGCGGCTGCGCGACCTGGGCGGGCTGCTGGTGATCGACTTCATCGACATGACACCGGCCAAGAACCAGCGCGAAGTTGAAAACCGGCTCCGCGATGCCACCCAGCTTGATCGCGCGCGCATCCAGATCGGCCGCATCTCTCGCTTTGGCCTGCTGGAATTGTCTCGTCAGCGCCTGCGTCCCTCCATCGGGGAGCACAGCCACATCACCTGCCCGCGCTGCGAGGGACGCGGCACCATCCGCTCGGTGGAATCCCTTGCGCTGGCCGTGCTGCGTCTGATCCAGGAAGAGGCCATGAAGGACCGCACCCAGCGCGTCATGGCCCAGTTACCGATTCCGGTGGCGACGTTCCTGCTCAACGAAAAGCGCGCTGCGCTGGCAACCATCGAAGCCCGCCACGGCATTGCCGTTGTGATCATCCCCAACCCCCACATCGACACCCCGCGCTACGAGGTCACCCGCATCCGTCAGGATGAGGCGCGCACCAATGGCGAGACGGATGCCACCTACAAGCTGATTACCGAAGCGCCTGCCGTTCACTACGAGCCCAAAGCGGCCGCAGCGACCCGCAGCCCGGCGCAAACCCCGGCCGTCAAGCTGGCGCCGCCGCCACCCGCGCCGGTTCCTGCGCCCGTGGCGGCAGCCAAGGCCAAGCCGGCTCCCGTTCCCACGGAACGGCCCCGCGCACCGTCTGGCGGCCTGCTCAAAAAGCTGTGGGACCGGCTGTTTGGCGACTCCAAAGCGCCAGCCGCGCCTGCTGAACCCGCTCAATCGGCTCCCAGCGTGACCGCAGCAGCGGAGGAAGAACAAGCCACCACGAGCACATCGCCGCCACGTCGCAGCCGCCCATCCGCCAATCGGCGCGGACGTTCCAAGCCCGCGGACAGCGACGGAACGCCAGCCCCGCGTGACCGCGCTGCGCCGCGCACGCGCGCCGCCGCCCCGCCTGCGAAAGCCCAACCGGCCGATGCGCCTGTCATCAACGAAGTGCCGGAAGAGGCGGATCTCGAAGCCTCTCCTGAAGCGACACCGGAAGTTACCGCGGAGGGAGGTGAAACCCGCAGCCGGCGGGGTCGGCGTGGCGGACGGCGGCGGCGGCGTGCCCCTGCGGCTGACGGGACGGGCAGCCCTGCAACTGCCGATGAGGGGAATGAGGGCGTTGCCGACTCAGCCGCTCCCGAAAGTGCCCAGGTTCATCAGGAAGCGCCCAGCACGCCCGATCAGCCTGAAGATAATTTCAGACGGGTTGCCGAGGGCGAGTAATCCC
>Ga0073926_10000350_pt1 | contig 9761 bp, 9 predicted proteins | sample GWRWmT4_4Nov14_FD_70189 | JGI IMG/M metagenome (GOLD analysis project Ga0073926, IMG submission 70189) | Sand microcosm microbial communities from a hyporheic zone in Columbia River, Washington, USA - GW-RW T4_4-Nov-14 | ecosystem: Engineered > Artificial ecosystem > Sand microcosm > Unclassified...
TAAGGTGCCCAAAGGAAGACGGTATTCTTCCTGCGGCAAACCCTTTTTTTCACTTAGTAACACACTGCCCTGGAATTCGACAAAATCAGGAAAATGCTGTTTCAGTTGCGCCGACACAGTGCCAATAAAAATACAATACAGGCATAGTGTGCGTACAATTAATGCGCCAAAATCACGCAGATTTTTTTCAACTGGCCTGTCGTAATTCATTTTATTGTTTCCAGTGATTGCCACCTTGTTGCAAAAAAATCAGCAATAATGCGCGCCACATCAGGGGCTTGTTTTTCCATATGCAGGTGATGCCCGCCGGGTAAATGCTCTACACGCAAATTCCGGTGCAGGCTGATTCGTTTTTGCAACTCAACTTCATCGCGAGGTACGCCGTCTTCCGCCAGTATCAAACAACTGGGCGCTTCAATGGCTTTCACAAAAGCACAAAATTCTTCATGGCCTGCAGCGGATGAAGAAATAAAACGCAAACGTGGATCGGTGCTAAACATCAAACCCTCTCCTAATGGCTGCGTACCACGTTCACACAAGAGTCGCGCAGCGGGTGGATCAATTTTAAAAAATCCATTAATACGTGCCTGAACAGCGGCATCGAGCGAAGGATACAAAGGGGGTGATTTTTGTCGCAGTCCCACGGTTTTTCTAAACGACGTTTGCATAAGAATGGGTAATGTCTCCGGCGACACCATGCTGGGTGCACCAAAACCTTCGAGCAACATCAATTTATTGATAAGCTGCGGTTCGATGCCTGCGGTCATCACGGAAATATGGGCGCCCATGGAGTGCCCCATCAAGTTAAAACGTGTCCAACCCAAGCAGCTTGCCAGTTCCAGAATATCAAAAACATATTCGTTAAAATAATAATGACCCCAGCCAGGTCGGTGATCACTCCTGCCATGGCCGATCAGATCAACGGCGCAAATTCTTAAATCGGGCAATTGTTTGGCCAGCAAATCAAAACTGGCGGCATTGTCGAGCCAACCGTGGAGCGCAATGACGGGCTGACCGTCTTCTGGTCCCCACATTTTAGCATGCATTTTTAAACCATTAACATTGAAGTGCTGTTCATCCCAGGGCATTGTTGTTTTTGTCATGCGTTATTACTTCGTTACTAAAAATGTATTGATGGTAGCCGCGACGTGTTCAGCACCCTCTTCAAGATGAAGATGATGTCCTCCTCGCAGGGTTGCTATGTGCAAATTGACCAGTTTTTCTCGTCGCGATTCTACTTTCATGAACTCAAGAGGCAGACCTTTATCCCCCAATATCAGACAGGTCGGTGCGCTGATGTTAGCAATCAGCGCCTGAACTTCGGCTTCGGTCAAGCGCAAGGGCGAGGGATAACGCAAACGCGGATCGGATCGCCACGACCAGCCACCGCTTACGGCTTTAACGCCTCTTTTACATAAAATTTCGGCCGCCTGGCGATTAACAGGCGTACTGCCCTGCATGCGTTTTTCAACCATGGTAGCCCAATCGGGATACACTGGCTGTTTTTTCGGGTCGTAGGTTTTCATCTTGGCAAAGGCCGAACGCAGTTGCGAAACAGCCGCATCGGCCTCGCGACTGTGAGGGCCAAAACCTTCAATCAGCACCAGTTTTTTGATACGTTCAGGAAAAATCCCTGCCATTACCAGCGCGATATTGGCGCCTAGGGAGTGGCCGATCAGATTAAATTCGCGCCACTGCAGCGCATCGGCAATTGCCAGCGCATCGGCCGCATAATCAGTGATGTAGTAATGGCTACCTTCGGGCCGGTGTTCGCTCAGACCATGTCCGGCCAGATCAGCCGCACAAAACAATGGCGTGTCCAGCAAGGGCGCGATGGCATCAAAGCTGCCGGCGTTGTCCAGCCAGCCATGCAAAGCCAAGGTTGGCACGCCATCTGTAGATTGCCACAGCTTTAGCGCGAAGTTTAAACCATTCGCCTGAATCACCTGTTCCTGGCTTTCCTTCACTCAGTCCCCTACGTGCTTGCTGTCTGCTTTATAACAGAGCGCAGTGTAACGAGAAGAACGCGGGAGGTAAAAAATTTTTTAACCCGACGAGCACGGCCTTGGGTAAAGTCCAGAATCAAACAGTTTTGCCGAAATTCAGAATGTCTTTAACAACGGTTTTTATTATTGGCATCACAACTTTAAGTGGTTCAGCCCATTGCGCTGCGTTAACATAGGCCCGTCGGGCACGTAGCTCGTGCCTGTTATTGTTCCGAAGGAATATGTAAGCGTCTATAAAGAATTCATCCCTTGCCGCAAAACCATTGTTTATTACTATGATCCGTGAAAGCCTACTTTTATGTGATTTCCTGGATGCTTCGCCTGGAATAATGTATTCAAATGAACAAACACTATTTTGAACCTTTAACCTGGTTACGCGCAGTTGCCGCTTTTTTTGTAGTGATTAGCCACTCATTAAGAACATCTGAAATCCAATATTCACCCACTGATGAAGCTAGCCACTTCTTACCGTTAAACCTGTTGGATTTAGGCTCTTTTGGCGTTTGTCTTTTTTTTGCTTTAAGTGGATGCACCTTATTTATTAGCAGCCACGAAAAAATCAACCAATTCGGTGATTTTTTTGGCTTTTATATCAAAAGATTTATGAGGATCTGGCCTGCTTTTGCGATTTCATTATTTATTTATTTGGTGTTTATTGAAATTTTTCGTCATTTTTATACCGCAGACAAAAGCTTCTGGATAGCACAATTCCTCAATGAATATTCACTTCAGAATGTTTTTCAGTATCTGTCATTAACATTTAACATTTATGGGCCACGTAATTTATTTATTGGTCCCTATTGGTCACTTCCAGTTGAGTTTCAATATTACTTACTTCTTCCTTTTGCCTTGCTACTCATGAAAATAAGAAACTTCGGATTTTTATCACCCTTATTGTTTAGTGCAGTCCTCTACTTTCTTTTTCGAGAGCCGGTCTTTCAATGGGATAGAGATGAGGTCTTTCAAATGGGGTTTACCTTTTTTGGTGGCGTTTTTCTGGCTAACTATCACCGATCAAAAACGTTCAGGGTACCCTTCTGGACTTCTATCACGCTTTTCTTGGCAGTCATATTATTTATTGGCTTAGTAAGAACCTCTATTATTTCCATACCTAAAGAAATACCTTTTATTTCTAATGAATGGAATTTATACGGGGTAGTAGCATTGACCTGTGTTTTGTTAGCGCTTTTTACCAGACAACCTCAGAAAAACAACCGATTTTTAAATTTTGTACACAAATACGGTGAAATTTCTTATAGCATTTACCTGTTTCATATGTTGTTTATTGGAATTGCAGCCTTATTAGTGATTAATTTTGAAATATATGGAAAACATCAGAAATTATTTTTTGTGCTTTTATTTTCGCTGACTGGAAGTTATATATTTTCAAAATATACCTATCGTTACATAGAGCAGCCATCAATTTCATTTGGTCGCCGCTTATCAAATTTCAAACAAAAATTAAATTCAGACCTTTAATTGAACTTTCTGTCACTTTCACCTTATAAAAACTTTTATGCCAATAACAGCCAATGATATTCTCCATCAAGACGTTCATGTCCATATTCAATATATCGACAGTGATAAAACCACGGTCTTACATGAAAATATCTTCAACGGGCGGGTTGAAAAAATCGACGACGCAGAGGGTATCGTGATTAAAATACAGGGTGATACGCCCTCGATACGGGTTGTTCCTCCAAGTCTTGAGGCCTGCTTTTGTGATTCAAATAATGTTTATCACCTGCAGTGGTCGGTTTTCAGAACGCAAACAAATCGCGCCGATGGACAACACGAGTGGTGGGAGTGGAAACCACGACTGCGCTAAATTGCTGCCTATGCTTGGGAGCCCTCATTCAATCTGACTTTTAACTCGTTTTTATTCAACCCAATATCGGATCTGTTTATGCGCATCATACCTTTCGTGATAATCATGAGTCTGTTTTCACTCCCCCTGATCACTCAGGCAGCAGGCTTAAATAATCAGAACGACGTTCGTCCGGTGATCGGCTGGCTGGAGAACGTTGGTCTTGAAGATGCCAATTTTATTATGAAGGCAAGAATCGATACCGGCGCAGGGCTTGCCTCTTTAAATGCCCAGGTGATAGAAATCAAACGAAGCAAGAATGGCTCAAGCGAATCGGTGGTGTTCTCGGTGCAGGATGCCAGCGGTAAAAAGACAATTCTCGAACGCCCCGTGGAAAAGTGGGTGAATATCAAGAAAAAAGGCAATACGGGTTTTATGAAACGTCCCGTGGTGAAACTGGTGATGTGCCTTGGCGGGAAAAAAGTACGGGCCCGTGTCAATCTGGCTGATCGTAGCGGTTTTCTCTACCCGATGCTGATCGGACGTAATGTGTTAAGGGCGGGGGATTTTATGATTGATCCGCAAACGACCTATACCCATGAACCTCCCTGCAAATAAGCTCAGTGTCCATAAGTTATAACGGATCACTCCAGTGCGGCGGTCTTTTTTCTTTAAATGCCTGAATACCTTCTTTGGCATCATCGGTCAGCAAGGTTTTATCAAGCATTGTTTTAAGATAAGGAATGGCTTGCTCAAAGGGCATTGATTCCTGTTGATAATACGCTTCCAGGCCCAGTGTCAGTGTCGTGGGGGCTAATTGCGCCAGTTCTTTGGCCAGTGCCAAGGTGGTTTCGCTCAAGGCATCTGCCGCAACGACGTCTGTCACCAAACCTGCTTGCCGGGCTGCGGTGGCATTTAACACCTGCGCGCGCATAATAAAATCCAAGGCCTGTCGTTGCGGCATTACACGAAACAACCCTGCCATCACCATGTGGGGCCATAAACCCCGTTTGATTTCCGGCGCACTGAACTGGGCCTGATCAGAGGCGATCACTTGCGTGGCGTTGCAAATCATCAGCAAAGCACCGGCCATGGCCATGCCCTGAACCGATACCACCACGGGTTTACAGAGTTGGCGCATTTTTAAGGGAATATCATTGAGTTCGCCCACACAGGGCAGTCGCATGGCTATTGGCGCAGTGCTGCTGTGTAAGTCAAACAGATCCGCCCCGGCACAAAATACCGGGCCTTCGGCACGAATCAACACCACACGAATGTCGGCATGGTTTTTCGCCAGATCAAGGCAATAGACCAGTTCATTGGCCATCACTTTATTAATGGCATGACGTTTGTCCGGCCGATTGAGGGTGATTGTTAATACATGTTCCGAAAAAGCCACTTTTGTGCATTCAAACAAGTGCGAGGCAATTAAATCATTACGCAATTTTGGTGCTGAAGAATGTCCCATAAGTGTTCGCCTTCATTCATACTAAGAACTGACGTTTATCGAATTTTTTATATCACGCTTTGTTGAACCCATCTCACTCTCTACTCTGGATTAAAGCCATGAAACTGCAAATGATCAAACACATTCTGGCCGGAGAATGTGCCGAAAATGACATTATCACTCTCAAGGGCTGGTTACGTACCCGTCGCGACTCCAAGGGCGGTTTCTCGTTTCTGAGCCTCAGTGACGGCTCTTGTTTTTCACCCATTCAGGTAGTTGCTAACAATACCCTGCCTAATTATGACAGCGACATCTTGCGTCTTACGACAGGCTGCAGTCTTGTCGCCACCGGCAAATTGGTGCGTTCTGAGGGAAAAAATCAGAGCTATGAAATTCAGGCCAGTGCTATTACGGTGGTGGGCTGGGTTGAAGACCCTGAAAGCTATCCGGTATCACCCAAACATCACACCATGGAGTATTTACGCACGGTGGCGCATCTACGACCACGTACCAATACCTTTGGCGCGGTGACACGTCTTCGTCACCATCTGGCGCAAGCGATTCATCGTTATTTTAGTCAGCAGGGTTTTTACTGGGTTAATACGCCGATAATTACCGCCAGCGATTGTGAAGGTGCTGGCGAACTGTTTCGTGTCAGCACGCTGGATATGGCCAATCCGCCACGCACCGAAAAACATCAGGTTGATTACAGCAAAGATTTTTTCGGCAAAGAAGCGTTTCTGACGGTATCGGGCCAACTGAATGTTGAAAGTTATTGTCTGGCAATGTCAAAAGTGTACACCTTTGGGCCGACCTTTCGCGCTGAAAATTCCAATACCAGCCGTCATTTGGCCGAATTCTGGATGGTTGAACCGGAAGTGGCTTTTGCCGATCTGAACGACATTGCCACGCTGGCCGAGTCTTTTCTCAAGTTTGTGTTAAACGCCGTTCTCACCGAATTGCCCGATGACATGGAGTTTTTTGCCTCACGCATCGACAAAAATGCCCTCACCCGCATTGAGCATGTGCTTGCAACCCCCTTTGAACGCATGGAATACACTAACGCCGTGGATATTTTGCTCAAATCCGGGCAAAAATTTGAATATCCGGTGCAATGGGGACAGGATCTGCAATCAGAACACGAGCGTTATCTTTGCGAGGTTCATGTGCAAGGCCCGGTGGTGGTGACACACTACCCGGAAAAAATAAAAGCCTTTTATATGCGCCTGAATGACGATCAGAAAACCTGTGCAGCAATGGACATTCTGGTGCCCGGCATCGGTGAAATTATTGGCGGCAGTCAGCGCGAAGACCGCCTGGATATTCTTCAACAACGCATGCAACAATTTCACATCGCCGCTGACACTCTCAACTGGTATCAGGATTTAAGACGTTATGGCAGCGTACCCCATGCCGGTTTTGGTTTGGGCTTTGAACGTTTGATTAACTACATCAGCGGTCTGGATAATATCCGTGACGCAATTCCTTTTCCGCGAACGCCGAAACACGCGCCTTTTTAGTCGTTGGGATACAGAAAATCAGCGCCGACTGAAAACTACAGTTTACCGATCATGGTCAGTTTTAAGCGGCGCGAAGTCCAATAGTATTTCTGCCAATAGGGATTATTCAGTTGCGAGAGGGTTACGCCCTCTTTTCGTGAAACATGCATGAATTGCTGATTCCCGACATAAATACCCACGTGTCGGGTATGCGGCGTTTTGAAAAAAACCAGATCACCCACCACCATATTCTTTTTGGGCACCGGGTAGCCCAAACGTGCCTGCTCCTGGGCGGTACGTGGTAATTTCATGGCGAACTGTTCGTTAAAGGTCAGCATCACAAAACCGGAACAATCGATACCTGTTTTCGACAGCCCGCCTGTTCGATGGCGTGTACCTTGCCACTGGGTGTACTGCTGGTGCAATTGTGCAGAAACTTTGCTTGAAGACGCGGGCCATGTCGAGGGAGTGTAGGACTGGCCATGGCCGCCTTTAAATGCCGAACAGCCGTGCATTAACAGAAATAGACTCAGCGTGAAAAATAAAACCAACAGCCGGTTTATTTTTCTGATCGGCCAAATACCTTCTGTCATTGTTTTGATACATCCATTGGTCGCGCCTCGAAACAGTCTAAACATAAAATAAATTGGCGTGTGACTGCGAAAAGTCAGCGCACTAAAGCATTAGTAAAAATAGGGACTTATACAAGCCAAAATCCCTATAAAACACCGGTCATTTTAGTGCTGATAATAATAAGTCGTGCCATGGAAAGATTATAAGCTTAGAGTAAACAAGGCAAGAAACTGAAGTATCGCAATTTGAGCTCAGTCCCGTTAGAATCATTCAGGCACAAAAATGATCCGTCTAATTTCCAGGAATAACGTAAGGAGAATACCATGAGTTTTGAATTACCCCCTCTGCCCTATGAAAAAGATGCGTTGGAACCCCACATTTCCAAAGAAACCATCGAATTTCACTATGGCAAACACCATCAAACTTACGTCACCAATTTAAACAATCTGGTGCCAGGCACTGAATTCGAAGGCAAATCACTCGAAGCCATTATCAAAAGCTCCAGCGGTGGTGTGTTCAATAATGCAGCGCAAATATGGAATCACACTTTTTACTGGCACTGCTTAAGCCCTAACGGTGGCGGCGAGCCGACGGGTGCATTGGCCAAAGCTATTAATGATACCTTTGGTTCGTTTGCGGCTTTTAAAGACCAGTTCAGCAAAACAGCCATTACTACCTTTGGTTCAGGCTGGGCCTGGTTGGTAAAAAACAGCGACGGCAGTTTGGCACTGACTAGCACAAGCAATGCAGGCACACCGATGGCACAAGGCCAGGTTGCTCTACTGACCTGTGATGTTTGGGAACACGCCTATTACATCGATTTCAGAAATGCCCGACCCAAGTATGTTGAAGCTTTCTGGAATCTCGTGAACTGGGATTTTGTAGCGAAAAACTTTGCTTAAAACGTTAAGTTACGTGTTAAAAAAGGGGCATTAAGCCCCTTTTTAGCTAGAACTGCCGAAGCTCAGCCCCTCATAAATCTCATCAAAATAAAATCAGGCTATTTTTTAAAATTCTGCAGCCATACAGGTATTTTTCTGAATGCTTCAGGAACACCTTTTGTTTCTACAATATGCCTACCCAAGCTCCAGGACGATTCAAGAGACAAGTGAGAGCCATCGTAATAAAGTGCTTCGCCGTTCTTATCAAGTGGACTACAGCCCTCGTCATTACATAACTCATCTTGAATTTCATAGTATTCGACATTGTCATGCCTTGCCGCCAGTTCGCGTAGAAATTTATTGCTTGATGCAATATCCGCATTCATTTTTTGACGTGGAATATCACAGTTTAAATAGGGGTACACCAGGGCTTTTACTTTGCAAAACCGGTCATACGTTTTAAACGTAGGTATTTTGCCAATCAAAATAATCTTTTTTCCTTGCGCAACTAAGCTAAGAACTGATTTTCTGAATGTTTGAAGAAAATTTGCATTCTGTTTTTGATAAACACTCCATGAGGCCGAAATAATCAAAACCTCATAATGAGACAACGCAGAATAAACCCGATCTAACGACCGACTACAGCCCGGATAAACTTGTTCTGACACATAAGGCATAGGATCACTCATTAAGGGTGGACAGGAACCATGCTCCATATTTCTAAACCGGAAACCTTCCATCTCGGCAAATGTGGCCAACATACCAATATAATGTGATGCGTTGGAATCACCCCAGAGCAACACACTTTGCGAATCACCAGCGCCCCGTCCCAGCACGCAGGCAGATGATTCCATATCTTTTTTGCTGAGTTCGGGTTTCTGGCAGACATAATCGTATTCAACTGCAGGCTTGGTTTGACTGATTAAATCCTGATGAATAAGCCGGTAGGGTGTCCAGTAGCGCACTCCTAAACCATCTGTGTTTTGAATAAAAACAATCAATACTATTAATACTCCGGCGGGCAATATAAAAAATCTTGTAACGATTGGCTTGAACCGAGGAGAAGAATTTCTGAACGGCGTTTCAATAAATCGATAGGATAAATACGCCAATAAAAGTGTTAGCAAAAAAACGGCCACGCCCGGAGCAAGAGCCAAATTCTCATACCCATAGCCATAACGTAAAAACGCCAATATCGGCCAGTGCCACAAATACGCCGAATAAGAAATCAAACCAATCCAGACCAATCCCTTAAACGCCAAAAGTGAATTAACACGATTGCTAACGGCTCCGGCATATAACATCAAGCCGGTGCCCAATGCAGGGAACACCGCATTAAAACCAGGAAATTTATCTGCTTCAGAAAGATAAAATGAACTCCAGGTAATTAATAAAACACCCATCATGGCGCATAGTTCTGTAAAATATTTTTTGGGAGCACTCAAGGTTGAAATGGATTTTTTTTGCTGCATGACAGCCCTTGCTGCCAAGGCCCCCGCCATTAACTCTCCTGCCCGAAACGGCAACATGTAATACACAAAGGTGGGG
>Ga0073926_10000351_pt1 | contig 9752 bp, 13 predicted proteins | sample GWRWmT4_4Nov14_FD_70189 | JGI IMG/M metagenome (GOLD analysis project Ga0073926, IMG submission 70189) | Sand microcosm microbial communities from a hyporheic zone in Columbia River, Washington, USA - GW-RW T4_4-Nov-14 | ecosystem: Engineered > Artificial ecosystem > Sand microcosm >...
CCTGGAGAAGCAGAAGATTTTTACATTTTGCCGACAGCCATAGTGGATAAAGAAATAAAAGAAAGTAATAAAAAATTTCATGAACATTCGAAAAAAGATGGAACAACCAGAAAAAAACCAATCACAGAGCCCTTGACTTTGGCGGTGAACAGACAGAGCGGGCACCGTATAAGGGGTACGGTAAAATCTGGGCAGAGTATCACAACAAATGGGATATTCTTGATAGCGGATCATCATAAAAGTAAAACGGGAACGCACACTTTGTCCACTCTCGACGGCAATTGGTTTCTCACCATCACGCCGCCCTGGTGACGGTGAGTGGCAGGGCAATGGTTTCCAAAGTGGTCAGATCGAACCGGGTGGACGCACCATCTATGTCAAAGCCCACGACCTGGCCCAGCGCATCGAGATCGACATTCAGCCCTTCCGCCACTTCGCGGGTCTCCACCCCTGGCCCCGCCTTCAGCTCTATATAAAGGCTGTCGGTCTCGGGATAGTAATGCAGCTTCATGACTTGTCCTCCTCGAAATCCCTGTCAAAGAACGCATTGAGAATGGTTTCGCCATCCTCCAGCGTGACGACCCGAATATAGCGCAGTTTACCATCCGGCGCATCTTTAACCAGCCCCCAGTGCCGGATGCGTCCGTTTGCCTGCACCTCGCGCCGCAAAGGGTTTTCAATCGCCGCGAAGCACCAGCGCCGCTCAATATAAGGCCTTTTGTGCAGCACCTGCTCTTCAAAATAACGGGTTGTCTTCATGCCGCAGCGCCTTCTATACGTTGTGTATCGATCAATCTATTGAACTTAAAGCACAATGAGAGGACACGCAGCTTTTCATTGGTCTGCGATAGCAGTTTGATAAGCAATAACTAATAGGCAAGCCTTTGCCGTTTGATTTAAGTGCGAATCTGACAGTAAAATCCTGCTGCTATCTGACACCGCACGGGCGGAGCATTTGCCCGGCACCCTAACGAGGGCATAATGAGCATCGATCATTTGAGGGATTTACTGGCGGCCAGCAAACGCGCCGTGGTTTTTACCGGGGCGGGCATCAGCACGGAATCCGGCATTCCGGATTTTCGCAGTCCGGGCAGCGGATTATGGACCAAATACAAGCCAATTTATTTTGATGATTTCGTCAATTCCGAAGAAATGCGGCGCGAAAGCTGGCGGCGTAAATTCGCCATGGAATCTGTGCTGGAAAGCGCAAAACCCAATCGCGGCCATCTGGCGGTGGCGCAACTGGTGCGGCGCGGCCTGGTGTCGCATGTCATCACCCAGAATATCGATAATCTGCATCAGGATTCCGGCGTGCCCGATGAACAGGTGATCGAACTGCATGGAAATAACAGCTATGCGCGCTGTCTTGGCTGTCACGAACGCTATGAGATCGATCCGATCCGCGAATCGTTTCTGCGCGACGAAACCCTGCCCATCTGCGATCAGTGCGGCGGCATGATCAAAACCGCAACAATTTCATTTGGACAAAGCATGCCGGAACGCGAAATGCGCCGCGCCCAGGACGCCGTGCTGGCATGCGACCTGATGCTGGTGGCGGGATCGTCGCTGGTGGTGTTTCCGGCGGCGGGCTTTCCGGCCATGGCCAAACAGAACGGGGCCAGGCTGGTGATCGTCAATCGCGAACCAACCGATATGGATGACATGGCTGACCTGGTGTTGAACGCGGAATTAGGTTCAACATTAGGGGCGGCGGTTGGACTGAATTGACGCAGGCATTTAACCGGACATATGGCGAAATATTACAGGGGAACGAAGCAGTGACACACAAAATGGAGATAAAATATTATTGGGAAGATTTTGTTCCCGGCGAGGTGGCTCAATTCGGAAATTATCCCGTCACGAAAGAAGAAATCATCGAATTCGCCGGCGAATATGATCCGCAGCCCATGCATATTGACGAAGAGGCCGCGAAGAAAAGTTTCATGGGCGGCCTGTGCGCCAGCGGCTGGCATAGTTGCGCCATGGCGATGCGCATGATGTGCGATCATTTCATCTTTGAAACAGCGGGCATGGGCGCGCCCGGCGTCGAGTACACGAAATGGCGCGCACCGGTGCGTCCTGGCGATATTCTGTCCCTGAAGCGCGAATGCCTGGAACGCCGGGCGTCAAAGTCGCGCCCGGAAATGGGGCTTACCCGGTTCCGCTACACCATGACCAACCAGAACGGCGAAGAAAAAATGATCACGGAAGGACTGATGATGATCGCGCGCCGAAATCCGGGCGCGGAGGTTTAAGACATGGCGCAGTGGCTGGAAGATATTGAACTGGGTAACCGCATTGATCTTGGTGAATGGAAGATGGATGAGGCCGAAATGATCGCCTTCGCGCGCAAATATGATCCGCAGCCGTTTCATATTGATCCGGTACTGGCGGCGCAGTCGCATTTCGGCGGGATTACCGCCAGCGGCTGGTTTACGGTTGCCTGCTGGATGCGCGCGATGATGAAACAGCGTAATGAACAGGCTGCAAAATATGAAAAGCCTGAAATCGAAACACCAGGGCCAAAGCCTCAAAATGGTCCATCGCCGGGTTTTATCAATATGCTCTGGCCAACCCCGGTGCGGCCAGGCGACGTGCTTACGTTCTCGGCCACCACAGCGGAAAAAATACTGATGAAAAGCCGGCCGCAATGGGGCATCATTCGCAGCACCAATGAAGGGTTCAACCAGAAGGGGGAACTCGTGCTGCGCTTTACCGGCCAGGGCATGGTGATGCGCAAGCCGCAATCATAACAGGGGAGGAGCAGGCGATGGCGCATCTGGGAAAAATGATCACGCTGAAAAGCGGCGACGGCGCGGATATTGATTATTATCATGTTGAGGCGCAAGGGGCACGCAAGGGCGGCCTAGTCTGCGTGATGGAAATCTTCGGCGTCACTGATCATATCAAGGATGTCTGCGACGCCTGGGCGAAAGACGGGCTGGAAGTGGTTTCGCCGGCACTTTATGACCGGGTGGAAAAGAATTTTATCGCTGACTATTCGCCGGACGCGATCCAGAAAGGCTTGGCCCTTCGCGCCAAAACCAGCACCGAAAACAACATCCAGGATGTGCAGACCGGCATCGATTTTCTGAAAGGACGCAATGCGGGTCCGGTCTATATCACCGGCTATTGCTATGGCGGCACGGTCAGTTGGGTGGCCGCGTGCCGCTGCACCGGGCTCGCGGCGGCGGCGGGCTATTATGGCGGCGGCATTGGCGATCATATCACTGAAAAACCCAAATGCCCTACCATTCTGCATTTCGGCGAACATGACAAAGGCATCCCCATGACGACCGTGCGCAAGATCGAGGCGGCGCATCCCGAGGTGCGGGTCTATGTCTATGATGCGGGCCACGGATTCCAGTCTGACCGCCGTACGGATTATAACGAAGCCTGCGCCAAACTGGCCAAGCAGCGCTGCCTGGAACTGTTTGCAGCGAATAAATAGTAAATTTACAGGCGCCGCTGGACTGCGGCGGCAATATCCTCGGCGCTGGCGTTGGGCGGCAGTACGGCGCGGAGCACACCCTTGCCGTCCAGAAGATAAATCCAGGACCCATGGGCATATACCGGCACGCCCTGTTCGGTTGTGTGCACCTGTACCTTGTTAATTCTAGAGCAGCCCGCGATTAAGTGGAGTCACTTCGTGACCCCACTTAATCGCGGGCTGCTCTAACACATTGAAATATAGGGCAATTTTCTGCATTAAGCTCGAGCCTCATGGCTCGAACTTAATGCAGATTGCCCTATAGGCGTCAGTGGCGGATTTGATCTCCGCCTCGCAGAAAATTGCCCTAGGCTATCCCCAAAGCTTTCAACGAGGGAATCTGGGAATCCGCGAAATTTTTGGCCTGTACGGTTAATTCATCCAGATTGGCCTGCGGGCTTTCCAGTGCGACGCCATCTTTCAGAATGCGCTGTCCCTGCGAGGCAAGGATCTGCCAGGTGACATCCGCCCATTCCACAGGCGTTTTCTTGCCAAGGGCTCTGGCCTTCAGAAACATCTGGCTAAATCGGGGAACGGCAATGCCGCCGCCCGTAACCGGGCTGGCCAGATGCGTCATGTCATTACTGCTGCGCGATTTGTCGATCAGAAAGGCGTTCAGCCTGTCGGTGTATGGCTTTGCTTTTGCAATTTGCCGGTCCTCCTGCGCGGGTTGCAGATGGCCGCTGCCGCACAGAATAATTGCTGCTTCGCGCAATTGCGCAATATTGATATTTTTCTCTTTGATGGCCTGTTCGATCTGGCCCAGCATTTTGGGCTGATTATCCGCTAAGGCGTCCAGGATCGGATCGTAAATGGCCGCCGTAGGCTCCACCTCGCCTAGCGCCCCTTTCACCTTGAGCGAAATATTTCCCCGCGGGACAGTCAGCACAAAACGCTGCCTGCGCATGATGTCCACCAATTCCAGTGATGACAGCCTGCGTGCGCCTCTGACCCAATAGTCCCGGCGGAACTGTTGGTTGACCATATAGTCGCGCACGGTTTCATGAAACAGGGTGTCGGGAATTTCGCGCAGAAAGGCCTGCTGCTCCTGGGTCAGGTTCACCGCATCAATATGATCCATATAATGCGCCGAACAGGCGTAACTCAGCTTTGCTGGCGCCAGCCACTTGGCCATTTCCGCCACGGGCATGGGCCGCCAGTCGCTGTTAAAATATTCATGCGCCACATAGTTCTGATTTTGCGCTTTGATATTGTTTAGACGTTCCACAACCATCGGATTAAACCGGGAATAGAGCGGGTTCAGCGCCATAAGTTTTTCGGCAAAGGTAAGGGCGCTATCAATGCGCGCAACAATACCCTGTCCAGGCGGGCTCATTATGGCGGCATGTTCTGTTAGCAGATGGCGCATCGGCACCATCGGCGCCCACCCCGGAAGGGTGTTATAGCTCATATATAATACGCCGCCGACATTCAGCTTGCGGCGGATAAAATCAACGATAATGTCGCGGTTTTCATCCGAAATCCAACTCCAGATGCCATGCAGGCCGATACTGTCAAATCCCGGCATGTCATCGCGGGCGCAAAATTCGGCGAATGACTGATCAAAAAGTTTGACATCGGCATTGGATGCGCCCGCCACAATCTGGGCAAAGCCAGCATGGGCGGAATTGAAATCGGTCGCCCAATAGGAAGTTTCCGGTTGCGCTGCGGCGTGAATATTGACCGATATGCCCTGTCCAAACCCAAGTTCGCATGCCGTGCGGCACGGCGCAATGTCGTAACCAGATGCCAGCATCGCAAGTTTTTCACGTAATGGATTTAATTCATTATAATATCCAAAAGTATAGCCGACATCGGTCACATATCCGGCATTCCAGTCGCTCATATAACCACATCCTATTGTACTTGACTGAATTATGGGTAGAAGCAGCACCGTGTGATTGCAAGACAAAATAAACCATTAATGGCGCCATGCGCCAGTATCACCCGCATTCACAGACAGACCCTGCTTGACATTCCGGGGGAGGCTGGCTTACACAGGCGCTTATGGGGGTGTAGCTCAGTTGGTTAGAGCGTCGGCCTGTCACGCCGAAGGTCGCGGGTTCGAGTCCCGTCACTCTCGCCATCCCGAAACGGTCCGGCCCGGAATTTGACTTGCCCGTATTTAGTGGAGGTCCGTATTCTCAACTCATGCGGCCTTGGCCTTGAAGTGGCGGGGCTTTTATAGCCGGGTGACGAATGCCGCCGCCGGTGATTATAGAAGCCGTCGATATAGAGACCAAGTTCGATTGTTGCCTGCTGCGAGAAGCGCGGACAAAAGTGAACGCAATCAACAGCATGATTTTCTGACGGTAAAGCAACGGTAATTCCGCTTTTGCTTTTATAAAAATGACGAAAAAATAGACTGTTATACCAACGGCCCTATGGCCTGACCTGTCATCCTGAGCGACCCGCTGCGCCAGCGCCTGCGCGGCGAGAGCGAAGGATCTCCCCGAAATGGATGGGGATTCTTCGCTTCGCTTATTGGTACCTGCATCTTCAGGCAGAATGACACAACGGGTCTGTTCATCAGGCCGCTGGTATTAGGCCTCGTAAACAATCGAGTGGGAATATGTGGGGGCGCGCATGTCAAAAAGCGCCCTGTTTTTGTTTTACCATGGAATCGATTTTTTATGCAGGCTGTACAGCTCCGCTTCAATACGCGCGATTGCATCCTGTTCCGCCTGTTCTTCCTTCTGGTGCTGGCGCTGCATGGCGTCCACCACCACGGCAATAAACAGGTTCAAAACCGTAAATGTGGCGCAAAGGATGTAGATCACAAAAAACATCCAGGTATAGGGATGGGTTTGCATGATCTCGTGGACCATATCCGCCCAGCCCTCCAGCGTCATGATCTGAAATAGGCTGAAGAACGAAGCGTGCAGGCTGCCGAACCAATCCGGATATTCCGGCCCGTACAGCATGGTGGCCATGACCGCGAACACATAAAATACGATGATCAGAATGGCGCCGATAGAGCCTGTGCCCGGGATGGCGGTGACCAGCCCTTCGACCACGCGCTTCAGCCGGGGGAAGATTGAAATAAGCCGGAGCACCCGGCGAGTTCCGCTCTCAACGCCTGGTTACACCTGCTTTTGCGCCTGCATGACAAGCAGTTCCTGTTGCAGATTGGCGGTGAACGCCGGTTCCAGTTTCAGCGCGGCGGCCAGGCTGGTCAAATATTGTTGTTCACGTTCGCACTGGCTGTCACATACCAGTAGCGCGGCCAGGTAAATTTGCGCGCCTTCCTGTGGCGATGAAGCGGCTGTGGCGATAAGCTGCACGTCCTGCGTGTTGGCGATTTCCTGCATCAGCAGCATTTTTTCCTGCGCACTTCCTCCATGCGCTTCCAGTTGCCCCATGATTTTCCGGCTCTCCGCCTCGTCCATATGGCCATCGGCTTTCGCAGCGCCAATCATGGCGCGGATGATAGCCAAAGAAAGTTCAGGGTTCATCTGGATGGACGCGGGCGCGGGCGCCGTCTCCTGCTGGCCGCCTGTTAATGCCTCAAACAGGCCTGTGGCCTGGCTAACCATGCTTGTGGCCGATTGTTTCACCGCGTCAATGACATTGGCGTTTCCGCCGGCGGCTTTCTGCTGCTGGTAATTGCCGAAGGCCTTGTAGGCAAGCGTACCAAGCAATGCCAGCCCGCCTACCTTGGCGATGGTTTCCATCGTGTCTTTGCGGCCGCCAAGCAGCGAGGTGGCGACGCCGCCGGACAGCAGGCCCGCAGCAAAGTTTTTCGTGGCCATGCCGGAAAGTAATTTGCCGATAAGTCCGTTCGAATCGATGTTGGCGAGCAGATTTTTTGCGTCAGGCACAATGTTTCTCCTTGTTGCTGGTTAGGGCAGTGATTTAACCGAATCCTGATGCCCGCGTGTTTTGTAGAGCGAGATCAGAATGCCGGCGGCGATAATGGCGACGGTAACGCCAAGCGAAATGCTGGCCGGGAATTTCTCCATATCCATGGCGTCCGCAATAAAGGTTTTGGAGCCAATGAATATCAGCACCCAGGCCAGCGCCACTTTCAGATAGCTGAAGCGGTGGATAATGGCGGCGAGCGCGAAATAAAGCGCGCGCAGGCCGAGAATGGCGAAGATGTTGCTGGTGTAAACAATGTACGGGTCCAGCGTGATGGTAAAGATCGCCGGTATACTGTCCACCGCGAAAATTATATCGACAAACTCAATCAATATCAACGCCACCAGAAGTGGTGTCATATAGGTGGCGCGTTTGCCGGTATTTTGATCAACCAGATGGACGGTGAATTTATTGCCGTGCAGCTCATTGGTCACACGCATATTGCGCCGCAGGAATTTCAGTAACGGGTTATGCTCGATGCTTAGCAGCTTGTCGCCCATCGACAGCATCTTGACGCCCGTGAATATCAGGAAAACCGCGAAAATATAAAGAATCCAGCTATATTGGGCCACCATGGTGGCGCCCAGGCCGATCATGATGGCGCGTAAAACGATTACGCCCAATATGCCCCAGAACAGCACACGATGCTGATACTGCGGCGGGATGGCGAAATAGGTGAATATCAGCGAGATAATGAAAATATTATCCATCGCCAGGGTTTTTTCGACGATATAGCCGGTGAGATATTCCTCGCCGCTTTGCGCGCCCAGTGAATACCAAACCCATGCGCCGAAAATAAGGGAAATGAATATGTAAAAAGCGCTAAGCCAAAGGCTTTCCTTGATCGGGATTATGCGTGAATCACGGTGCAGCACACCCAGATCAAATGCGAGCAATGTGCCGACAATGCCCAAAAAAACAGCCCACATCCAGATGGGCTTGCCGAGCATGTCAATAAACAGAAATTCCATTCAATAAGTGCCTGATTTTATATGAGAGAACAATCGAATGATCGGGCGATGGTAATAGATTGAACTGAGATATCGCATTACATCAGTTCATATTGTGCGCAAATGGATTCAATCCGCATTCCTTTCTTATCATTCTCGCACTTCCGCCGAATGGCAGCGGCCATGGGATTATGGATGACCCAACTAACTCATCCTCCCACATGTAGGTTGAACTATCCTGCATTCCAGAGCCTGGACGCATTTTCATTGCAAAAAAACCGATGGAACTTGGGATTATTAGGAATTTGCGAACTGGTTGCCGTGCTGGCGCCGCTGGCGGCGGCGGTGCAGAGCGATCGGTAGCCATGAGTGCGGGAGAATGAAATGGCGAAGATAAAATTGGTCGCGATCCACGGCATCAAAAATTGCGACGCGATGAAAAAGGCGCGGGCGTGGCTGGACAGCCATAAAATTGACCATGCGTTTCATGATTATAAAATGGTGGGGCTGACTGGACCAAAATTTATTGGAAGCATATAGGTGAACCCGTTAGAGCAGCCTGCGATCAAGTGAGGTGACGAAGTGATACCAACGGCCCTATGGCCTGACCTGTCATCCTGAGCGAAGCGAAGGATCTCCCCGAAGCGGATGGGGATTCTTCGCTTCGCTCAGAATGACACGACGGGTCTGTTCATCGGGCCGTTGGTATGACTCCACTTGATCGCAGGCTGCTCTAACATGCGTCAGGCGGCGCGCGCCCTCATTTGAACGCGATGATCTTGCGGGGCCGGTAGGGGGCTTCTAACTGTTTGATTTCCTCAGCGGATAGTTTGACATTCACCGATGCAACCGCATCATCAAGCTGCGCCATTTTTGAAGCGCCAATGATTGGGGCGGACACCGGCTGTTTTAACATCAGCCAGGCAAGCGCCACCTGCGCCATGCCGGTATTATGCGCGCGGGCGACGTTGCTGACGGCGTCGATTATGGGCTGGTCGGCTTCGGGGTTGAACAGTTGCGCCATCATCTCGTCGGTCTCGGCGCGCTGTGTGCCAGCCGCACGGCTACCGGCGAGCAATCCACGCGCCAGTGGCGACCAGGGGATCATGCCAATGCCTTCTTCCTTGCACAGTGGAACCATTTCGCGTTCTTCTTCGCGATATAACAGGCTGTATTGGTTCTGCATGGACACAAAGCGGGCAAAACCTTCGCGTTGCTGAATGGCCAGCATCTTCATGAATTGCCAGGCATGCATGGAGGATGCACCCAGATAACGCACCTTGCCCGCCCGCACCACATCATTAAGGGCGTCCAAGGTTTCTTCCAGCGGGGTGCGCGGATCGAAGCGGTGGATTTGATAAAGGTCGATATAATCCATTTGCAGCCGCTTCAGGCTGGCGTCAATCGCCTGCATGATATGCTTGCGCGACAGGCCCATGCCGTTGGGACCG
>Ga0073926_10000352_pt1 | contig 9737 bp, 16 predicted proteins | sample GWRWmT4_4Nov14_FD_70189 | JGI IMG/M metagenome (GOLD analysis project Ga0073926, IMG submission 70189) | Sand microcosm microbial communities from a hyporheic zone in Columbia River, Washington, USA - GW-RW T4_4-Nov-14 | ecosystem: Engineered > Artificial ecosystem > Sand microcosm >...
AAAGAACACTGTGCGAATCCTGTCAATCGCAGGACACAATCAAAAAACCTTTGTTGAAAAATACAACCGTCGTCCATTCGGACTTATCATTCGATCGTGGTGGAACCCCTTCGGCAATCGTCCTAGAGTAGTCGATGCTGCCAAGCAGCCCAAAAAGCGCAAGGCTAACAGGAGAAAACGATGAAGCCCTATCCAAAAACATGGCCAGGGGAAGGCGTGCCATTCCGAACTGATTCATCGAGGAAAAAAGCGATGACTTTTAAAAGCCATATCCAACCCTTAGTCGCAAGAGGGATATCGACAGTCCAGCAAATAGGATTGTTCGTTCCATCGAGAACCGTATCACTTCAAGAGTTCCAAAACATGGTTGATATACTTGACGACCCGCTCGGTATTGACCCTGTACAAGAATCGAGACGCCTCCTAGCCGCTTGCCTTCGGATACGCAAAGTCTTACACCGATCGACGCTCTCTCGAAACTCGGTAATCAGCATCGCTAACATCGTAAAGAAGATCGAGACGATCTGCATCGGCGAAGTCCAGATGACTCTTAAAATCCAGGCACCCATCGTGCGCAAGTCGAAATGGCATCCATTCCATAAGAAGGTGAGCGAATGACTATCAAAGCTCCTATAGTACAGACGGTCGAATGTCCTGTCTGCGGCGAACCGATGCAGATAACCGACCCCTTTCTTTTTACAGCTCACGAACCGCCTTCATGTAAATTTTTCAAGAGGGCTAACACCATCGACCTGATAAAACTGTTCGACAAGGACTCGACAAATGCCTAATTGCTCTCGATGCGGCGCAAACCTGCTAACGGATCAATCGGGCGTCGTTCTTTGCTCGACCTGCTACCCGAAACCCATTCCCCATACCCTCGTCACCACGGTCCCTACTACCCGCGCTCTCCTAGGTCATTCGGACCCGTCTGGCCGTGATATCGTCGGTCATCAGAACAGCTCGATCATGGACCGAATGAGTTTACTGGTGAAAGCACTGGAGCAAATGGCTATCGAGATGCGGGGAATACAGCCGATGTCACCCAGTCTTATCAAACTGATATCGACGTGCAAGAGAACAGCCGTCGATCTCGAAGAAGAAATGCTTCGACGGAAAGGAACTGACTTTTAAAAGCCTATGAGTTTTCTAGATATGTTACGATCACCCTATATGAATCACTCGAAAGTGGAGGTTACAATGTCGAACGAAGAGAATCCTATTGAAGACGATATCGAAGAACTGCAAAGACTCGAAAACGAGGAACTCGATGAACTCGAAGACGAGGAGGAAGAACTCGAAGATGAGGAGGAGGAGGAAGAAGACGAAGAAGAATTTGATGAGGATGACGATGCCGAGTAAAAAACGTTCGATACTCGAAATGTGTGTCGATATCTTTTATATCATCCTCTTACTAGGATGCCTTTTTCTTTGGCTCTATGGAGTCGATAAATGATGAAAATCCTTTATTGTATGATATGCGGAGCGATCATCGGATTCATCGCAGCGAGAATCGAGATATCGATTAGGAGACGACGATTGATTAGGCAAGTCAATGAGATAATGAGAGAACACGAGCGAAGTCTCGAAGAGGATAAGCATAATGTCAGAATACGATCGAACGAAGACAATGGGGAAGATTAGGAAGCTGCTTTTAAAAGCCGCTGACAATCGAACTCCTCTACACGAACGCACAACGGCTCGAACCATTGCTGATAAGATGATGGCCAAGTACAAGATAACTGAAATGGAAGTCTTAGCATCGACAACCATTGACGATATCCCTGAGGACATGCAAGACTCGCTCGTCAGTGACTTGATGAAGCACGTCGAACAGTTTACCAGTGCGATCGAAAGCAAAAAAGACGAGGCCATTCTTAAAGCGGTCGATAGTGCTAAGGGATACCTCAACGACAACAAAGAGAAGCTCAAGAAGACCATCGACGGATGGATCGAAGGACTATTCAAATGAGTCGAGAATATTATATAAAGTGCGAGGACTGTCGAGGCACTGGGATTTGTGCTATCATCACTCGTCCAATGGGTGTTCCACGCTATCCGCATTCGTGCTGCACTTGTGAAAGTCGAAAGACGGTTCCAGCCGATCAAGTACCGGAAGGTTTTGAGCCGATCTATGATGGAAAGGCTTACATCGGAACAGGGACTCGTCGAGTAACTTTCTGGAGATGGCTTGTAAATCGATTCGGCTTTTAAAAGTCATGGCAATTACCGTCATTAAGCGGAAAGTCAAAACCCGAAAGATTGTCACCTATGATATGGAATGGACACCAGGAACACCCACTTACGGAATGCCATCGAAACTAAACAACGTACGCTTGATTGGAGCTTTCGACGATGAAAAAGGATATCGTAGTTATCGAACAGTTAGAGATTTCCTCAAAGCTGAACTTAACAGTGACAATCGAGGTCGATGGTTCTACGCCCACGCTGGAGGATTGGCAGACGTACAATTCGTTCTTGAAGAAATATGGCAAATCAATAAAGAGTTCAATCGATGTGTGTTCGAGGTTAGTGCTTCTTTCTCGGGTTCCTCAGCGATTATCGTACATGTTAAGTTCAAAGGGTCGAAAGCCGTCTACCATTTTATCGATTCATTTTGGCTTATGCGTACTAGCTTGGCCAACATCGGAAAATGGGTCGGTCTCGAAAAAGGGGCAGCCGAAAAGCGTCGAACGAACGAAGAAGCGAAAGAGTACTACACGAACGCCCCGATAGAAGACCTTCGAGAGTACAATAAGCGCGATTGCGAAATTCTCTACAAAGCGATATCGAACTTCGAGGATGTTCTACTCGACATGGGCAGTCAACTACAAATGACGCAAGCATCGAGCGCGATGCAACTATTCCGTCGATCTTATCTCGAATTTGATATACCCACTACAGAGTACTCGAACGAGGTTGCACGAAAGAGTTATTTCGCATCAAGGGTCGAACCTTTTACTAGACGATGCTCGAAGGCGAACTATTTTGATATAAACAGTTCGTTCCCTTATGCCATGACAAAGCCTTGCCCCGGTGCTCTTATCAAACTGGATAAGAACATATCGAAGCTAGGCGATGATGATGTTATTTTCATCGCTCAATGCGAGATCGAAGTACCTGATAGCTACATCACTTCGATGCCTTACAGGGCGAATGATCGCGTCTTCTTCCCGTCTGGTCGGTGGAAGGCATGGGTAACATCTGTTGATCTCGACTTGTTGTTGCAAGAGGGCGGGCGGCTTTTAAAAGTCTTTGAGGTTCATCACTTTCAACCGTTCTACGATTTAGCAGGATACGCTAAAGACATCTACGCCAAGCGCGGACAGGCAGAAGGGTTCGAGCGAGAGGTCTACAAGATTCTAGCCAATTCACTTTACGGTAAATTTGCCGAGTCTGCTGAAAAGGTTGAAATGATTATCGACCCTCCGAGGGAAATCTTGGAGCGCATGTCAGAAGATGACGAGCTTATGCCAGGTATCTTCTTAGTCGAGAAGACTGCACCAGTCGCCCACGTTCATGTACCTATATCATCACATATCACAGCGTTTGCTAGACGAAGGTTGTTTGAGTTCATAGGTGTATGCAAGGACGTGTTCTATTGCGATACTGATGGATTCGCTACGACTGAGGAATTGCAAACATCAGCCGAACTAGGCGATATCAAACTTGAGAAGCTAATCGAGAAAGGTCATTTCGTACAAGCTAAGCTGTACCATCTAGTAGGGACTGATGATAAAGGACAGCCTCTAGGGACAGTCGATAATGTTACTGGTGAGCACGAAGGAATGATCAAAGCGAAAGGATTTTCTCGATTGAACTATGGTCAGTTCTCGGAGTTGTTAGAAGGTAAAGAAATTCAGTTCGAGCGCATGGCAAGGCTCAAAGATTTGTATCGACGAGGCGAGACACAGCCCGAGGAAATCATGGTTAAGAAACGTTTGAACCCTAACACTATCCCCAAGAGATTTACTTATCCCGATGGGCAAACAAGACCGTGGACAGTAGATGAAATTACGTCAGGTGATGTTATGCCTGATGATTGTGTATTCAGAGACTTTTAAAAGCCGGAGAAAGAAAAACATGCGCCTATATCAAATATACCGGAAAGATGATGATTCAATTGATCCAGTTCGTCTTAATCTTTTAGCTCATACTCCAGCTGACGCTGCTAGATGTTATGCCGAACGGGATACTCATAAACTACTTAGTTATATCGATGGTACTGTAACCTTAATGGTCTTGAGAGAGTTCTCGCCAAATGGGGAAGGGCCAATCGAATTTAAAGTCTACGCCAGACAAACCTACGAATTTTACGTTGAAAGTTGAAAAGGAAAAACATGTCATTACAACACAGAATCTTTATTGCATACACAAAACTGCCGAGCGATGTCAGGAATTATCACACTCTCGAAACCCTCAAACCATATTTCAGGAAATCACTTATCACTATGACTAACGCGCAGATCGAAGTGACTATGCGCAAACTGGTTAAGACTACCCCGCGAGCAAGACACGCTACATAACGGATTTTAAAAGCCAGGAGAACCAAAAATGATTTTTGAACTACGCGACAACATCGAAGAAGTCTACATGCTGGATACTCCAGACGGTAAACATTTCTGCCCGAAGTTTCTTAGAAACTTTCGCAACTTTGAACCGGGGACAAACAAGACAAAAGGTCTTACTCCGAATCGAAACCGGATCGTCAAGGTGGAAATGGTCAAATTCGAGGACTCTACGAAGTCCACTAAAAAACTTGTAGTGCCAATCGTTCATGCTGTAATCAATGGTACTACAGTTTTCTGCGTCTATCTTTTACTCACTCCGAAAGCCATCGCTTCATCGGGAACAATGAAACTTGAACAATATCTGAAGCTGCCTGAAATGGAGATCGAAGGAATATGACATTTGAAAAGAAACCTGAACCTATTCTCACTTATGAGATTTCAAAAGGGCTTTTAAAAGCCGGTGAGAAAAACCATTACTCAGCTTCGCCACATGTCGGGAAACTGATAAAACCAGTTTTCATCATTGTTCACTACACAGCAGGTCGAAGCCTCGAAAACGCTGTAACATCATTCAAAGATGCTGATCGAAAGGCATCAGCCCATTTCATTATCGGAAAGGGTGGTCATATAGTGCAAATGGTTAACACTAATCGAGCCGCTTTTCATGCTGGAGTATCATCATACAAACATGTGAATGACAGATACATTGTCATGGATTACACCAGCCTGAATGGATTTTCCATCGGGATTGAATTTGTAAATGCTGGAAGGCTTTTAAAAGCCGAGTCAGCTAGATACAAAACATGGTGGGGCGAAGATGTAGAAGATGATGATGTAATAATCACCGAAGACTATCACATACCATCGAAGTATCAGGGTCAGGCGGTGCATAAAGTAGGTGTACCGTTCGAGCGTTACACACCGGAACAGCTCGAAGCTGGTTTAGCACTTTGCAGAGCAATAAAAGTTGCACACCCGATTATTGATATTATCGGACATTCAGATGTGGCAATTCCGGGAGGTCGAAAGATAGATCCCGGTCCGGCTTTCCCTATGGCGAACTTTCGCTCAGCACTTTTTGGGCGACAGGAGGCGGGTGCAGATGAGAACGATGAAACGGAAACCTAAGTCTAAGAAATTTGTCGATGTTCCTCAAGAGGAAGTTTCGAGAATCACAGTCGAAGATTTTGAGGGTAAAAAATACCCCTTCAACAATCAATGCCTTGCCGATGCGTTTACTCTAACTGATAGCATGGAAAATGTTATCAGGGAGAAATACTTCGACACTGACCTTGAATATGTTGAAGGGGTTAAGATGGCGCAGAAGATGAAGGCACAAATTCGCCGCCTTGAGGTCGATCTTGAGAACCTGATAGAAATCAGGTACAATGGGCTGCCCTCTGCTAGTGAAGATGAAACCGGCTTTTAAGAGCCGCTTTTAACTGCTTCTACAACATGGGTCGAGTCGGCTTCTTTACGAAGTCGCTCGGCCCTTTCGTTTTCCAGCTTTTGCTTCATTGTGATGATAGTAGCCATTTCAGCTTGACCGAAGGTGCCAGACTTCTGTAACGTCTCCAACTGTTCAATACTCATCTTATCGATGATATCGATTAGGGCAGACTCGCGGATAACCACCTTTTGAGATGGTGCCAGCTTGTCACCTACCAGTGTAGCTAACAATGGTATGTAACCAGACAATCTATCAAATGTCTCGCGCTTCATTCGCTGATTTTCCAGCTCGGTAATTTCCATCAACTTGCCTTCATTGTCCTCGCGCATAGAGCGTTTTTGCAAATCGATAAACTCAAAGATTTCATTCTCAAGTTTTGTAGACCTGTCGGTTAAACGATGATGTTCTTTTATCTGCATAGTCATCATCATTCGCATCATTTCGTTTACAGGGGCCATCATTTCTTTAACATGGTCCTGTGCTATCTTTACCGAATTGGCTAATGATCGAATCATAGCCGACGGAGCCATAGCCATCTGCATAGCAGCATCGTTAACTTCGACAGGGCCAACGTCGCCGCCTTTCTTTCGAGCTTGTTTCAATTCCTCGACTTCATCCCCATGATAGAAGATAGGAGCCTTAGCGCCTTGTTCTTTTTTCCGTGGTGTGAGGTATCCGTTCTTCTCCAGCTCGATAACGGTTCTCTCAGTGACTTTTAAAAGCCGGGCGGCCTCTTTTCTGCTTAAGAGTGTGGCATCCTCCATGCCATCAGTCTCTTTTCCTTCGATCTCATCCTCATCTTCATTGTCAAAATCATCGTCTCTTGCCATCTGAACATTCCTTCCTATATGAAAACTTCATATGAGAACTTCATATGAAGCCTTATTATACTCATTTTTATCGATAAAGTCAACTTCATATGCAGAAAAATAATGCACTTTTCATATTGAACGGCTTTTAAAAGCATATTATAATGTATATTCAATCGGACAAGTGTAGTTCGAGAGCGAAACCGGCTTTTAAGAGCCACCAGAGAAAACAAGAGAACTAGGAGAAATTCACATGGCAACAGCGATGACCCGAGGACAATCAGTTCGTAAGGCCCTTCAACTCAGTGAGAATCTGAAGAATCGGCTCGCAAAGCTCAAAGAGAAGGGCGATGCGATGGCGAGTACGATGGTACGTACCGCAGAGGTCGGCATGGGCGCATTTGTCATGGGCGGGATTCAGGGACGTTTCGGTGACGTTTCTGTCGGACCTGTTCCTGTCGCATTGGGATCTGGGCTTTTGCTTCACGTCGCTGGCTTTGCTGGCGTTGGTGGCAAAAACGCTTCGCACTTGCATGGACTCGCTGACGGTTGCCTGGCCGCGTACCTTACCACTCTCGGTACGGGCGTCGGTGCAGATCTCCGTCGAAAGTCTGTAACGTCTGGAATGGCTGGCGACGTTCATACTGGTATTCCCGGTACGGGCGGCGGCGTCCTTTCTGACGCTGAACAAGCCGCGCTTGCAAACAGCCTGTAAATCAGAAAACGTCGTGCACAAATCAGTAAGAGGATTTTAAAAGCCACTTCCGGTTAAATAAGAATCTTCTTGCCAGTCAGCGGAGAACAAAGACAATGTACGACATCATGGGCGACGACATTCTGGGTATGTATGACATCATGGGCGACGATGACCTTTATGGCGAGGAAGCTGGAATCAGCGCTTCGGCCATGGAGCACGCCGCCGAACAGCGTCGATTGCGTCAGGGCACTGTCCTGTCGCAGTACAACCCGAAGAAAGGTCGGCAACTTATCCTGGGCTTCTCCAGCACGGGTACTGTTGCTGCTGGCGCGACCGTTGACATTATTCAACGACCGCAGTTGACGTTCCGTCCGGAACGTATCTTCATCCCTGCCGCTATCGGTGCAAACTTCAACGTTGCAGATCTGCGCATCGGCAAGAACTCTCAGTTCTTGTCCGCTGGCTCGGTCCCTGCTGCGGTCTTCAGTGAAACGTCGTTCGGCGTCCGCTTGAAGATGGATACTTGCCAGATTGCTCAGGATATCGACATCCGTGTGACGAATATCAGCGCAGGCGCGTTGAATTTCTTCGCCGCGATGATCGGTGATTCGGTCGAGTAACGTCGATCAAAAGTAGCCGCTACTTTATAAAGCGGAACCCCGGCTGTTAAAAGCCGGGGACCTGGACCGGGCCAGTTGCTGTACAGGTTATTACCTTCCCTGTACTTCGGGTTCAACTCCTGAACAGTCCACCTTTCGCTTGGCTCTTAAAAGCCTCGCAGTTTTAGAGAACAACTAGGTCTGTTAAACCTAGGTCTTTTTATAGCTGGTAATACTTGGATTGCTCCAGGTGTTGTAGTACAGTTATAAAGAGACGTTCTCTTTGTTCCATCAATTCGCTTTCCTTGAAAGGATCGCAGTTTACATGTCTATGAAACCAACTCTCGATTGGCAGCTTTTTCCTCCGCATCAAGATCACAAGCTCTCACAGCAAAAACTCCTATTTGCTTATGAGGCCCTTGTTCGAGCTAATCAAGAGGAATTGAAAGCGCATAAACAGATTCCGCTGATTTATGAATCAGGCGTTGTGTATAAGCAGGAACCGGCGGGTCACGAAGATTGGGCGGATATCCCGACAATTTTAAAAGCCAGGTGGGGCGATTGCGAAGACCTTGGAGGCTGGCTTTGTGCTGAGCTTCGAGAAGTGTGGGGCATCCCATGCCGTCCGTTTCTTCGATTTCGCAAGACTGGTGGTAACTATCATTACCACGCTCTCTTGATTCTGCCCAATCGATATGTATGGGATTGGGAGATTGTGAAGTCCAGAGGTCAGACCATTCTTGGTCCCGATGGACGCCCTGCTACCAGGCGGGTTAGGAAGCCAGTCTTCGAGACACCTTACGTCTTTGAAGATCCTTCGGCACGTCTGGGTATGTATAACGGCGCTATGAATTTTCATAATGCCTATCCGCAGATTCTAGCTAAGGCTACCGACCCTCTCAAGAAAAATGCTGCCCGCGCAGCGAGACTTTTAAAAGCCAGTCACCGAAAGGTTGCATAAAGATGCCACTCCCAATTTTTGTACTACCAGCAGCAGGAATAGTCGCCCTTGTAATCTATGCCCTTTCAAATAAGAAGGATGGGGAGGCACCAACGTCGGAAGTTATTACCGAGGATGGTTCCAAAGTTACTAAAACGATTACACCCGATGGAGGCACAGAAGTCACTAAAGAGGAAGCAGATGGCACCGAAACCTCTGTCACCACTGAGAAGGACGGTACTCGTGAAATCGAGAAAGTCGATCCTGATGGTCATAGTACAGCTATCAAAACCTCTCCTGACGGGTCGAAGACTGTTACTGAAACTGCTCCTGATGGAACCAATGTAGCAGTTACGACTCAGCCTGATGGTACTAAAGAAATCGTCAAAACTGAGGTTGACGGTTCGCGTACTCTTGCTCGAACAGATCCCTCTGGTGAAGTGATAACGCCTCCTACGCCTATCAAGCCTGTAGCACCTCCAAAGCCGAGAGCACGCAAGGCTGGTCCTGGTCCTGGTCCTGCTCCTGGCGGTGCCCTGCTTTTAAAATCCCCCTTCACTTCTGTCCAATCTAAAAATTGGTCACGCTTCGTCAAAGTCATGGGCAAAGGTCAATCGGGAACAATCACGAAAGGTGCTAGGTATGGCCTCTTTCTTTTCGGTGTGCGGCGTCTTGCCGATCTTGGCATGGTCACTAACGTTAAGCGAGGCACTTATCGAGGTCAGACCGTA
>Ga0073926_10000356_pt1 | contig 9689 bp, 6 predicted proteins | sample GWRWmT4_4Nov14_FD_70189 | JGI IMG/M metagenome (GOLD analysis project Ga0073926, IMG submission 70189) | Sand microcosm microbial communities from a hyporheic zone in Columbia River, Washington, USA - GW-RW T4_4-Nov-14 | ecosystem: Engineered > Artificial ecosystem > Sand microcosm > Unclassified...
CACTTGGAGAAGTTGTACTACCAATACCAATATTCTTATCTTTTACTTCCAGACTTGTCGTATTAACAATCGTTTGAGTACCATTAACAGTAAAATTTCCTGTTATGGTTAATGCACCGCCCACAGTAGCATCATTCGTCACAGTTAATGATGGAACAGTTGGTCCTGCTGTTCCTAACCTATTTTTTATGGTATCTACATTTAACTGAGACATCTTTTTATGTTTTTAGATATTTATGAAGGATAAGCGATGAGAACAATACCGGAACCGCCGGCACCATCAGGTCCATATGCACCACCACCACTTCCACTATTTGCTCTACCTGATGTACCAGATATTGCAGGATGAGCGCCACCTTTACCAGCACCTGCATATGGTGCTGGGCTTGGACCTCCACCGCCGCCTCCATTATCGGCACCACCTCCACCACCTGCAACCCAATAATATCCACTAGATCCAGGATAACCAAGTCCACCACCAGATGGTCCTGGTTGAGATGCTGGATTTTGGAAAGTCGTTGGAAGTTGAACACCAATACCACCAGTTTGATTAGGTCCACCAGCACCACCGGCACCACCTCCTCCACCACCACCAGGTTGACTAAATCCAGATCCGCCAGGATTTCCTTGTGACGGAGAGACTGGTGGAGTATTTCCTGCCCCACCGGAATCTCTATTACCATTATCTGTTCCAGCACCACCACCACCAGAACCACCAGAACCTGCCGAACTTGGTGGATTATATCCATCACCACCTCCACCACCTGTTGATGTATATCCAAGAGCAGATGAGTTTGCTCCATTACTACCAGCAAGAAGAGATCTTCCCACAGCACCACCAGATCCAACAGAAACAGTATTTGGTCCAGGACTTGCAGATACTCCAGTAAGCGATCTATATCCACCAGCACCACCTCCTCCACCACCATAATAATCACCACCTCCTCCACCACCAGCAACTATAACAAGTTCAATATTTGATATTGGTCCAGTGGTTACATTAAAGTCACCAGTGCTTGTAAAGGTATGAATAGTCTTACCGCCATAATAAGAAATCGCACCACCAGTTGCTTTTGCGGTTGCTGTTATCTGGGATATTTGATAGCGGACTACTACTATTCCAGAACCACCAGAACCGGATATTAATGTATTACCACATCCACCTCCTCCGCCACCGGTTGCATAAGTTCCACTTCCAACAGCAGGACCTGTGGGACCTGTTCCGTTTCCTCCACCGCCAGGTCCACCAGTTCCACCTGGTCCTAAATCAGCTCCTCCTCCGCCCCCACCCGCATAGGTAATTGCATTTCCAGGTCCTTCTGCAATTACTGAACTTTGTCCATTTCCACCTGGGCCCGCAGGTCCAGGTCCAGGTGCTGGATTACCGGTGCCTCCAGCACCACCTCCTCCACCCCCTCTTCCATTATTTCCCCCCGCGTTTCCTGTACTACCGGCATACCCTTGGTTTGCTGTTCCCGTTCCTGCTGCGATAGAGGGAAAAGGATGAGCTCCTCCTCCACCAGAACCTCCGGAACCACCTGCATTATTATATCCACCACCAGATCCACCACCAGTTGCGGTAATAGGATTGGGACTACCAGAACCGAATATAGAATCTCCCCCTTTCGCTCCATTAGCGCCATCAGTAGATCCACCTACACCTCCGGCACCGACTGTGACTGTATAAGAAGCAACTGACACGGGATAAGCAGGTCCAAGAGTTCCACTTGGTCCACCTTGAGTGGCGCCAGAAACATTAGTATAAAAACCACCACCGCCGCCACCGCCAGCAGCCCATTTGCCACCTCCTCCCCCACCAGAAACAACAAGATACTCAACAGTATCTCCAAGATTACCAAGAGCAGTTACTGCAAAAGTTCCTGATGATGTAAATACGTGTGCTCTGTATACTGCTCCTGGTGGAGATGTATAATCACTAATGACACCACCAGTAGCAGTCAATCCTTGTGAAACAGCAACACCTCTTCTTTGTTTTTCTGAAAAGAATGTAGTAATAAGATGTGCTATTCCAGATGTTAATGGAGCCATATCAGTTTACTATTCCTCTAAAATCAGTTGCTGCAAATCCAACAATCTTGAAACTTGTATTTGCAATACTTGTTGCTCCATCATAAGAAACAACAAATGTCAATAAATCAAGTGCTCCTGCACTATTTGTAAGTACGATTGTAGTACCACCACCAACCTTGACATGAGTAGAATATCCAACATTACCAGGAGTAATCACAATAGTTGAAAGTATAGTTCCAATACCTGTTGCTGCCGTTGTACTAAATGGTGTTGCACCTTGAGTAACTAATACTGTAAAGGTTTGAGTTCCTGCACTTGCCGTACTAATACCAGAGAAAGAAACAATACCAATATTTCCTGTTGTGGTATGAGTAAATACTGTTCCATTTGATGCATTAAGTGCAAGTACAGTACCACTTAATGTCTGTGCTGTTTGAGTTTCTATAAATCCTTTGGTTTTGATTGTAGAACCTAAACTGACTAAACCTGTGGATGAGTTTAGTGTTGTGATTGTTGCTGCAGTACCAGTAAGATTACCAGACACATTACCAGTAAGATTGCCACTAAAAGTAGTTGCAGTAATGACACCAGTTACTACTGCACCCCTTGTAAGAGTTGGTGCTCCGTCATCATTTTTATTAACAATAGTATCAACCTGCAACTTTGACATCTTTTTATGTTTTTAGATATTTATGAAGGATATGCAATCATGACAATACCAGAACCACCGTTGCCTCCATTTATGCCTGGACCATTTCCACCAGTTCCGCCACCACCACCACCAGTATTTTCTAATGAATTAGTTCCGGCTCCACCTGCAACTCCACCAGGGCCAGCGCCAGCATAAGGTCCACCAGGTCCACCACCAGAAGATGGTGTATATCCTGGACTATATATTCCTCCTCCGCCACCACCAGCAACCCAATAAGAACCAGATGGTCCAGGAGCCCCTACTGTTGATACAGGATTTCTAAATGTTGTAGGAAGTTGAACACCAATACCTCCTGGGGATGGGTTTGATGTTCCTCCAGGAGATGCAGAACCTCCAGCACCACCACCACCCCCTGCAGGATATAATGGTGAACCCAATCCGGTTGCTCCAGCATAACCTTGTCCGGGAGTTCCAGATCCTCCTGGAACACCGCCACTATTATTATGTGCGCCACCGCCACCAGATCCACCGGGGCCTCCAGCGGCGCCAGCAATACCACCATATCCACCACCTGTTGCAGGAGCAGATATTGCCCCAGACAATGAAGAACTGGTTCCATTCACTTGTGCAACTCCAGGTCCTCCTGCACCTACTGTTACAGTTACTGGACTTGTTGGACAAGTTGTTGAACTTGTTACATATCCTCCTGCGCCTCCACCTCCACCTGCATAAGCACCAGAATTATATCCACCACCGCCACCACCAGCAACAATAGCATACTCTATTGCTAATGGTGATCCAGAAGTATTTGCAAATGTTCCCGATGATAAGAAAGTATGAATAGTTTTACCACCAAAGAAACTAATCAACCCACCAGTTGCTTTTGCTGCTGCAGTGAGTTGTCCTATTTGATATCTGACTACAACGATACCGGAACCACCTGAACCACTTTTTGTATTATTAGCGGATGAACCTCCACCACCAGAACCTGTGGAGAAATCAGCATCGATGCCGATGTTTGGAGCAGGTTGACCAGGAGCACCGGCACCGCCAGCGCCGCCACCTCCTGAACCACCTGAACCAGGTCCGCCATTATTACCACCACCTCCACCACCACCAGCATAAGTTACTGGATTTGTTGGTCCATAAGCATAGTCATTTGCTCTTCCAGGCCCACCAGGTCCTGCTGGTTGACCAGGAGAACAATTGGTGCCAGCTCCTCCGGCACCACCACCTCCACCGCCACCACGATCAGCGCTGCCACCGCCAGTACCACCACTATTACCATATTGAGTGACATTAGGAGTTCCTGGGTTTGCTGATGGTTGATCTCCACTTCCGGCAGGAGTGGATGGACCACTTTCATTACCACCACCATTTGTTGCGCCGCCCCCGCCAGATCCTCCAGGATTACCACCTCCAAGTGGATTTGATCCATTATAATAAAAAGAACCTCCACCTCCACCTAATGCTCTTATTCTAGTACTTCCTGGATATGGTGCTCCCGATGAATAAAACTCTGATATACTTCCATCTAAACCATCGTTTTGCGAGGCTCCAGTACCTGCTCCTTGACCACCAGCACCACCTGCCCCAACAGTCACTACATATGGAGCAGGAAAACTTGAAATAGGATATGAAGTTTTTGTTACCCAACCGCCGGCACCACCACCACCTCCATGTTGAGATCCACCACCTGCTCCACCACCAACAAGAAAAATATCAACAGTATCTCCATAAGTACCAGGAGCACTTGCACTAAAAGTTCCTGATGAAGTAAATACGTGAGCCCTATAAACTGCACCAGGAGGTGATGTATAATCACTAATGACACCACCAGTCGCTGTTAATCCTAATTGTTGTATTGGTGGAGTTGGCCAGGTTCCTTGTTTCTGATAAAAGAACTGATTATAAATGTTCCATAAACCACCAGTTCCTACCGTTGCAGCAATACCAATACGATTTCCAATATGTTTTGTCATCTTTTATTCTCTATCAACTAATGGTTTCGTAAGATGCAACTACATCAATTGAATTTATTGCTGCTGCCGTTACAGTAATTGAACGATTTTCTTCCAGATATAATGGCGTATCTTTACCGATGATTGCTAATGAAGAACCTTGAGGAACCGTAATTGTTGATGCAATTGAAACTGATGTTCCTGCTCCTGCTGCTGCATTATGAATTTTTACCGTAATAGCAGTGGTTGCTCCAATACCAGCAGCAAGTAATGTATTGATTTTATATACCTGATTACTTGATGCTGCATTTGAAATCAAAACTACAGGTGCAGTCGTAGTAATACCAATAAAGGTACTAACACCCGTAATACTTGCAACGTTTACAATATTTGGAGCGGCCATTTCTTACAGTACCTCTTTTGTTTATTTATCCACCGAAGACTATTGCCATCGCAGCAGCCTTACCAGTAATTCCTGTTAGACTTGAACCACTACCAACAAATGATGTGGCACTCACAATACCAGCCACATTCATTCCATTATTAACAATAATACTATTACCACTTCTTGATTGTAAACTATCTGAAACAATTTTAGACATTAGCCTATTTCTCCTAGTTTTAGAATATCAATAACCATAGTCTTACCAAGACCAACTGTTACTGCAATACCAGATGCAACAGTAATATTTGGAACAACAGAAACAATATATGAATCATAATTACCAGCATTTGTTGTATCAAATGTGATGTTTTGTGAGACTGTTGCAGCAGCTGCAACATAATTAAACAACCCATCAACATCACCTGTTGGTCTTCCTACACCACCACCAACACCAGTAAGTGCTGAACCGTCTCCATAATATTTTGTTGCTGTAACAATACCACTGGAAGAATATAAACTAATTGATGAACCAATATTTACATTTCCATTTACACTTCCACCAGAGTTTACATCCAGTGCATCAGCAACACGAAAGTCATCAAATACTTGAAACTCTATTACATCACCTAATGTTGCTGCTGAAAGAAGAGTGACTGATGAACCGTCACGAGCAGTATAATCAAGTGAATCAACCAATCTTGAACCATTTCTGAATACAGAAATTTGGTTAATTCTATAACCACCAGTTACCGTGAAAAGAGTTTGACCGGCAGTTGCAGTAACACTTATAGTTTTTGATGAAATATTTCCTGTTAAGGATACGGGGTTTCCAATCATTATAGTATTACTTTTTTAGATATTTATATTAACGGGCATTTGATTGTGCTCCGTAGAGATTTTGTGTTGGGGTTTCTGCGAATGCTGCGTAAATGTAGGTGCCGCCAGAAGCATTCCCATCAGTTCCAGAAGAACGAATCTTAAATCCATTGGACAGTGAATCAATTTGAAAACCATTATCTTCAGCGTTTGAAGCATTAGGGTATAAATTAGTATCAATTACGTTATATGTTCTCCTAACACCATCAACAAGAACCCAGTTACCAGTGCTATTGCTACGCTTACACATCAACCATTTTACTTTGAATCCTGTCACCACCATTGGCCCGTCTGTACTACCATTTCCGGTGTAAGTGCCAAATTTGCTGAAACCGGGGATTTCTGCCCAACAGTAAGCCACCATATTTCCTGTTATATAACCAGTATTACCCGTGTAAAAAACTGAGGATGTAGGCACTCCATTCCAGCTAGTATTGCCGTCTGAATTTCTAGCACCAGTATCAAAGAAAATACGATAATTCCAGGGAGAAGTTGAATCAAGTCCAGCGTGTCCAATCATCCATCCAATATCATTAGACCTTGATTTACAAATAATAAATTTCGGCGCAACTCCAAGGCCGTGACTAATACTATCTGCGGTTGATGCTCTAGTCCAAGTTATAATACTAAACCCACTTTTTGTATTCACAGAAGCACCAGTGGGAGTAATGGTTCCTGCTGTAAGTCCAGCAGCAGATGCCGTTGCATAACCAACATCATTAATATTAAAGGTGTTTGAGTTTCCACCTGCTTTCCAAGCCCATCCAACATAATTACTACCACTTCCATTTTGAGATGCATAACTTTGAGATGCTAATGATGCACTACTTCCCAAAGTAAATCCAGATGTATCAAAACTTGTGATTGGAAAATTAGAATCTTGTGCGTTTGTAAGATCTGAATATAAACAACCAGCAGAAGCACCACGAACAGAATCAAAAAGTTGATGACTATATGAACCACTTGATCTATTCTTTATCCATACAAAATCTGGTTTGAACCCCAAATTTGTAACGGGCCTACTTGCAGCACCAGTTCCACTATAAGTAGACACTCCAACAAACTGATCCGGACGAACGATGGTAGGACGTGGAGTATTTGCAAGTGCTAATGGTTGGAAACCTGCTGGTGGTGGGAACTTGAAGGGTTTTTGACCGAAAGTTGTTACAAAAATAGGTCCGGTCTGGCTATAATAACAGTTGCTTGCCGGATACCAAGGACTGCTTCCAGTTATTGTTTGTGTAAATTGAAGAATACCGTTTTTATAAAACTTGATAGTTTGAGTGCCGGAATCAAGGTCTAAAGCCATTCCAATAACATCGCCTGTGGTATATGTTGCCCCTGCTCCAGAAGTATTTGTACCCGCCGCATATTTGTCGCCACCATGACCATAGCAATATCCGGAGACTGTTCCTAAGTTAGTTGCTGGCGTTTCTAAATCGTTACTGATTCCGTGGTACTGATTGAATGTACCGCTAGTACCAGTATTGGTGCATTCCCAATACCATTTACCGCTAGTTACTCCAATAGTACCTTTGATTTGTCTCCAATCGTTTGTATTTGAGGTTGCATTTAGATTTCCATTAGAGAGTGTGATGTTAGTGCCTGCTCCTAATGGGTTCCAAGTACACCAACCACTCTGCTTTCCTCTTTGTGTATTAATATTCACAGTAAAAGGATTGAAGTTGGTTGCTGCTGCATTACCAAAAACTGATATTGGGTCATATAAGATATTGCCATCAACTTTAATATAATAAAAGTTAGCACCGCCGCCAGCATTAACAGCAATTGATAGTGAAGTCAAAGTTCCTGAACCACTTACGACAGTCACCTCTTGAACTCCATTATATAAGTTATAGGAACCAAATCCAGCACCATTAACATTAAATGCCATCGGACTTCCACTTCCAGTGTTAACTTGAACTACAATACTACTTGAATAACTAATTGGAGTTGGTGGAGTAAAAGTAAATGAAACACTGGTTGTAACAGCGGTAAAGTTTGTAATATCAGTATCAAAAACTTTATCAACAGTATAATCAGAACCTATATATCCAGTTGCATAATTACTGTAAATTATACCATTTCCAGGTACATTTGAAAAAACTCTTGCTGATGAGTTTGATTTACAGCACAGAAGTTTTGTGTTTGCGACTGAACTGATAGGGCCTGTGGGTGGTGTGAAGTTTGATGTATAGAGTGCGGTTCCCTTGACGAAATGAACGTTAGATATTTGTCCAGTAAAACTATAATTCGGTGGAGTAACTCCCGTAAGATTTGCTGCTCCAATAAAAGTTCCAGCACCAGTTCCTGTTGCAGCATCAAAGGAACTGGTATTTGCAACAGAACCAGCAAGAACACCATCAATAAAGGAATATAATGTTCCACTGTTTCTTGTTATTGCAATATGCGTCCATTTATTTGCAGCAATTGTTCCTGTGTTTAATACTCCACCAGATGCTTGTATGTACAAGTAAGGAGAACCGCTAATAATTCTATAAGCAAATATAGTTGAACTTCCAATACCAAATACCGAAGTATCAGAAACTGATGATGGATTTATATATGCCTCAAATGTAAAATTATCTCCTGTTCCTATTGTAAAGTCGCTACTTGTTCCCGCATTCAAATAATTAGTTGCTGCAGCTGCCCCACTCGTTCCTTGAAAAGCAACAGCACCTCCATCAGTACTTGGAACCAGTGCTACATTAGAAGTATAAGAAACTCCTGATGGTGTATCTGGAAGAATGTCGGGGTCTGTGGATGCAGGTATGAAGTTCTGGGTGTATTTTGCTGCTGTATATATTCTAAAATCTTGAATATAACCAGGCCACCAAGAAGTTCCTCCATCCTCTCTACCAATTACAAAGGTGCTTCCAACAATTGTGTTGCTATTTGAAAAACTTAATACTTCTATACCATCAAGATAAACTTTATTACTTGAACCACTTCTAACGTGAGCAATATGATGCCAACTTCCAGCAGAAACTGAACCACTTGATGTTGAATATGAAGATGTAAGGTCAATTCTAATTGCACCATCAGTTTGAATTACTAAATTATATTGACTACCAGTACCAGAACTTGCAAGTCTTGGATTTATACTACCTGCTGGTGGTGTTAGAGTTGTTGCATAAAACCAACACTCGATTGTACAATCAGTTAAATTTGATAGTCCTGTGAGAGATAACCAATCACTATTACCATCAAAGTAAAAACTTCCCCCATAGAAGTTACTTTGAGCACTTGATGCAGCAGCATTACCATTTGCTGTGATTGCTTTATTACTCGTCCCACTATTCACAGCATTACTAAAATCACTCTTGATACCAACAAGAGGTAGTGCTAATACCAAACTACTTGCACTACTATCAGTTCTTACACCAACTCTTGCAACCTTACCACCACCATCAGTATTCAGGATTGGGAGTGCTCCTGTTGCCTTTTCAAGAGTATTAGAACCACCAAAGTTCACTGGTGTCCAATTGTTTCCTCTTCCTGATTGATCTTGTCCGATTGGTGCAGAACCATCAAAGGGAAGGTAGAAACCATTAGTTCCAAATGCTACACTGGAAGATAACTTTTTAGGTCTCCAAGTATTTGTGAGTGCGTCTGTGTATCCAAAGTATGATGCGTCTAATGCTTGACCATCTATGAGATATGCGTTTGATAGGTAAAAATCACCTGGATAAGAAGAACCCCCACCATAACGAGCAATACGATGTTCGGTAGTATTGTTAACATCAAGAGAAGCACTTGAACCAAAATTTGTAGTAAATGTAGT
>Ga0073926_10000361_pt1 | contig 9643 bp, 3 predicted proteins | sample GWRWmT4_4Nov14_FD_70189 | JGI IMG/M metagenome (GOLD analysis project Ga0073926, IMG submission 70189) | Sand microcosm microbial communities from a hyporheic zone in Columbia River, Washington, USA - GW-RW T4_4-Nov-14 | ecosystem: Engineered > Artificial ecosystem > Sand microcosm > Unclassified...
GGTTGGACTGTTCCAGACAGGGGCGCCGGAAGGACCATAACGATTCACGAACAGTGCGTTACTGCCACGTTCAGTGGCCGGATCCATAACGGGTGTTTTCCATTTAAGCGCACCGGTTTTGGCATCAAGCGCGACAACCGCTCCCCGAAAAGTGCAGCAGGGATAGACAGGCGCGGCTGCCAGCGCGACTTCAAACGAGGAAACGGGCACATAAAGTACATCCTGGTATAAGGTCGGTGAACCGGTGATGGTGGCGCCCAGATGCTCGTCGACTTTTTGTTTCCAAATCAATTTTCCCGTTTGGGCATCCAAAGCAAAGGTGGTGGCGCGAAAGTCACCAAAAAAAACCATCGAACGGCCGTCAATATCTGTCGTTAAACTGATGGCGGTGCGTACTTCCCAGGTATTTTCAAAGGTCCAGCGAATACAGCCATTGGCGCGATTGAGTGCGTACACGGTGCCACTGGCACTGCCGATGTACACGGTGTCATTGGAAATGGCCGGTTGGGAGCGAACCTTGGTGGCGCCATCAAAGACAAAGGCCCATTTGAGTTTCAGTTTTTCGACATCCTGCGGAGGCAGTTGCGCTATTGTTGCCGGCAAAAAACGGCTGTTTTTAAGATCAAAGCCCCAGCCCTGTGCGCGAATGGTTTGGACGGAGCTGGGTGTATTGTTGTCACAGGTTTGAGCCCACGCAGTGGAAATACACAGGCATACATACAAAACGACAGCAGTAACGGTAAAGAAGTGTCTCATCCTGAGGCCTCTGTTTTTATTGTTAACTGGGTGAACAGTGTCGTGTAAAATTGCAGAGAAATAAATAGTCAATGAGTGACAATAGGACGTATTCTGATAATCTGAGTTTGCTTTATATAGGTTATAAAAATTCTAAAACTAAAAAGAGAGCTGATATATTCTTTAATCTGTAGTGCTGAAATGTGAATTCTGTGTTTAGTCGGTTGTTGAAAAACACCGAGTATTGCCAATGCCGCCTTGTCTTTGCTCGTAACATTTTTTAACAGCCTGATGGGTATCAGCTTAGAAGAAGGTATGGCTTGAATGACTATTTCATAATTTTGCAGAATCTGCTATTTAAGCAAGAATGTATAGCATCGTCAGAATAAACCAGAGTAACAGGCTGTGTTATTCAATAAAAAAAGTTCAAGGAGGACATCATGACTGCGACAGCACCTGCTTTAGTCAAACTACCCGTAGATCACGACATCATTCCTCGCGACTTGCACTTTAATTTTTCTGATGCAAGTCCAAGAGCGTGGTATGGCGGCGATTCTTTCAAAACCAATTTCTTTAATGCCTTGTTTACCCTGTTTCCACCCGGAGAGGATTTTTTTGTGCGCAGTGTTCTGTATTACCGGGGCCAAATAAAGGATGAGAAACTGCAAAGGGATATCACTAATTTTTCCTGTCAGGAAGGTATTCATTCCAGATGCCATGCTGATCATTTGGATATCCTTGAAAAACAGGGTTACACCAGTCTTAAAAGAGAAAATAAATATATTGATGCAGGTTTGCGTTATCTGAATAAACGTATGCCGAAGTTTTCACTTGCGCTGACGGTTGCGCTTGAACATTTTACGGCAATGCTCAGCCACCAGCTCTTTATTTATCCGGAACTGTTTCTGGATCCAGCCCATGAAGATTTCAGACCTTTGATGGCTTGGCATGCACTTGAAGAACTGGAACACAAGGCTGTAGCTTTTGATGTGTATCAGCAAGTTGATGGCAGTCACGCAAGATTGGTACTGGCGATTATGCTGGCGACGATTAGCTTGACGGGTTTTACCGTTGTCAGAATGGTGCCTCTTTTGTTTAAAGATAAAATATTGTTTAAATGGAAAACATGGAAAGAAGGGCTGCCTTTTTTATATGGAAAACACGGTATTTTTACTATTTCGTGGCGGCAATATTTGCGTTTTTATGATCCAGATTTTCATCCGTGGCACATACAGGATTACAAGCTCGGTGAAAAAGTGCGGGACATGTATAGTCAGGGAATTTTGCTGACGCATGCCCGAGACTTGAGCTGAATCACGATTGTTTTAATGACAGCCTGCTAAGCAAACAAACAAAGGACTGTAATGATGATGGCTAGTACGTATCGCAATAAAGAAAATACCGAGCTGCCCATTGTAATTGTAGGCAGTGGATTTGGTGGTATCGGTATGGCAATTCAATTGAAAAAAGCAGGCATACATTCTTTTACTATCATTGAACGAGGTGATGAAATAGGCGGAACCTGGCGTGATAACACCTATCCCGGTTGTGCATGCGATGTTCCCTCTTATGTGTACTCCTTTTCTTTTGAGCAAAATCCTGACTGGAGCAGGATGTTTGCCGAAGGCCCGGAAATTCAGGCTTATTTGCTGCATTGTGTTGAGAAATATGCTTTGCGCCAGCATTTGAAGTTGAAGACTGAAATTATTGAAGCGTCTTATGATGACAAGCAGGGTCTCTGGATCCTGGTGACGGGGGATGGTGAAAAAATAAAAGCCAGAGCGCTTATTTCTGCTGTGGGCGGTTTGACTGATCCTGCACTACCAGCCATTCCGGGCATCAATGATTTTAAAGGCCAAATATTCCACACTGCGCGTTGGGATCATAACTATGATCTCAAGGGCAAACGGGTCGCTATCATTGGTACCGGCTGTAGTGCGGTGCAGGTGATTCCAAACATTGCCCCGATGGTAAAACAATTAACAGTGTTTCAGAGAACGGCGGCTTGGGTGCTGCCAAAATATGACAGGGTGATCAGCGATCGTACCAAAACCTTGTTTGCGAAATGGCCATTGCTGCAAAAGATCGTGCGCGGAAGCCTTTTATGGGGCAGCGAGGCCTTGGGGCCATTTATTATTCTCAACTCTGAACGACTGTCGGGTGTTTTTGAAAGAGTGTCTACTCGACATCTGAATAAAAGCGTTAAAAGTCAGGAATTACGCAAGAAATTGACGCCAAATTTTCAGTTTGGCTGTAAAAGAATGATTATTTCAAGTGACTATTATCCGGCGCTGGAACGGGAAAATGTCACGCTTGAAACCAGTGGTATCCGTCAATTCGTTGCGCAAGGTATTGTTAGCAAGGATGGCAGAACACACGAATTTGATGCCGTTATTCTGGCCACGGGTTTTAATCTTGGTTTGACTTCTGCACCTTTTAAAATCACAGGATCACAGCAGCGATCACTTGATGCCGATTGGGCAGAGGGTGCGGTGGCCTATAAGGGCGTTGCCGTATCAGGATTTCCAAATTGGTTTTCCATTATGGGGCCTAACACCGGGCCTGGGCATACGTCTGTGCTTATCTACACTGAAGCGCAAATTAATTATATTTTGCAAGCGCTTAACTATCTCAAGGATGAGAATCTTAAAAGTATTGATGTCAAACAAGCTGTTCAGGACGATTACAATGAAGGTTTGCAGAATCGCATGAAATACACTGTCTGGACATCGGGAAGCTGCAAGAGTTGGTATCTTAATGCTGACGGCAGCAATCATGCACTTTATCCGGGCTTTGCCCACGAATATACCTCACGCGTCCGTACCTTTGATCCGATAGAATATAAAATCACGTCGAATGAAATTTCTGCTGAAGATTGGGCGCTGCAAGCAATTTGATTTGTTGCGGACTTATTAAGTGAGGTACCGATCTTATGAACTGTTTCCGCCGGCGAAGTAAAAGAATTCGGGTGAGAAATAATACATAGGAATGTAATTATCCAGCGTAGACATGTTTTTTTCAAAAGTATAATAAAAAATAGAGGGTTGAATTTATGGCGATTGCCTATGTTGTTTTGTTTTTAGTTCTGGTCGCCGGGCTGCATGTCTTGCGGCAGTATTTGTGTACTCTTGCGCAGGCGCCAGTGAATCACGAAGCCTTTACCGGCAAGTTGTATAAAGTAGGTGACTCTACTGTCGCTTATCGACCAGCGCGAACCAAGGCACGGGCGACCGTGATCACCATGCCTGGTTTTCTGGAAGACCATCGTTATTTTACCCAGCTCTATAATGATGACGATGTTGAACTTATTCTGGTTAACAGCTGCAACTATCACCCACCGGTAATTCCAAATCATGCCGAAAACTGCGGTTTTTTTAATAAAAACGGTTTTGCCCTGGGTTCGGTGGAATACGATGCTGCTGTATTAAACTGGGCGACGCAAACACTGGTCACTACCGATCAAGTGAGAGTGCACGGACATTCACGCGGTGGCGCGGTGGCGCTGGAAGCAGTGAAACAGAATCCGGCATTGCATCAGCGGCACGAAATTATTCTGGAAGCGCCGGTTTTGCCACAAGGCAAAGGACATCCTTCACTGGAGATGGCTTTTGGTAGTGTTGGTTTGTATTTATTGCCGCTGTTTGTGCCGCTGCTTAAACGTATTCCTGTCGATTTATATGCCCCCATTATTTATCGCCCACTGAATCAGCGAAAAAAAGAGGTGGTGGCGAGTTTGTTTTATAACCCGAAAACCTATCAGACAATTCTGGATAATATCCATGATCTGGAACAGTGGATGCAAAAAACAGATTACAGTATTTACCAGTTTGTCACGCGCGGTATTATTCTAATTGCTGAAAAAGATACGGTGCTTGATCGCGCCTCAATGCTGTTGAGTGCGCGTCAGGCCGGTAATCAATTTAAAGTGATTGAAACACGCAATACCAGTCACTTTATCAGTCTGGATGATCCCGATTCGGTGCCTGTTTTCAGTACGGTCAAAGTATTAAAAGAAACCGTGTGAAACACGGGTTCAGAGAATAACACGTTTCTTGATAAGCTGATTATCAAGCGCCATTTTATCAAGTGTCATTGTCGCCGGCATCGAGGTACTGTTAGAGCATTTGGCTCAAATCTCGATAGGTGTATCGAGAAGTTTTCTGATTCGGCTGAGTAACAGTTCGGCTTTAACGGGTTTGCTGAGCCGTTGTGCATTCAGTATTTTATCGGTTGCGCTCGACACGGTTTCATCATCAAACCCACTGATCAGCTGAATGTGAATGTGTGGATGGTGCTGCTGAATCCAGCGTGCGAGTTGGTAACCATTCATGTCTGGCATGATGACATCACTTAATACCAGGGCAATGGCGTGTCGACCAAGAAGCTCAATGGCATCCGATGCATTGTCAGCACACAGTACCTGATAACCCTGTTGTAATAGAATTTCCTTAGTGAGTTCAAGCAGAGCAATTTCATCATCAACGACCAGAATGGTTTCCGTGCCTGTCACGGTATCGAGTGATGCCTGGCTATTGCCGGGGTTGCTTGTTAAGTTGTTTTTTGTGTAAACGGGGAAATAAAGTGAAAAAGTCGCACCGTGTCCGAGTTCGGAAAAGACTTTTATGGCACCCCTGCTGCGCTCCATAAAACCATAGACCTGGCTTAAACCCAGACCGGTTCCTTTGTCGCCTTTGGTGCTGAAAAAGGGGTCAAAAATCCTGCTTTTAATTTCTTCGCTCATACCAACGCCGGTGTCTTCTATAGTCAATACCACGTACTGTCCCTCAGGTATATTCAATACCACGGCATTTTTGGCATCCAAATTAATAGTTTGGGTTTTTAGCGTAAGGCGCCCCATATCCTCCATGGCATGCATTGCGTTGATGCAGAGATTTAAAATACAGTCTTCCAGATCACCCAGATTGACCTTGATGCTATCCTGCGCAGCATTGAGTTGCATAGTGAGCTGAATGCGGGCAGTTAAGGTTTTTGCCAGCATTTCCTGCTGCGCCAGCAGCAGCTGGTTAATGTTAACTACGTCCGCATCGGCCGGTTTTTGTCGCGAATAGGAGAGTAATTTTTGCGTTAGCTTGGTGCCTCGCTCGCCGGCATGACGAATCTGTTTCAGGAAATTTAATTGTTTTGCTTGCGCCATCAGTGCCGGTTCCAGTAGATCGCAGTAGCCGAGAATAACGCCCAGCATATTATTGTAATCGTGAGCAATACCTCCAGTGAGCTTGCCCAGCGCGTCCATTTTTTGGCTGCGCTGAAGAATTTCCTGTTGCTGCTTGCGCTGGGTTAAATCCTGAATGGAGGCAACAAAACGTTTACTGCCATCGTTGGCGGGTGGTAGTTCGGCGATGGAAAGATGTATTGGAAAATGTTCGCCATTTTTTCGTTTGGCAGACATTTCCCGACCAATGCCCATGATTTTTGATTTACCACTGCGGAAATAATTGCCCATGTATTGATCGTGATTGCCTGCATCGGCGGATGTCATCAGCGTGTTGACCGTTTGTCCCATGATTTCATCTGCGCTGTAAGCAAATATTTTTTCAGCGGCTGAATTAAAGCTTTGTATTCTGCCCTTACTATCAATGGTGATAACGGCATCAGCGAGATTGTTAAGAATCAGGCTCTGTTCGGTTTTTTGTTCTTTGAGGGTGTTTTCAGCCAGTTTTCGACTGGTAATGTCACGTCCTTCCCAGACCAGCAGTTCGACGTCACCCTTATCATCTTTGACAGGATGCAAACCGAATTCTATCCAGATCAGCCCGTCGAGGGTTTGCATGGGCACGTCACAATAAACCTGATTGCCTGCTGCAGCGCTTTGACAGGCATTTTGCACCTGTTGTTGAACACTTTTGTCATAGTTAAACCAGAAACTTTTCCACAGCTTCTGGTTGAGAACATTCGCGTGACTCATGCTGGCCAGGCAGAGGGGCTTGTTGTTGATAAAGGTAATTGCGCCATCGGGAGTCAGAGTGGCCACCATGGCATGCATGTCACCCATCACTTGTGAGAGTTTTTTGTGACTGTCGGCAATTTCCTTGCGTAAACGGTAGGCCTCAGTGACATCATTAAATACCAGAACCATGCCCATGATTTGATTGTTATGGTCACGAATGGGCGCGGCGGAGTCAGCGATATGGTGTTGTTGTCCGTTTTTTGCAATGAGCGTGGTGTGATTGCTCAGGTACACTGTTTCGCCGGTGGACAAGACTTTATCAACAGGATTGAGTATCAAGTCCTTTGTGTTGGAATCAATGATGTTAAAAATGGCACGAACCGGTTTTCCTTTAGCTTCATTAAAAGACCAGCCGGTCAATTTTTCTGCGATAGGATTCAAGAGTGTTACGTGTCCCGATGCATCGCTCACGATCACCCCGTCACCGATGCTGTTCAAGGTGATGGCCAGGTTTTGCTCGCGTTGCGACAATATGTTTTGTGTATTTTTTAAGTCACTGATCAGCAAACTATTGTCTAGGGCAATGGCTGCCTGGGTGGTCAGCAGGCTGATCAAGGCGACTTGCTGCGTATCAAAAACGGCAGGAATAAGCGAGTTTTCAAGATAAATCAGCCCCAAGGTCCGACCCTGATTGATCAGCGGGATAGCTAAAACGGATTTAAGCTGATAACGCCTGACGGCAAGTGAATGGGTGAATTCACCACTCGTGGACGCATTTTCTAACACAACAACTGAATTGCTGCGCAAGGTATAACGTGCAATTTCAATACAAAAATTTTCAGCGGTGACGGCATCCTGGGTGACCAGTTTTGTTTGGATGTGCGCATTTTTTTTACCCATGACGCGCACAGTCAAGGTGCTTTGTTCCAGCGTTAACAAATAACCCGTTTTGGCACCCACACGCTCCATAGCGGTTGCGAGCACTTTTTGGATCAGGGTGTTGAAGTCGCGTTCCTGCATGATGCTTTGCGTGGCTTGCAGCAGAAAGGCGCTGTCGAGTTTTTCTTGTTGCGCAGAGTCGACGTCTACAGATTGATTCACGTTAACAATGAGTGGCGTTAGCTCAAAACGCGCCATCAACTGTTGCGCAAAAAAATCGGCATGACAGTTTTTATAAAGTCGAAGAGCTTGAGCCAGATACATGGCGCTGCTGTGCTGTGACTGTTGTTCCAGCCAGCTGCCAAGTCGGTGATGTAAGTGCGCTTCCAGAAAACAATAATTCTGTGCATGGGCGCTATCAATCGCTATTAAGAAACTGTTGCGTACAGCGTCCGGCGAGCCGTCTAGGGCTATTGTTTCGGCTTGCATAAGCGCCAAATACGGTTTGAGCATATCGCCATGGGAGACCCACTCTCTTACCTGTTGCAATTGTGCTGCTTGCTGAGAATTAGTGCCGGTTTTCAAACCACACAAATAACGGTAAACCACCCATAAACGGGCAATCACGGTGCCGGATAGGGCAGCAAGGTGAGATTCAGCCTGTATAAAAAGCAATTCTGCTCTGGCATAGTCACCGGAAAAATAGGCCATCATGGCCTTGTAACAAAAGTAGGTTGCTAGCGGAGCGAAATACTCTTCGTTCCCCCATGATTGCAATTTTTCCGTTATCTCGTTTTGCGTGTCCGTTACAGACGAGTCTGTCCATAGTGAGGTGAGGGCATACTGCATGCTTTCGCTAATCGCCAAGGGTAGACTCAAATGAAAGCGTGTGCAAAAAGTAACGCAATCGTTGATGTGTCGCTGGATTTTGGCAAGATCTTCGCCTTGGGTGAGTTGATACCACACCAAGGCAACGTGGGTAAGGCCAGTGTAATTCAATTCCCCACGTTTAATCCCGTGACGGATATTGTTGAGGGCCAGAGTCTGAAGTTCATCTATGGGGTGTGTGTGGTGCAGTGTCACCCACAGCCCTTGTGTCAGTGCACGAATAGAGCTCAATGTCTCAGGATTTTGTTCTGCCAAGGCCAGCATCCGGTTCTCATATTGCAGGGCCAGTTCAAACCTGTTTTGCGCATAAAAATAAAATGCGAGTGTTCCCAATGGCGAACAGGTGGATGCTATTTGACCCCGCTGCAAAGCAAGTGCGATGGCTCGGCCGCTCAAAAGAAAATAAAGGTTAAACTGGCCTGAAAGAAAACTCGGAGCCAGTAGTTCTGAATATAGATCTAACATAGTAATGGTTTTGGGATCAGTAGCCTCTGGCAGCGAGGCAAATGTCACCATAACGTTGGGGTTTACCAATGGGACAACAAGTGTAGTGGTCTCTGTGAGTATGTCCTGCTCGGTTTCGGGCAGAGTGCAATCGAGCAGTTGACAGCCTTCCCGTCCCATAGTTACAGACGCATTAAAATGACCTAACGAATTACTTATGGTGATTTGTTCCAGCAAAAACTGGGCGCGATCCAGATTGTTCTGGGCATATTTCATTGCCGTCTTGACGATTAAGTTGGCTTTGCTCTGCTCGCCCAGAATCAAGGCCGCACGCGCCAGATGTTTGTGCAGACTGCGCATGAAGGGGTAATCAAGCTGCCAATGGTGGGTAGATGTCAATTCGGAGCTGTATGTCAGATAGTGATAACTTTCCTGATGCGCCAATGCGTTCATCGCCGCCAGGCCCGCCAAATAGTTAAATCGTGCTTCTTCAAGTAATTGCTCTTCGGTAGCCTGTGATACGCGTCCCTTCTGCAAATGTTCGACAATGGCAAAAAGCAAGTGTGCTTTGTCGGCGGTGTGTTGATTTTGTCTACGGTCCTGAAATTTTCTGATCAGATGACGGGCGATTTTTTGGTGGCTCTGGTGTTTTTGTTCATCACTGAAAAGATGTGTGGCGGCTGCCTGCAGTTGATCGTGGAAAAAATACAGTTCTGTTTTGTCTATGAGCAGGATGTGTTGCGCCAGAATATCGGCGAGCGTAGTGAAGAGTTCATTCAAGCCCATATC
>Ga0073926_10000368_pt1 | contig 9551 bp, 8 predicted proteins | sample GWRWmT4_4Nov14_FD_70189 | JGI IMG/M metagenome (GOLD analysis project Ga0073926, IMG submission 70189) | Sand microcosm microbial communities from a hyporheic zone in Columbia River, Washington, USA - GW-RW T4_4-Nov-14 | ecosystem: Engineered > Artificial ecosystem > Sand microcosm > Unclassified...
GTTAATAGTTTCATGATTTTTATTCATGAAAGTTAATCGTATTTTTGCCTCTTTGGTTCTGGCTTTGCCAGCTTGGGTAAAACTAAGTTGTAATGGGCTGCAACGATTAGAAACAAATTTAAATCATATTCATATGTGACCATTCTCATTTTTTTTCCATAATAAAAGCAGAGATTTATAACGATAAAAGTCAGAGGAATATGAAATGGTAAAACCTGACGGCATCCTTTATACCACCCATCAATTTGAAGAAAACAAAACCTTGCTGAATACAATAGCCGATCTGGCAAAACTATTCTCTGCCACTTTGCATGTTGCAGTATTCAATTATAATCTTACTGCCGATGCTACAGATTATTTAGACCACACCAGGCATCTAACTCAGTATATTGATTTCTTAAATAAAGCTTACCCGGAAATAACATGTAAAGATGAACTGTTGGTAGGAAATGATTTTGAAGAAACAATAGAAAAATACGACAGTAAAAATGAAGTGGACATTATAGCAATGATTACCTATCCGAAAAGTTTTTGGGAACGATTTATTAAAAAAAGCATGACAAAGAAAATGGCTTTTCATACAAAAATCCCCCTGCTTGCTATTCAGGCAAAATAATAACTTATAAAAAAAAGAGGGCAAAGCTATTAACTTGTGTTAAAACAAAACAACTGAAACCTGTCCGTTTCCTCTGTGTTTTGGAAAAACAGTTTTACATTTGTTTTGAGTAGAATTTAACTGGTAACAGGATGGTGTTTTAATATATGAGCATACCTCACTTATCGAATAGCAACCGAATCCAAGAATTACTCCTTCGGCTTCCCGTTTATTGATACTTTTAGTATTCTTTTTTATATGCACGTATTCTATACTTATTTTTAAAAATATAAACAAGAGAAGATGAACTGGCACAGATTAAGTATATCAGAAACTTTTAAATTACTCGGCACGACTCGACAAGGATTAAGTAAGAGTACAGCTGAAGAAAAACTGTTACAGGTGGGCCCCAATGAATTAGAGGAAGGGAAAAAGAAAAGCATAGCCGGAATGCTGTTGGCACAATTTAAGGATGTAATGATTTTAATTTTATTGGCTGCAGCAATCATTTCAGGTATCATCGGCGACCTTACAGATACTATTGTAATACTTGTAATTGTCCTATTAAATGCCATTTTGGGTTTTATCCAGGAATACCGTGCAGAAAAAGCCATGCAAGCTTTAAAGCAAATGGCCGTTACACAGGCCAGTGCGATCCGTGATGGTAGAGCTACCTCAGTGAGTGCCACTGTTTTAGTTCCAGGTGATATTATATTATTGGAAGCAGGAAATGCCGTTCCCGCAGATACACGTATCATTGAATCCGTCAATTTAAAAATTGAGGAAGCGGCTTTAACAGGTGAATCTCATGCAATAGATAAAACCATTCACGCCATAGAAGTGGATGATTTACCATTGGGAGATAAAAAGAATATGGCATTTAAAGGTACGTTTGTTACTTATGGTCGTGGATCTGCGGTAGTAATTGCGACGGGCATGCAAACAGAAATAGGGCGCATTGCTAAAATGCTGCAGGAAAATGAAACGCTCACCCCCTTACAGCAGCGCATGGCATCATTTGGGAAAAAACTTTCGGTTTTGGTGCTGTTCATGTGCGTCTTGTTCTTTATTGCAGGATGGCTTCGTGGCGAAGATGTGGTAAAAATGGTAATGACCAGTATTTCACTGGCGGTTGCTGCTATCCCCGAAGCATTACCTGCCGTCATTACCATTTCACTTGCATTAGCTGCTAAGAGAATGATTCGCTTAAATAGCCTTATCAGAAAATTGCCTGCAGTAGAGACATTAGGCTCCGTTACCTATATCTGTACAGATAAAACAGGTACGTTGACAAAAAACAAAATGTTTGTTGAAGATGTTTTTGTAAAGGGACAACTGTTTGAACGGAGTGCCTTGTCCGCTATCAAAGAACAGGAAGAGGTGATGTTATTCTTGCATGCGTTTGCGCTCAACAACGATGCTGTGGAAGGTATAGACAACATGTTGAAAGGCGATGGTACAGAAACTGCTTTGATGGAAGTATCGAGGGACCTGGACATTCAACCCGGTATATGGCCCCGGATGGCTGAAATTGCTTTTGATGCAGAACGGAAATTGATGACTACTTTCCATAGTCATGATAATAAAATAATTTCCTTTACAAAAGGTGCACCGGATATTTTATTGCAACGGTGTGCGAATATTGATATTGCTGCTCTGCAAACTCAAGTAGATGATATGGCAGCCAGAGGCCACCGCATAATAGGATTTGCTTATCGGTACTGGGATGATTTGCCCAATAATCCAAACAGTGAATCTCATGAATCAGGTTTGCATTTTTTGGGTTTGGCAGGCATTATTGATCCTCCAAGGGAGGAAGTGTTTGATGCAGTGGAACAATGCAAAACTGCAGGTATTGTACCCGTAATGATAACCGGTGACCATCCACTAACGGCAAAGACTATTGCCCAACGCATTGGCATTTTGCACAACGAAAAGGATTTGGTAATAACTGGCCAGGAATTAGCTACATTGGATGATGATAGCTTTTTATCCAAAGTAGAGAAAATAAAAGTATATGCACGTGTATCTCCGGAGCAAAAGCTGCAGATTGTAAAAATGCTTCAGCAAAAAGGGCACTATGTAGCTATGACAGGCGATGGTGTGAATGATGCCCCGTCATTAAAAAGAGCAAACATCGGGATTGCAATGGGAATCACAGGTACCGATGTTTCTAAAGAAGCCGCACACATGATTTTGTTAGACGACAATTTTTCCACTATTGTAAAAGCAGTACGGGAAGGAAGGAGAATCTATGACAATATTCTCAAGTTCATCAAATACCTAATGACTACCAATTCCAGTGAACTGTTGGTTTTGCTTTTAGGGCCAATAATTGGCTTGCCCATTGCACTCTTACCCATACATATATTATGGATAAACCTTGTCTCTGATGGCCTGCCGGCTATTTCATTATCATTTGAAAAAGAAGAAAAAGACATTATGAACAGGCCTCCCCGACCCACGCAACAAAGTATATTTTCCAACGGCAGGGGAATACATATGATTTGGGTGGGAATGTTGATGGCCGGGATTGCATTGTCTGTACAAGCCTGGTCAATTAATAATGGGCTTCACTGGCAAACCATAGTTTTTAATGTTTTATGCCTCAGCCAAATGGGGCATGTATTGGCTATCCGGTCTGATAAACGGTCTTTTTTTAGAATGGGAGTTTTCTCCAACAAACCACTTATTGGAGCAGTAATAATAGCCTTATTGCTTCAGTTCGTCATCACTTATTTGCCTCTTTTCCAACCCATATTTAAAACCGAAGCGTTAACACTAAATGAATTTTTGTTAGTTGGAGTTTTATCCTCAATTGTATTCTTTGCTGTAGAAATGGAGAAAATAATAACAGGAAGGAAAAAGAATTAGAGTAGTACTATGAATTACAAATCAATGTCGGTGAAGGGTATATTTACAACATGGATTTTGACAATTTGTAATCAAGTTTAGTTTTCTTACTTTCGGTTGATCAATGGCTATTCTTTATCCACTCCTTTTAGATGGCGGGCTTTCTAATGAATTGGAAAGACAAGGCTGTAATCTAAATCAAAAATTATGGAGTGCGAAACTGCTGGAATCAAATCCTGAAGCGATCATTCTTGCCCATCTCACTTACCTTGAATCTGGCGCAAAATGCATTATTACTTCAAGTTATCAGGCTACCCTACCCGGGTTTATGGCGATTGGTTATGATGAGGCTTCGGCCAGTGGATTGATTCTTAAATCTGTTCAATTAGCAGAGGAAGCAAGAAACCGTTTCCTTTTAATAAACCCACTAGTGGCAAAACCAATGATTGCTGCCAGTATTGGTCCTTATGGAGCGTTTCTGGCCGATGGCTCTGAATATCGTGGCGATTATATTATCTCAGATCAGGAGTTAACAGATTTTCATGAACCAAGAATCAGCTTGCTCGATAATTCAAACGCAGATATTCTTGCCTGTGAAACAATTCCTGGATTTCAAGAGGCCAGAGTACTGTCAGAAATTTTAAAAAAAGCAAATAAACCCGCCTGGATATCGTTTTCCTGTAAAGATGGTAGACATATAAGCGATGGAACACCCATTGAGAAATGTGCTGTTTTTTTTGCTGATCACCCGACTGTATTTGCAGTGGGTGTAAATTGTACCGCCCCACAATTTATCTCAGAATTAATTCAATCCATTAAACCGAAATCTGGAGATAAAAAGATAGTTGTATACCCTAATTCTGGAGCCGTCTATCATGCTGAAAGTAAAACCTGGTCTGGTCTGTCTGACCTATCATCCTGTGAAGCAATGGTAAAAGAATGGATGGATATAGGCGCTGATATAATTGGAGGTTGTTGTGGAATCGGACCATCCCAAATCAAAGCCATGGGTAAGATTATTTCCAGGTTGGATTATTAAAGGCAATGTAAAAGAAACGGCCTGGTTTTACCGTCTATATCATTCAAACTAATGTAGATATAATAATATTCGGGGAATGGCAAAAATATTAGAAAATAGTAGCATTTTTATATGCAAATACAAACTTTAAGTGTCAAATTAAAACGACAGTAAAATAATGATAAGTTATTCTGAAAAAGATTATAAACAAACGAAGCGAATTATGCTTAATCAGGAGGTTATGAACTCAGACTTCAGACCTCTAGCTGATTACATTGACAGAACATTTGGAGTAAGGACAGTTAATATTGTTTATGACACTATTGATAATGGAACAAGACCAAGAATTGGAATCTATTTCGAGTATTCTCAAGAAAAACAAAGTTTCAATGAGAATAATGGCCTTGGAAATTTTGACGACAAGAAACAAAAATTAATTGCAAACAAATTCAAGCAGACCATACTGGAACAAGGACTAATTAAAAAAAAATCGTTGTTCAATTCCTTGCCCAATATAGAAGAAAGCAAATATAAAACAGACAATATTTGGGTTTATTATAGTGCATTCGAGCCGATAGCAAAAGACGAAGCTAATAACGAAGTTCCTCAAGACAAGGCTTTGCGGCTAAAGTCAGAATTAAATTGCAATGACCTATGGGAAATTTCTAGATGTTTTTCAGTAACAACTTTTTTTTTATATACTGACCAACAAGTCAAACAATATGAGAATAGTGAAATGAGAAAAATTTGGGCTGACAAGTATTTCGACCTTTTAGAGCCATACAACGTTTTTGGGTATTTTAAACGAGACCAGTTTAATATTTATTTAGACAGTAAAGAAAATTTTGATAATAACTATGAAAGCAATTGGTATTATTACAACAAATGACAAGAACAGCTGCACGTAAAAGGGGATTGAACACAAGGCAGGCAGATAAGCTAAATTCAGATTTTGTGCGTAACTGATTGCGGTAAAAAATAAAACATTCATAGTGGAAAAAAATATCACAATAACTCTTCAAGATATCAAACACATTAAAAAACAATCAAATAAAAATTAGAAAATGAAAGAGCAACTTCAAAATATTAGAGACCATCAAAAAGCAACCTGGAATGAATCTTCTCCAGGTTGGAAAAAATGGGATGATTTGACGATGGATTTCCTAAAACCTTTTGGTAATGAGATTATCCAGCAGTTACTGCTGAAAGATACGGATGTGGTGCTGGATGTGGCAGCAGGAACAGGTGAACCGGGATTAACCATTGCTTCCATAGTAAAAAAAGGAAAAGCGATTATCACCGATCTTGCCGATGATATGCTTGTAATTGCACACGAAAATGCTCAAAAGGCAGGACTTACTAATGTAGAATTCAATGTATGCGATGTCAGTGCATTGCCTTTTGAAGATAATACCTTTGATTCAATAAGCTGTCGTATGGGTTTTATGTTTTTTCCGGATATGCTAATGGCCACAACAGAAATGGTTCGTGTACTGAAGCCTGGTGGAAGAATTTCAGCATCGGTATGGACAGGACCAGATAAAAACTTTTGGTTTGCAGGTGTAATGAGCGTCGTAAAGAAAAACATTGAATTGCCCATTCCCCCTCCCGGAGCTCCAGGAATGTTCAGGTGTGCTCAGGAAGGGCTTATTGCAGATTTATTTAAGCAGGCTGGATTAAAAAATATTTCACAAACCGAAATTCCCACAAAGCTGAATTGTGGAACCGCGGCTACATATTGGAGCTTTACATCGGAAGTGGTTGGCCCAGTCGTTAGTGCATTAAAACAGGCAGATAGTGGCATGAGAGAAAAAATAAAATCGGAAGTATATCAGTTGATCAATGAAAAATACCCGGAAGGAAAAGTTATGATAGAGGGTAATGCTTTTGTGATTAAAGGAACAAAATAAACCTTCATTCATACATCATGTCGCTGAGAACACAAAACTCTTCATCGACCTACAGGCAATAAAAATATACTGTCCTGCCTTGTATGTTATATGGTAATTTTAAACTACTTAAATCAACATACTGTCGTACACCCAGAATGTTGATCACCCCCTCTTGAAATTATTGTTTATATTTGGAATCAGGTATACATGGATTGTCTCAACAGATACGGGCGTTCCTTTGTGTTGTGCATAATGCAAGAGGAATATTAAACCAACCATTTAAATGAATAATATAAAATTGATTCTTGGTCTGATTATCCTTGCAGCAACATTCAGATGTAGCACAAACACGCAGCAAGCCGCCAATAATTTTGACGGCATGTGGAGGCTTGACAAATTTGAATCCTTTGACAGCCAAGTAAACGAGTGGATGGATGATTCAACGAGAATTGGATGGGCTGGTTACATACTTTATGACGGACAAGGCCACATGGGAGTACACTTAATTCCAAAAGGGTTTAAAGACTTTGATACTAAAAAGAACATTGACAGTTTAGAGCATAACGACTTAATACAGTTAGCTAAGTTCTATAAATCAAACTTCGTATATTTTGCTAACTATAATGTAAACGGGACAATAATTGACCACAACAGACTTACAGCGACGGAGCCTGAAAATTGGGGAACTACTTTAACACGAGACTTCGATTTTAAAGGCGACACTCTAATTTTAACTGCTCGCGAAAAAATTGGTGGACAACAATTAAGGTTAAGATGGATTAAACTATAAAAATAGGAGTAGATTGCGCTGTGCACAATAGTAGCTACTTGCAATGACTGGATGAAGTATACGTATAAAGTATATCTTCACTAATACGATTGGTCACGGCAAACGAAGTTAAATATGCGAGGAAAATATTGCATAAAGAATTAGCTTAACTTGTTGCATTGGGCCTGACCGTTTCAATTGTTTATAGATATTTCTGTTCGTCTAATTTGGTTTAAAAATACGTTTTCAAATGCGAGGATTTTATATTAGATTTAAGCATTGGAATTTCATTGTAAATGGCATTTCAGGATTTGAATTAGGTTTTAAGTAGTATCTTTTATTACTCACCCTCGCCCAAGTGGTAGCCGGTATCCAATGCTAAATGCATTTCGACAAAGTGTTAATAATCGAACGCAATGTTAAAAATATATCAAAACAGTTCGTGGCCAATACGACGATGTTGTAGTATTAAAAATTAAGTGGAGTCCAGAGACCACTCAAAAAAACGGGGCGAATTCCGAAAAGCCAAACGAGTAGGAACCTTAATTTTTAATAATATGAATCAAAAAAACATTTTTAGTGTTATCGCGGCAATCCTGGTCATCCAGGGAATTGTCTTTTATTTGATGGGTAACAAATTGATGGCTGATGTTTTCCCCAACCTTGACGAGTCTGGAAATTTGGCTGCAGCCATGCTTGGGCAGGTAATGGGTGCGATGTCAATCACAATTGGATTGATTGCATATGCTGCAAGAAACACTCCGCAAGTTTTGTGGGCTTACGTTATAGGCTTTAGTGTTTTTAGCCTCGTTTCATTGAAGCATTTATTAGTTGATAATATCAATGTACCTATGTTTGCCATTGCTATTCAAATCGGTATAGTCTTGGTTTGTGGATATTTGTGGATGCAAAACAAAAAAGTGCAGTCAACATAAATTTTCTTCCATCTAATAGATCTGGTTTAAATGATGCACCTGATGCCCCCAATAATCATCTATTAGAAAACGCAAGGTGACCAGCTCTGCATTATTTTTACCGGTATCGCAAGTGTTATCTAATGATGATGCCGGTATGGTATTGCAAATTCTTTCGTATTGTTTATTGGTATAGTACCATTGGTTTATAAGCTCATCTATTGGCACATGTTGATACTCATTGTACTTTACCCATTCATTTTGTTCATATCTTATTTTTTCATTTTGACTATATTGACCTACGATCAATCTTCTGATATTATTCTGACCACTATCAATCAAATGCCCTAAAATTTCTTTCTTTGACCATTTGTCAGGTGATGCTTTGGTCTCCCAGTCCCCGATGGAAACAGATTTTAGTTTTCCAATCGCTGTTTCTAAAAACTCTTCAATAGAAGTCCGTATGTCATTTAAATAAGCCATATATTAAATTTATATTTCCAATATTTTCACTTTGCGCTTCTTATGCGGTACATGGTAGGTTGTACATGGTACATCTTTACGCTTTCCCTTTAGTCACCACTTTGAATAATTTACCGGTAAGGACTATATCCTTTAATTGCATACCATTTAAAATGGCAAATTCTTCGAGCCTTTTCTGAGGTATGCCAAAGGCAGTTAGATGATCCTGCAAACTGGCATCGCGTGAGGCATTCACTACTCTGATATATTCCGGGTATACATTTATCTTAGAAGGATCAGTCAGGTTATTAAATCCTTCCATCGTATTGAGAAACAGGTTTTGAAATGATTGATATTCTTTATTAGCGCATACACCGTGAATAGCATAGATAAGGTTGTCTTTTTGTATATAATAACTTAAGATCAAGGGCTTATCCGCTTCGGCAGGAGCTTGTTGCCCCTGGGCTATTTGCTGGGTAGACAGTACTGCCACAGCTTTGTAGCCATTAACTGTTCTGTTTTCGGATCGGATAGGAGCTAATTCATATTGTTTATTCGAATTCGCAATCACTTCGTCAAAACTAGTACCCTGTCCCAGAGTAAGCAACATCATGGCCTTGCCATTAGGCTCGGCCATTACAAACTGACTGGGTGAATTTTGCGTTTGCCATCCGGTAGGTACAGGAAATCGGAATTTTAATTGCGGATGATAAAATATACCTCCGTCCACATAACCTTCATTTGGGTCCTCACCGTATTTGAGTCCGTGTATTCGTCGCAGATAATCATCGCGATTTATCTTTAAAGAAGATTTATCGGCAATCTCAGCCTGAGCATGATCCGATAGTTTATGCACGCGATTAAATCTGTCACCGGGATCCGGATGTGTACTCAAAAACACAGGCAATCGGGCTCCAGCCTGATCTGATATTCTGCCAATAGTGGCAAAAAAATTGGCCATCTCATGGGAGTTGTATCCAATCTTGGTAGAATATTCTACTCCTAATTCATCAGATTGTGATTCATGTGCGCGGCTAAACTTCATCAA
>Ga0073926_10000369_pt1 | contig 9528 bp, 7 predicted proteins | sample GWRWmT4_4Nov14_FD_70189 | JGI IMG/M metagenome (GOLD analysis project Ga0073926, IMG submission 70189) | Sand microcosm microbial communities from a hyporheic zone in Columbia River, Washington, USA - GW-RW T4_4-Nov-14 | ecosystem: Engineered > Artificial ecosystem > Sand microcosm > Unclassified...
ACGCAAATGGGCTGGTTCTTCACCAAGGCCGCGCTGCTGACCTTTGGCGGCGCCTATGCGGTGCTGCCCTATGTGTATCAGGGCGCGGTCGGCCATTACGGCTGGCTGACGCCGGCACAGATGATCGACGGCCTCGCGCTGGGCGAAACCACGCCGGGCCCGCTGATCATGGTGGTCGCGTTCGTCGGCTTTGTCGGTGGTTATGCGAATGCCTTGCTCGGGCCGGAATCGCACTTCCTCGCCGGCGCACTCGCCGCCGTGCTGGTGACCTGGTTCACCTTCCTGCCGTCATTCCTGTTCATCCTCGCCGGCGGCCCGCTGGTGGAATCCACCCACGGCGACATCAAGTTCACCGCGCCGCTGACTGCGATCACCGCCGCCGTGGTGGGGGTCATCCTCAATCTGGCGCTGTTCTTCGGCTACCACGTGCTGTGGCCACAGGGCTTTTCCGGCTCTTTTGAGTGGCGTTCCGCCCTCATCGCGCTGGTTGCCGCGATGGCCCTGTTTCGCTTCAAGCGTAGCGTGATCGAGGTGATTGCCGGCTGCGCCGTGCTGGGGTTGCTGCTGAAAACAGGGGGGCTGTAAATTCCGTCAGACGGTGAGGCGTTGCCAGCGCCCGACAGCGATCCGGATCGCCCATCCGCAAATCATCGCATGGGCCGCCGCTCGGGCTTCGCAATGGCTGTCCAGGCCGCCGCCGGGCCGTGGTCCTGCCGCCAGCAAGGCTTCGCGTTGATGAAGCGCGCCGCATCGAAACACCCCAGTTGCGATAGTTCCATAATTCTGGAATTATAAATTCATGAACGAACCCGACGCGCTCCAGGCCCTCGCGGCGCTGGCCCATGTCACCCGCCTCGGCATCTTCCGGCTGCTGATCCAGCAGGGACCCGAGGGGTTGCCGGCCGGTGACATCGCCCTGAGGCTGGGGGTGTTGCAGAACACCCTGTCCGCCCATTTGCGCATTCTGCATCAGGCCCATCTGGTGGTGAACACGCGCGAAGGGCGGGTGATTCGCTACCGCGCCGATCATGCCGCCATGCAGGCCCTTCTGGCCTATTTGCTGGAGGATTGCTGCCAGGGCGATGCCAGCATCTGCGCGCCCTTGATGGAGACTTTGCGCTGCGCCTGTTGATGCGGGCCACCGCGTGCCCATTGGCCCGCCCTTTTCCGGCCCTTTTTGATGGAGAGACCTCTCATGTCCGAGCGACCCTATAACGTCCTGTTTCTGTGCACCGGCAACTCCGCCCGCAGCATCCTGGCCGAGGCTGTGCTCAACCGGCTGGGCAATGGACGGTTTCGTGGCTACAGCGCCGGCAGCTTCCCCAAGGTCGCGGTTCATCCGCTGGCCCTGGAACTGCTGCGCCGGCAGAACTACCCCATCGCGGAACTGCGCTCGAAAAGCTGGGATGAATTTGCCATTCCCGGCGCTCCGCCGCTGGATTTCGTCTTTACGGTCTGCGATCGGGCCGCGAGCGAGGTCTGTCCCATCTGGCCGGGTCAGCCCATGAGCGCCCATTGGGGATTGCCGGATCCGGCCGCTGTCGAGGGCACGGAGATGGAAAAACACCTGGCGTTTGCCGACACCTTGCGGCACCTGGAACGGCGCATCGGGATCTTCGTCAACCTGCCGCTGGCGTCGCTGGATCGCATGGCGCTCAAGCGCCGCCTGGATGACATCGGCCGCAACGACGCCTGATCTGGTCCCTTCCCCGCACGGCGGTACGCGCCGGCGCGCGGGGCAGATTCAAGCCTCAGATAACCTTCAGGCTTTTGAGCTGCGCGATTTCCGTGGCGGACAATCCCCAGTCAGCCAGCGCCTCGTCGTTGTGCTGGCCCGCCTTGGGCGGCGTCGTGGGCAGCTCGCCCGGCGTGCGGCTGAAGCGCGGCGCCGGAGCCGGCTGCACCACACCGTCGCGCTCGACGAAGGTCTGGCGCGCCACGTTGTGGGGATGCCGCGGCGCCTCCTCCATACTCAGCACCGGCCCGAAGCAGACATCGCTGCCCTCCATGATCTCGGTCCATTCATCCCGCGTCCGGGTCAGGAAGACGGCCTGCAGCTTGGCCTTGAGCTCCGGCCATTTGCGCTGGTTCATCTGGTTGCGGAATTCCGGGTCGTCCTTCAGTCCCGTTTTTTCCAGCAACAAGGCATAGAACTGCGGCTCGATCGAGCCAATGGCGACGTGGCGGCCATCCTTGCAGGTGTAGGTGTCGTAGAAGTGCGCGGCGCCGTCCAGCAGGTTGCTCTCCGGGCTGTCCTTCCACATGCCGGTTGCCTTGAAGCCATACATCATGGTCATGAGCAACGCCGCGCCATCGGTCATGGCGGTGTCGATGACCTGGCCCTTGCCGGAGCGCTGCCGTTCCAGCAGGGCGCAGACGATGCCGTAGGCCTGCAGCAGGCCGCCGCCGCCGAAATCGCCCACCAGATTGATCGGCGGCACCGGCCGCTCACCGGCCCGGCCGATGGCGTGCAGGGCGCCGCTGATGGCGATGTAGTTCATGTCATGCCCGGCGGCATGGGCCAGGGGACCGAACTGGCCCCAGCCGGTCATGCGCGCGTAGACCAGCTTGGGGTTGCGCGCCAGGCACACCTCCGGTCCCAGGCCGAGCCGCTCCATCACGCCCGGCCGGTAGCCTTCCATCAGCACGTCGGCCCGTTCCGCCAGGCGCAGCACGGTGTCCACGCCTTCGGGCTTTTTCAGGTCGACGGTCACCGAACGCCGGCCACGGCCCAGCACGTCGAACTTGCCGCTCAGGCCGGGGACATTCTTCTTGTCGACCCGCAGGATCTCCGCCCCCATGTCCGCCAGCATCATGCCGCAGAAGGGGCCGGGTCCGATCCCGGCAATTTCGAGTACCTTGACGCCTTCCAATGGTCCCATGGTCGCCTCCCTGGCTGATTGCCGGCTCCCCCTTGGAGCCGTTTGCAAGGGTCCAAGCATAGCGGATTGGACCGATTGATGAATCCGCATGACCGTTTTGGGTCACGGCAATGGGTTCTTGACACAGGTCAAACATATCTGGCAATGACGGGTCCAGATTGCGGTGGCGGGTTCCCGACCGCCTAAAATCCAAGGCGAGCGCGTTCAACCCGATGCTTCATTCCGTCTTTACTGGAGGTGCGCAATGAGCGAAGCCGAGCAAAATCTCGTCTCAACTACCGGCCAGACGCCAGCCTTATCCAACTCGCCCAACCCCAGCGTCCGCTGGTTCCATCCCTTGCGCGAGATGGAACGGGAGTTCGAGCGTTTCTTCAATCGCCCGATGTCCCTCAGTCCGCGCGACTGGCCACGCTGGGACGAATGGTTCAAACAGTCCGAACTCGCCCTGCCGGCGATGGATGTCATCGACCGTGATGCGGAAGTGGTCGTGCGGGCCCAGGTGCCGGGACTGACCGCCGCGGATCTGGAGGTGACCGTCAGCGAGCAGGGCCTCACCCTGCGTGGCCACAAGCGGACCGAATCCGAGGAAACCGGCGAATTCCATCACCGGGAGATCAGCAGCCAGGAATTCGTCCGCACCGTGAGCCTGTCTGTGCCCGTGGATGTGGATAAGGCCACAGCTAGCTGCAAGGACGGCCTGCTGGAGATCACCCTGCCCAAGCGCGAAGTGGTTCGCAAACAAAAGCTCACGATCCAGAGCGCGTGATCTTTGAGGAGGTCCGGGCACTCTGCCCGGGCCTCGCCCTTGCGCGGGTTGGATGGGCTGGGGTAAAACCGCTCCATTGCTCTCCACACGGCTTCCCGATGCGTACCGCCCTGCAACCGCTTTTCCGCCTTCCCCTGGTCCTGTTGATCCTCGCCCTCACAAGCCTGCATGTCGCCATGGCGGCGGATCCATCCGAGACCGGTCCGCGTATCCCCGCTGTCACTGAGCTACAAGAAGCTGTAGCGGCAGCAAAGGATGCTGTGGCCCTGCAGCCCGTGCGTGACAACCTGGAGCGCATCACAGCGCTGGAGAGCGAGGCAGCCGCGCTGCGCGAAACCGCCCGCCAGGCCGACAGCCGCATCGACAAGCTCAAGCGCGGCGGCAACCAGGCCGGCCTGCTGCCCTCTCCCAGCGCCGATGTCGCGACCATGGAACAGGCCCTGGACAGCGCCCAGAAACAGCTGGGCGAAACCCAGTCGCGCCTGGCGCGACTGGAAGACGAACTGCTCGCGCTGACTGCCCAGCCCGCGCAGGCCAGGATTGAAATCGCGGCCCTGGAAACCGAACAGGCGGCATTGAGCAAATCCTTTGCCGACAATGCGGCCGTCTTATCCCCATCCGCGCCCGCCTTCCTCGCCCAAGCCACCCGTTATCACCTGATGGAAGCGGAAATCCAGCTGCGCCAGGCCCAACTGCAAACCCATCCCATGCGGCTCGCTCTGCTCACCGCAGAACGCGATGCAGCGCGCACTTTGCGCCGTTCGCTACAGGCACGGGTGGATTTATTGATCCAGCGCCTGGGTCGCAGTCGCGTCAGGAGCGCCGACCAGGCGGCGACCCAGACCAAGCGCGCCATCGAACAGGTCGACTCCCAGCATCCACTGGTCAACACCCTGGCAGCCGAGAATGCGGGCCTGTCGCAGGAATTGACCCAACTGGCGCAACAACTGGACCAGGTCAGCCGGACCAATGAGGACACGGCGCGCCAGATGGAAGAAGTGCAGGCGCTGTACCGCAGCGCCCAGACCCAGATCGAGATTGCCGGCGTCGGACAGGCGCTGAGCCGGGTCCTGCACGAACAGCGCAAGCGCCTGCCGGACCTGAAGGTCTATCGGCAACAGGCACGCATGCGCAGCGAACAGATCGCAGAGACCCGTCTTCGCCAGTTCCAGATCGAGGAAAAACGCGGTGAACTGGACTATACCGTACAGCGAGCGCGCGCGCTGTTGCTCACCTATGACGCCGAAACACCGCTCACCGCCCGGGAAACGGACAATCTGCTCGCCGAAGTGGAACTGCTGCTGGACAGCCAGAAGGATTTGCTGGAGCGCCTGAGCCGCAGCTATCTAACCTTGATCGACCGGCTGGGGCAATTGGACCTCAACCAGAAACAGCTCACCCAGATCGGCGCCGATTACACCCGCTTGCTGGATGAGAACCTGCTGTGGATTGCCAGCGATCCACCCATCCGGGGCGCCTGGTTTGGCGAGCTGCTGGCGGAATTGGTGACGCTGGGCGAACCCATGCGCTGGCGGCGGGTGGGCCGGGCGCTGACCGCCGAGGCACAGGAACGGCCACTGGCCGTGGCCCTGGGCGTGCTGATCCTGGGCCTGGCCCTGCGCGGACGCCGCCGATTGCGGCAGTATCTTCTCAGCACCCGCGATCGCGTCGCCGATCCCGCGCAGGATCATTTCGGCCTGACCGTAGGCGCCATCCTCGCCAGCTTCGTCCTGGCGCTTCCCGTGCCCCTGCTGGCGGGCCTGGTCGGCTGGATGCTGGCAAATCAGGCGGGCACAGATCGATTCATCTTCGGACTGGGCAATGGCCTGACGCATGCCGCCTGGATAGGCTGGGTGATCGAGTCATTTCGCCGCCTGAGCAGCCGGGGCGGTGTTCTGGAGGGTCATTTTCGCTGGCAACCCCAGACCCGGGAACTGCTTTACCGCAACCTGCGCTGGCTGGTGCTCCTGACAGGCCTGGCCACCGTGCTCATGCGTCTGGCCGCCGCGGAGCCGCAGGGCTTGAGCACCGCTGTTCTGGGACGGGCCACCTTCATTGGCTTCTCGGTTGGGTTACTGGTCTTCACCACGCGGGTCTTCCATCCCATGAAAGGCGTGCTGGGCAACTGGCTTCAGGCCCATCGGGACAGTTGGGCCTGGCGCGGACGCCAGGCCGGGTATGCGCTGGCGCTGGTCTTCGCCGCGCTACTCGCCCTGATGCCGGTCTTTGGCTACACCTACACCGCCGTGCAACTGCAGTCCCGCGTCTTTTTCAGCGGCTGGCTGATGGCGGCCAGCGCCCTGGTGATCAGCCTGTTGATCCGGGGGCTGTCCGTGAGCCTGCGCCGCATCGAGGTCGCCCGCATCGGCAGCCGGCTCCTGGAAGGCTTGAGCCGCCCCGACGCAGCGGCGTCCGCCGCACCGGCCGGCGGGGAGGGCGCCATCAAGCCGCCGCCCGAGGCGATGATGGATCTCGAAACCATGAATGAGCAGGTCCGCACCCTGCTCACGCTTGCCCTGGCGGTGATGGTCGTTGGCGGGCTCTACATGATCTGGGGTGACACCTTCAGCGCGCTCAAGGTGCTGGATCGGGTCACCCTGTGGTCCATTACCGAGCCCGGCAGCGACGGCGCCGGGCCGGTCACGCGTGCCGTCACCCTGGGCAGTCTGGGCCTGGCCCTGGTGGCGCTGGCCTTCACCCTGGGCGCGGCGCGCAATATTCCGGGGCTCCTGGAAGTGCTGGTGCTGCAGCGGCAAGGCGTGGATGCCGGGACCCGCTATGCCGCCACCCTGCTCAGCCGCTACGCCATCTTTCTGGCTGGTCTGCTCATTGTCGTCAATCAACTGGGGATCGACTGGAGCAAGGCGCAATGGCTGGTGGCCGCGCTCTCGGTGGGCCTGGGCTTCGGTTTGCAGGAAATAGTCGCCAACTTCGTCGCCGGCCTCATCATCCTGTTTGAGCGCCCGGTGCGCATTGGCGATACCGTCACCGTGGGCGGCGTGTCCGGGACCGTTTCGCGCATTCGCATCCGTGCCACCACCATCCTGGATTGGGATCGCAAGGAGCTGATCATTCCCAACAAGAGCTTTGTGACCGATCCCGTCGTCAATTGGACTCTCAGCGACCTGACCACCCGCGTGGTGGTGCCCATCGGGATCGCCTATGGGGCCGATCCCCAGCAGGCACTCACCGTCATGGAAACGACCGTCCGGGAAAATCCGCTGATCCTGAAAGATCCCACGCCAGCGGTCCTGTTCATCGGTTTTGGCGACAGTGCGCTTAATTTCGAGCTGCGGGTGTTCGTCAAGAATCTGGGTGATTCGGTGGCGGTGCGCCACCAGCTCCATCTGGCCCTGGAGCGCGCATTGCGCGAAGCCGGCATCGAAATTCCCTTCCCGCAGCGTGATGTCCATCTGCGCTCGGTCGCCGCAGAAGCGGCCGAGGCGCTGCGCCCCACGTCGAAAATCCCGCCCGAGGATCGTCACTAAACCGTTACCGGGACGTTATCGTACCGTCACAGACCGTTTGCATACTTCGCGCAGCGCCAACTGCGACGCCCCGTCCGGATGGCTGGAATCTCCCCCTGCAGCGAGACGGCCGATGCGGATTGCCCTGGTCACCGATGCCTGGAAGCCCCAAGTCAACGGGGTGGTTCGCACCCTGACGACGCTGGATACGCGACTGCGCTCCCTCGGCCACCTGGTCAAGGTCATTCAACCCAGCCTGTTCACCACCCTCCCCATGCCCGGCTATTCCGAGATTCGTCTGGCCATCTGGCCGGACGGGCAGGTGCGGCGCATGCTGGAAGCCTTTGAGCCCGAACACATCCACATCGCCACCGAAGGCCCCTTGGGGCTGGCGGCCCGGCGCTATTGCACCGCCCGCAACCTGCAATTCACCACCTCGTTCCACACCCGCTTCCCGGAATACCTCAAGGCCCGCCTGCCCTTTCTGCCCACCGGGCCAGGCTATGCGGCGATGCGCTGGTTCCATGGCGGTGCGACGCGCACCCTGGTGAGCAATCCGGATCTGATCGAAGAGCTGCACGGACGCGGCTTCGGAAATCTGGTGCTGTGGCGGCGCGGCGTGGACACCGAGCTGTTCCGCCCGATGGAGAAGGACTTTCTCGCCGGTCCCCGCCCCATTTTTCTCTACATGGGCCGAGTGGCGCCCGAGAAGAACATCGAGGACTTCCTGCGCCTTGATTTGCCCGGCACCAAATACGTAGTCGGCGACGGACCCGCCCGGGCCGAACTGGAGGCGCGCTATCCGGCCGCGCGGTTCACCGGGCTACAGACCGGCGAAGCGCTGGTGCGCCACCTGGCCAGCGCCGACTGTTTCGTCTTCCCCAGCCGCACCGACACCCTGGGCCTCGTCATGATGGAAGCGCTGGCCTGCGGTGTGCCGGTGGCGGCCTATCCGGTGGTCGGGCCGACCGCGCTGATTCGCAACGGGGAAAACGGCTATCTGGATGAGGATCTGGCACAGGCCGCCCTGCAATGTCTCGACATCGCTCCGGAACACTGTCGCGCCAGCGCCATGGGCTGGTCGCTGCAGCGCTCGGTTGAAGAATTCCTGGGGCATCTGGTGCCAGCCCGGCTCCCGCTGCCGTTCACTCTGTTCGAGGGTTTTCCGCTGGATGGAGGCCGACGATGAACGTACTGGTTCTTGGCGGCGATGGATTTTGTGGCTGGCCGACGGCCCTGCACCTGTCTGCCCAAGGCATGAAGGTGCAAATCGCCGACAACCTGTCCCGGCGGCGCATCGATCACCAACTGGGCATCACCTCACTCACCCCCATCGCATCGATTGAACAGCGGCTTGCCGCCTGGCACGCCCGCACCGGGCGCACCATCCGCTTCGAGGCGCTGGATCTCGCCAGTGACTATGAGGCCCTGTGCGAGTTGCTGGCCCAGTGCGCTCCCGATGCCGTGGTGCATTTCGCCGAACAACGCTCGGCGCCCTATTCCATGAAATCGCCGGCCACCAAGCGCTACACCGTCCAGAACAACCTGGCCGCCACCCACAACCTGTTGTGCGCGCTGGTGGAAGTCGGGCTCGATGCCCATCTCGTGCATCTCGGCACCATGGGTGTGTACGGCTATGGCGGCAGCGGGGCGCCGATTCCCGAGGGTTATCTGCCGGTGCGGCTGCGCGACGCGGCAGGAAGCTGGGTGGATCGGGAAATCCTTCATCCCACCGATCCCGGCAGCGTCTACCACATGACCAAGACGCAGGATCAATTGCTGTTCCAGTTCTACAGCAAGAATGACGGGGTACGCATCACCGACCTGCACCAGGGCATCGTGTGGGGCACCCAGACGGCGCAGACCCAATTGGATGAGCGGCTCATCAACCGCTTCGACTACGACGGCGACTACGGCACGGTGCTCAACCGTTTCCTGGTGCAAGCGGCGGTAGGCCATCCGCTGACCGTGCACGGCAGCGGCGGCCAGACCCGCGCCTTCATCCACATCCAGGACACCGTCCGCTGCATCGAACTGGCCCTGCGCCACCCGCCGCAGGCCGGCCAGCGCGTGCGCATCATGAACCAGCTCACCGAGGTGCATCGCGTGCGCGATCTGGCGGCCCTGGTGGCGGAACAGACGGGCGCCGAAGTGCGGTTTCTACCCAATCCGCGCCAGGAGGCGCCGGAAAACGACCTGCAGGTCGACCACCGCTGTCTGCTGGATCTTGGGCTCAAACCCACCACCTTGAGTGCCGGCCTGATGCGGGAAGTCCATGATATCGCGCGGCGCTACGCCCAGCGCTGCGACCTGCGCAAGATTCCCTGTACGTCCCGATGGATACGGGACGACGGGGACACAGGCGCCGCCACCGCCGCCGTGGCCTGAACCCCCCGCCCATCCCGACCGGAGG
>Ga0073926_10000371_pt1 | contig 9471 bp, 4 predicted proteins | sample GWRWmT4_4Nov14_FD_70189 | JGI IMG/M metagenome (GOLD analysis project Ga0073926, IMG submission 70189) | Sand microcosm microbial communities from a hyporheic zone in Columbia River, Washington, USA - GW-RW T4_4-Nov-14 | ecosystem: Engineered > Artificial ecosystem > Sand microcosm > Unclassified...
AATTAGTAGTAATTTCACTACAAGCCTTGCTATTGCTTGATTCCAAGGTAACGGCTTACCACATCCTGAATTCGCGTTTCGAATTCTGCGGTTCTGAATTTGATGGGTCCCGCGTCGCGCAACCGGGCATTGTGAAGCGCACCATAAACCACCTGAATGGCAAAGGCCAAAGCCCGCAAGGGGTCTGGGTGAACGGTGCTGTCGATGTGTGGAAGCAGAGGTTTGGACACGGTAGTAATGAAGCCAAATCCAACATCCCTCATGGGAGTGGACTGAATGAATCCTTTGGATTCCCGGATAAAGGCCTCGGTTAAAATCGAACTGTATTCACCCTGAAAAATACCTACAAGAAAGCTGACCACTTCATCGCAAATTACCTTGCCATTAACGCCCACCCAAATTCGATCATCGAATTGGCTGGCCGCGCTCATCAACAATTCCTGGCAGCTCTCAGCGATTAGTGCATCGAAATAACTTTCCTTGTCCTCAAACCGACTATAGAAAGAACCGACCGTGCAACCTGCTTCGCTACAAATGTCTTTGATTGAAATGTCTTCCAGTACACGCGTGTGCAGCAGCTTGCGTCCGGCCTTGAGCAAGTCATGCCGCTTTTGCAGGCTGCGTGCCTGCATGGCAGGGCGCACGCCCTGGGTGTTTTCAATCGCTTCGGCTTTGGCTTGATTTTTCACTGGAAATAAAGGCGCCCACATGGCGTGGGCGCTGCAAGTAATCGATTAATAGCCGGATTATGGCATTAAATTTTGCAATGTGGGTAGATTCAAACTTCCACGCAAAGCGACAAGCGGACTTATCAAATCTCGTGAACCTGTGGCAAGGTACTGCGGGTGGTAGCCGTACACCAACAGGCCCAGGCTTTCACCTTCGGCAATGCGCTCAGCAACACCAGTCAATTCCACATGGCGCTTGCCAAAACCGCGAATTGGGGTGACTTGGTCGTCGATCAGGCGCCAAGCACCATTGCGGTTCACGCCCAATCCAACGAACAGGGTTGGATCACAACCTGGCTCCAGACCAACAAGCCCGATGGGCGACATCGCTGTGGCCGCATAAATTTCCGGGCACACCGGGTTCATCAACATGTCGGCAGGGGGGGCAATTTCAAAAGTGGCGGTCGGAATACCCGCTACAGTGTTTACACCCACAGGCAGTTCAAGTGGCACGACGGCTGGCGCAAATGGATATCGCAAAATACCTGCAACCGAACTGGTCAACACGCTCAAGGGGTCGGCCCCCGGTGTGAAGTCGATCGCGATGGGTGCCACGCTGCTGCTGGTGGCCTGGCCTTTGGCTTGCGGCCCAAGGCTGCCAAACAAGGTGTTTTCGTTCACCCACACCGCCGCATTGTTGCTCGCTGTGCTTTGGCCAACATCGTCGTTCAGGCTTAAACACACTTTGCCTTTGTTGGCGGCAAGCATGCTGAAAGCATTGGATTCACTGGCATTTTTAATTGCTGCAACTTCTTGGGGCGTGAACAGTTTTTCTACCAAGAAGGCAAACTGCGCTTCGGGAACAGACAACTCGCCACAGGCAAATGGACCACCGGGCTTCTGAAACTCGATTTCATTCAAGCCATTCTGAGCCCCCTGCTCTGCCAAGTCGGCCAGACCGGGCACCACAGAAGGTGACAAGGGCAAAATGTGCCCGCTTTGGTGGGTGATCAAACGTACATCAGCTTTCTTGCCTTTGCTGTCTTCAAGTGCGCGGTAGCAGGCAAAGTTATGAAAGGCGTCATTGAAATTAAACAGCGTATCGCGAAAACCCTGCGTGAAAAGAATGTCTACGGGATCAGGCTTTTTCTGAGCCAAACCGGGTGTCACTTCACTTTGAAGGAAGGTTTGGGCACCAGGGGCCTCTGTGTCGCACCAGTAACTGGGGCTGTGATAACGGAAAAACTCCAGCGCACCTTCAGGGAAACGGTTAGCAGTTGAACCACGCAACAGGGTTTCACGAATCAGATTGTCTTGCCCGCTGCTTTGCACAGCACCCGGGTCACCCGCTTGAAGCTTCGGTTGCAGTGAACCAGATTCACCACCAGCCACCAACAACAGTGCCCAACCTGATTTCACCGTGCCTGTTGGCTTAATATTGCCAGCCGCAGGCGCGAAGTTCTCGATGCCATAGGCGCCGCCCGGATTCAGGCTGTAGCGCAGGTCATTCCATGCAATATCGGGTGTCAACGCATCCAACCGCTTGAGCGGGTCGATGTTGTGAATCAACAGTTGATAACCACCGCCGTAGCTGCCACCCGTGGCACCGGCCACCATATTGAAATCGCGGTTGCCACCGGGTTTGTTTGTACGGGCGTAACGCAACCAGTCCAGATTGGCTTCCGCCCAATCCAGAATCTGGAGCAGATCCTGACCTTCGAAATCAGGGTCGAGCACACGCACGGTGCCGCCACTTTCACCGAACCCGCGTTGATCAATACTGATCACCCCTGCTCCGGCGGCAATCAGCTTGCTCATATTCCCGCGTGGACTCGTTGCGCGGGATCCACCATAACCATGGCCTTCCAGCACCAACGGGTTCCCAATATCACAATTGAATGTGGCAGGTTCAAGCACAGTAAAGGCAATGTTGTGGCCACTGGCAGATTGCAGGTTGACGCTGTAAATTCCGCCACCAGCGCGAGGTTGTTGACCGCTTTCGCTACAAGCTGGGGCGGTGAAGTCGCGGGCCGCGTTGGCGAAGTCTGGATTGGTTGCATTTGAAAGCAATCGAATTGAGGGCTCAACTTCTTCGTTGGGACCCGTTGGATTGCCCGGGTTGTTGGTGCCTGTGGAGCCAATGGTTTGGTCGTCGCTGCCGCAGGCGGCCAAGCCCAAGGTGCTGGCCAATAAAGCCAAACCCAGAAGTTTGTTGAATGGTACTGCTTGCATGGTGCTGTCTCCTGCCACTTATTTTGGTGTATCCCTTTGTTACCGGGATGTGACAGGAATCAGATGCAAAAGAAGTGTCGGTAAGCCGACACTACATGACCTTACACTTGATGGTATTGCCGATACCAGGCGGCGAACTCGGCAATGCCCTTCTCCAGCGGGGTGCTGGGGCGAAACTGGGTGGCTGCTTCCAGCGCCGTAACGTCTGCACAACTTTGGCTTTTTTCAAGGATTGGGCCAGTGATGTATTCCTTCACAGCCGTTTTTTCAAGTGCATGTTCAAGCGCGGCGATCAATTCTTCAATCGACACCGGCAGGCTGTTGCCCACATTCAACACCCGCCACGGGGCATTGCTACTGGCTTGGTCAGGCGCTTCAACCAACCACACCGGGTTCGGCTCAGCAGGTGTGTCGCTGGCACGAAGCACGGCTTCAACCAGATCGGTGACATAGGTATAGTCGCGCGTGTTGCTGCCGTCGTTGTATATCTGGATTGGCTTGCCCTCAAGAATGCGCTTGGTGAAAGCGAAAAGGACTGAATCAGGACGCCCCCAGGGGCCATACACCGAGAAAAACCGCAAGCCCGTGGTGGGGAGTTTGAATTGATGGCTGTAGGAATGGGCCATCAACTCGCAAGCACGTTGGGTGGCGGCGTCCAGCCGCTGTGGATGGTTTGCGCTGTCGCGCTCGCTCATGGGCTTTTGAAAGCCGGCACCGTATACCGCGTGGCTGCTGGCATAAGTTAAATGATGAATCTTGAAATTGCGACAGGCTTCCAGCAGCGACACAAAACTGTTGATGTTGTTTTGCACGCAAGCTGTGGGATTCTCGTTCGACAAAAACTTGTCGGTCTGCCCCGCCAAATGAATGACACGCTGCACCTTGTAGGTTTCCAGACATTCATGCAGCTCTTTGCCATCGCACAAATCAGCCCGCACGCTGTGGTATTTCGCACCTGTCGCTTTGGCGATTTCTTCCAGCATGGTAAGCCGCTCGCGTTTCAGGCGGGTGTCGTAATGGCTGTTCAATGAATCAAAACCAATTACTTTGTCACCGCGTTCCAGAAGCGCCTTGGCTGTGTGAAACCCAATGAAACCCGCATGCCCTGTCACCAGTACGGTTTGCTTTTGGCGAGCCTGCTTGATCAAGCCAGGATCCACTGCTTCGAGCTCGGCCAGCTCCTCGGTTTGAAGTTCCAATGGTTTGGGTGCTGCGTTTTTAAGCTGATCCGGGGCTGGGAAGGCCTCCATTTTTGTTGCCATGGTCGTTGCGCGCGCTGTGGTGGAACTCAACCTTACCCGAAACCGAATGAAAGTCAATTCAGGGGTGTTGAACTTGCTTCCGGGTTTTACCACTTAGCCTTTTCCCCACACTAACAGAACATGCAAGCGATTCAACTTCCACCAATCAATGCGAGACCGCTTCCCCGGATTAACTCTGGGATGGAAAGCTTTAACCGCGCCGACTGCCAAATTTGTTCGGTAGTTGGTTCTATACCCTGCTTCATCATGGGTGGCGTAATTGCAAGCATGGCCAACAATTCAACGAACATCAAAGAAGCGTTGCTTTATGGCATCGCCGGTGGCGGACTTATCACGGCGGGAGTTTTCGCACTGTTGAATCCGCTGATTCAACACTACAGTGCAACCAGAGAAACTCCCGCACTTACACCACAGGCAGCCCCAAGTCCCAGATACGCACTACCACCCTTGGCTGCGAACGATCATGTGGTTGTTGAAATGCCGGACAGGTCGTTTGCAATGGGTCTTGAGGAAGAACACAGTCGAACTGTTAACCAGTCTTGATCCAACTGGCCCTGATCGACTTGCCAGCAGCGAGTGCCTTGACGGTATTGCCTTCGGCATATAGTTCAATTCCCTCGTTTTGCCCAGCAACCACTTTGGCTTGCCCTGCGTTCACGATCACGGTGGCAGTGGCATAACTGCCATCCAAGGCGCTGGTGTTGACAGTGTAATGCCCGTCTGATTTCGCCGAGAACAACACCGCAGGCATGCCAACCCCGGCATACACCTGCGTGGAACCTGTATTCAGTTGCTCCGCCTGAACGGTGTTCGCAACCGCAGAATTTGCACGCAAGCTGTTCACTTCAAGTTCAGCGATGCGTGCCATTTCAGCCTCAAGGCGCTGGGAATAAACAGTACTTGCGCGCATGTTTTGCGCGGTGAAGTTACTGACCTTCAACTCCACTGCGTTGACTGTGAGCACAGATCCATCTTCAGACGCATTGAAATTCTGAGCCCAGCGGGCGTTGATGTTATTGATTAAATCGCTGTTGTTTTTAACTCGGCCATCGAGTGTGAAAAGCGCATCATCGAGACGTTCAATGGATGCCGTATTCTTCTGAATGGCAACTGCATTGTCTGCAATTTTTTGAATATTCAAATCAATCGCGTTTTGCATGGCATCCATTTTTTCTGTGGCCGCCGTCCGCCAGGTCTCCAGCGTGCCCAAACGTTCATCAGTCTTCGTCAATTGCATTTCAGCAGACAATTTCCAGCTTTCCAGCGCACCAATGCGCTGCCCGTGTTCTGTGACAGTGCCTTCAAGCGTGTCGATTCTTGCCACAGTTTGCGCAGCACCACTTTCCTTGAAGGCCTTGTCCAGTTCAACGACACGGTCATTCAAACGACCAACACCTGCGGCGGCCAGTGCACCCAGTGCGCCGTAATCCACTGCATAAAAACCATCGGGGCGTACATTCACTGCCTCGGGAAACAGGGGCAACATGTCTTGCGCGATTACACCGATACGTCGCCCCAAATCGCGTTGCCCCACATAGTCATAACTGTAGGCGGACAAACTTGAAAGCTTGTTTAATAAGGCATCAGCGTCTTGCATTTGCAAATTGTTTTTAAGTCTGCGATCTGAACTGGTGTTGAAGGCAGTGGCGGTGATTGAAGCGCTGGAAATAACATCGCCACTGCCGGCCACGCGGAATGTGGGCGTATAACCGCTGTCTTGATAACCAATCTGGAATTCATCCGAAAAAGATGTACCAAAACCCTGATTGTTATCGCTCAGACGAACTCGCAAATAAGTTTGGTCAGACGCTTGATTAAAGCGATAAATACTGGTCGTGTCCAGGTTCTCTGTGTTGCCACCGAAATGAAGACCATTGGGCAAACCGGTATTGATCTGCATCCGTGCGGTAATGTGAGAATCTGTCGTGTACAACTTACCATTGATGTGGGTAGTGCCGTTTACATACAACACAGTGTTGGCTTCAGCATCGTTTCTCGATGTTGCGCCAATTACCACTTGGTCATCAGTGGTGCTGCCAAATTTGTTTGCGCCTAAACCACCCAAGACCAAAGTATTGGATGTAGCCACCTGTGCCATATTACCAATGGCTTGCGCGTATACCAGGTTGCCGGAAGTTACGTCTGCGCGATAACCGATACCCATGTTGTAGTTACCAGTGGTGTTACTGCGCAGGGCCTCCATACCAATCCCAATATTTCGAAAACCACTTGTGGTGCTGTTCATTGCAGACCGGCCAATACCAGTATTTTCATAGCCAGATGTAACAACCAACAAGGAGTTGTTTCCCAAGGCAATGTTGTTGTAGGCAGTATTCGCTGCCTGCATTGCATTCTTGCCAATTGCAATATTCTGGTAGGAAGCTGCGCCATTGAACAAAGCATTTTCACCAATTACCGTGTTTTCATACCCAGCAGTAATACCGTACCCGGCACCACGACCAATTGTTGTATTGGCGTAGCCAGTGGTCAAATTGTGCGCGGCGCGCGCGCCCAATGCTGTGTTGCGGTAACCTGTGCTGGCGGAAAATAGTGCGCGATAACCTACACCGGTATTATCAACGCCCTTCGAGCCATCTGGGTCGGCGGTCAACATTCCCAATACACTCGCGCCAATCGCAACGTTGGCAGCACGATTGCTGGCAGACAATGCACCTGCACCCAGAGACAAATTGGGTTGGTTGAAATTAATGTCACCTGTGTCGCTGGAAAAAGTAAGCGCTGCATCGACACTGGCTTTTGTGACTGGCAACACTTCAACACCACCGATAAAAAGCGTTGCGGCATCCAGCCGACCGCTGAAGTTTGCGGTTGTTCCAGCCAGAGCTCCATTCAAAGTCAAACCACCGAAAGTGGGTGTACTGGTGGTCGCTATGTCTTGCGGCAAGCCCAGCGTAATGGTGCCTGCGCCATTCGTTACTGTGACCTGATTCGCTGTTCCAGTGATATTACCCAAGGTGTAACCACCGCCATTGCCAATCAGCAACTGGCCGTTGGCTGCAGCACTTCCATCCACACCTGTGCCACCAAACGCGGTACCCAACAAGCCGCTATCAATGTCACTGGCATTGGTACTGCTGGCCGTAATTTCTACACCATTCACAAACAACTTGTCTGCAATATTCACCGCACCATTGACATACAAACGCGTATTCAACTGTGTGTCGTTTCTACTGCTGGCGCCTACTACGACCTGATCGCTTAGCGCACGCCCCAACACCAAAGTATTTGAAGAACCTACGCTGGCATTTGAACCGATTGCAGAGGCATAACTCAGTGCACCAGAATTTACGTTCGCGGCATAACCCAAAGCCAGATTATTTCCACCGCTCACGTTTCCGGTCAGAGCCATGGCACCGAGTGCGGTATTTCTACCACCGGTCGTGTTGTTACCCAATGCTTCGTCACCGAATGCAGAGTTGGAAAATCCCGCCTGGTTATACAACAATGCATCGTCACCAAATGCGTTGTTTGCATCGCCGGTCGTAGTGAACCTCAAAGCCCAACTTCCGAACGCATTGTTAAAAGACGCTGTGGTATTGGACTGTAAGGCTAAACGACCGACGGCGGTATTGTGTGCGCCCGCTGAGTTGTTCTGCAAAGCACCAATGCCCACAGCCGTGTTTGCGCCCGTACCAGTTTGCGTCCCGGTCATGGCGCTATTGCCAATAATCAGGTTGGGGGTAGTGACGCCCGCATTGGTACCCACGTTAATGCGAGATGCACCAACAGCTCCGATAAAGGTGGCATTGATGCCTGTCAGACCACCACTCAAAGTCAGCCCACCAAAAGTGGGTGTGCTGGTGGAGGCAATGTCTTGCGGCAAGCCCAAAGTAATGCTTCCCGCACCATTCGTTACGTTGACCTGATTCGCTGTTCCAGTGATATTACCCAGGGTGTAACCACTGCCATTGCCAATCAGCAACTGGCCGTTGGCTGCAGCACTTCCATCCACACCTGTACCGCCAAATTCAGTGCTTAACAAACCACTGTCTATTTCACTGGCGTTCGTGGTTCCATTTTTGTTGATCTCAACGCCGTTCACAAACAGCTTGTCTGCAATATTCACTGCACCATTGACATACAAACGGGTGTTCAACTGGGTGTCGTTTCTGGCGGTTGCACCAATCACCACTTGGTCATCAGTGGTTGAAACCGCAATATTTTTATTGGCAGCCAAGGAACCCAACACCACAGTGTTATTTGTCGACACAAGAGCACTGGCACCGATTGCCGTCGCGTAACTCAAGGCACCATTCGTTACGTTGGCCCCCTGACCGAGTCCAGTTGAATATTGACCGCTGGTCAACACCGACATCGTTGATTGTCCCAACGCGACGTTGTTGGAACCGGTGCTATTAAACAATGCAGATTGACCAATTGCAGTATTGAACTGGCCTGTCGTATTGGAAAACAAAGCGCGCTCACCAAAAGCAGAATTGAAACTGCCAGTGGTATTGCTGTAGATCGCGGTGCGACCCACCGCCGTGTTGAAATCGCCCGTGGTGTTACCAAACAAGGCGGCCTCACCTACAGCCACGTTGTCGCGCCCGGTTTGGTTGAAATACATGGCGACGCTACCCAAAGCGGTGTTGCGCACACCATGCGTGGTATTAGCGGAGGCGACCATGCTCGACATGGCAAATGGACCCAATGCCACATTGCCACCTCGCTTTTCGCCAGCCAGCGCGCCAGCGCCCAGAGCCAGATTATCCAGGTAAACAGGATCGCCAGTTGAATTCGCATAGGTAAACGCCAAAGTTGCAGGCACACCCGCCACACTCAGGCTACCCACATTGACAGCCCCTGTGAAACTGGCATCTGTGCCAGCCAGTGCGCCATTCAGTGACATACCGCCGAAGGTGGGACTGCTTGTAATACCGATGGCCTGTGGCAGGCTCAATGTAATGTCGCCCGTGGCGCCATTCACAATCACCTGGTCCAAAGTACCAGCAAGGCTGGTAACACCTGTATTGGAAATGGTGATGCTGCCAGCGCCAGTTGCAACGCCAATACCTGCGCCAGCAGTCAATCCACCCAAGGAAAAACCGCTGCCATTACCTATCAACAGCTGACCGTTTGCCGCCGCGCTTGAATCAACACCCGTACCGCCAAACGCAGCGGACAACACACCACTGCCTGCATTACTCATGTTTAAATCCGTCAAACCCGAGCCATTACCAGCCAGGCTGCCCGCAGTAAATGCACCAGTAATTACAGCACTGCCTGCCTGAAAGTCTCCCACCGTGACCTTGCCACCCGTGTATGAAATCGCCCCAGCACCATTGGCC
>Ga0073926_10000372_pt1 | contig 9462 bp, 8 predicted proteins | sample GWRWmT4_4Nov14_FD_70189 | JGI IMG/M metagenome (GOLD analysis project Ga0073926, IMG submission 70189) | Sand microcosm microbial communities from a hyporheic zone in Columbia River, Washington, USA - GW-RW T4_4-Nov-14 | ecosystem: Engineered > Artificial ecosystem > Sand microcosm > Unclassified...
TATGGGGATCAATCAGCATGCCGGTTTCCTGGAAGGTCCGGGTGATTTCGGCCAGGGTTCCGGCTTCATCCACGCGACAGGCGCTGAACTGGCCGGAGATATAGTCATGCGCGCCCGCCAGCAGGCTAAAGCTGCCCGATTGCGCCAGGCTGGTCATCTGCGCGCTAACGCTGCCCGCATCGCGCGCATTGGCTTCAAACAGCAGCCGCTCGAAATTACTGGAAACCTGAATATCCATACTGGGGCTTAGCGTGGCGTGCACCGCGCCAGGCGCGTAGTGACCGGTGGCGAGGGTGCGCGCCAGAATGTCATTCATGTTGGTGGCGATCAGCAGCGGGTCAATCGGCAGGCCCATCCGTTTGGCTGCGTAGCCGGCATAGATGTCACCGAAATTTCCGGTCGGGACACTGAAATTAACCGGGCGAAGCCCGCCCCCCAATGCCAGCACCGCGTGGAAATAATAAACGATCTGGGGCATTACCCGCGCCCAATTGATCGAATTCATGCCTGATAAGCGTGCCTTTGTTCTGAAATCGGTATGATTGAACATGGCCTTCACCAGATTCTGGCAATCATCGAAAGTGCCTTCGATGGCAATGTTATGGACATTGGCGTCCTGCACGGTCGTCATCTGGCGGCGCTGAATTTCCGAGGTGCGGCCCCTGGGATGCAGGACAAAAATATTGGCTGCTTCACGCCCTTTTATGGCATGGATGGCGGCGCTGCCGGTGTCGCCGGATGTCGCCACCAGAATATTCACCCGCTGCCTGCTGCGGGTGAGTACATGGTCAAAAAGCCGCCCGACCAGTTGCAGCGCCACATCCTTGAAGGCCAGAGTGGGCCCGTGAAACAGCTCCAGCAGCCAATTGGAATGATCCAGCTGCACCAGAGGTGTCACCGCCACATGGTCAAAACCGGCATAGGATTCCACGATCAGGCGCTTCAATATGTCGGGTGCAATCGCCGCGCCAACCAACGGCTGCATGACGCGCAACGCCAGATCGGTATAGGGCAGACCCGCCATGGCGGATAAATCATGCGCTAAAAATTGCGGCCAATATTCAGGAACATAGAGGCCGCCATCTTCGGCCAGGCCAGCAAGCAGGGCCTGATCAAAGTCCAGTTCGGCTGCCTGGCCTCTTGTACTGATATATTTCATAAGGAAATTTTTCCGGACTAATCGGGCAGGTGGAACGGTTCAGGCATGGCCGCGCGATCCCGGTCGCGAAGGGACCTTGCGCCAGTTGCTGTGGCAGCGTCAGCTTGCGCGCAGACGTTCCGCAACATAGAAGCCATAAACGCCGAGAAGTGCGATGGCGAGGCTGAACCAGGTAAGTGCATAGTTGAGATGATCATTACTTATCTTGACGCGGCTTTGTCCGCCCAGCGGCAGTCCACCCGGATTGGGGGTGTCATCTGCCTCCAGGAACAGGGGGGCATAATGCACTATTCCAAGGAATTTAGCCATCCCGTCCAGATCACCATAAAACCAGATATTGGCCTGAGGTTCATTATCCGCCACAAATGTTTTTTGTTCCCAGGGCTTACGGCCAATTCCTGAGACTTTAACAAAGCCCTCGATCTGCCCAGGCTGTCTTGTGGCCGGGTCGCGGCGGTCGAGCGGCACCCAGCCCCGGTTAAAAAATACAAAACTGCCATCCCGGCGCTCCAGCGGGGTGATGATCAGATAGCCGGGAATACCTTTGGCGCTGGCGGCATACATATGGATTTCTTTGTCATGATGAAAACGCCCTTCGGTGTGAATTTTTCGATAGCGCCAGACATCCGCATCCGGGATGTTCAATGGCAGTTCGATGCCTGGCAGCGCCATCTGGGCTTCGATATCTGCGATAAATTGGGTCTTGGTTTGCAGCCGCTGCAATTGCCATATGCCAAGGCCAATGAGCACGGCCAGAGCGGTCAGGGTCATCAAAGTGGGAACCAGCGGCAATTGGCGCAGCAATTGCCTAAAGGAAATCCGGCTTATAGCTTGTTTCATCTTGAGGACTGCCAGGCTCGGCACCCATTGGGCAAAAGCGGCGCCGCGTGAGGCCGAATGTTAAAAAAATGCAGGCTGGGGGAGCAAGCCCCCAGCCTAAATGCTGTAATCAGCCGCCCCAGACATAGATGCAGGCGAACAGGAACAGCCACACCACGTCAACAAAATGCCAGTACCAGGCTGCCGCCTCGAAACCGAAATGATGATCGGGTTTGAAATGTCCCAGCTCTGCGCGAAACAGGCAGACGATCAGGAAAATCGTCCCCACCAGCACATGAAAGCCGTGAAACCCGGTTGCCATATAGAAGGTCGAACCATAGATGCTGCCGGCAAAGGCAAAGCTGGCATGGCTATATTCATAGGCCTGAATGGCGGTAAACAATGCGCCCAGAACGATGGTCAGGATAAGACCATAGCGCAGGCCCTTGCGATCCCCGTTCACCAGCGCATGATGCGCCCAGGTCACGGTCGTGCCGGAAGTCAGCAAGATCAGCGTGTTCAGCAAAGGCAGATGCCAGGGGTCGAGGGTCTGAATTCCTTCAGGGGGCCAGATGCCGCCGGTTGCGTCCGGAAACAGGCTGGCGTTAAAGAAAGCCCAGAACCAGGCCACGAAGAACATTACCTCGGATGCGATAAACAGAAGCATGCCATAGCGATGATGCAACTGCACCACCGGCGTATGATCGCCGCGCTCTGCCTCCTTGATCACATCACGCCACCAGCCGACAAATGTATAGGCCAGCCCGGCCGCGCCAAGAAAGAAGATCCATGCCGGTCCTTCATGCATGCTGATGATGCCGCCAACGGCGGCAACAAAGGCGCTGATCGCGCCGATAATCGGCCATGCGCTGGGATCAACCAGATGATAGTCATGTTGGGGTGCGTGTGCGTCTGCCATGTTTTTCTCTCAGTTGCGCCGTTGCGGTTAAGGCGTTCCCGCGACTTTCGGATGAGTCTGATGGAACGTATAGGAAAGTGTGATGGTTTTAACATCGTGCATGTTTTCATCTTCCTCAATCGAGGGATCAATGAAATATTGCACGGGCATGTCTATTTCCTGACCGGCAGCCAGACGCTGTTCGGTGAAACAGAAACATTCGATCTTGGAAAAATATGCCCCCGCCTTGGCCGGGGTGACATTAAAACTGGCGGTGCCGCTGATGGGCTTGTCCGACAGATTTTTGGCGCGAAAGAAGGCAAGGCCGACCTCGCCAATCTTCAATTTTTGCGGCCCCTGCTGTGCGGCGAATTCCCAGTTCAGGTGGCGCGACACGCTGGCGTCAAAGCGCACGGTCATCTGACGCAGCAGAGTTTTCTCCGGCGCTGCCTCGGCTTTTTGCGTGGTGCCGCCAAAGCCCGTCATCTGACAGAAAATGCGATAGAGGGGAACCGACGCATAGGACAGGCCGATCATCGCAGCGACGACAGCCACACACAGCACGGCAATGCGGCGCGATGACGCGGCAGGTGCTATATGGTCAAGCGCTGCGGACACCGGTTTACAAAGCCCCCAATTTTACCAGCGTAAGCGCAAACAGCAGCGCCATTATCCCCACCAGAATTGCGGCCATGGTCAGGTTCTTTGTCAGCTTGCGCTTATGAATCTCGGTAATTGGCATTTACAGGATGCTTTCCATGTCAAATAGTCCTTCTGCCAGCAAAAGGCTGAACAGCAGCATCAGATACAGTATGGAATAGGCGAAAAGCTGCTTTGCCGGAGTGTCGCGGGCCATGTCCGTCTGCTTCCTGGTGTTCCACACCCGCACCGCCAGGACGGCGAATATCAGCCCCAGGAGCGCAGCGCTCACGCCATAGAAGATACTAGCAAAGCCCATCAGCCAGGGGGCAAGCGTCAGGGGGATCATAAGCAGGGTATATATTAATATCTGCTTGCAGGTCTCGATACGGCCGGCGGCAACGGGCAGCATCGGCACCCCCACCTTGGCATATTCGTCACTGCGATATAGCGCCAGTGCCCAGAAATGCGGCGGGGTCCACATAAAGATAATCAAAAACAGCACAATTGATTCTATGCTGACGGTTCCGGTCACCGCCGCCCAGCCGATCATCGGCGGAAAGGCGCCAGCGGCGCCGCCGATCACAATATTCTGCGGGGTGCGCCGCTTCAGCCACATGGTGTAAATAAACAGATAGAAGCCAATGGTAAGTGCCAGCAGCGCCGCGGATACGGCATTTACGGCAATTCCCATCAGCAGCACCGAACCTAGCGACAAGGTTACGCCCAGATTAAGGGCTTCGGCGGGGGATACGCGCCCCATCGGGATGGGGCGGGTTTTGGTGCGCTCCATATGCGCGTCGATATCGGCGTCGTACCACATGTTTAACGCGCCGGATGCACCAGCCCCAACGGCCACACAGAGCAGGGCGATAAAGCCTATAACCGGGTTTAACGAACCTGGCGCCATCATCATGCCAACCAGACCGGTAAAAACCACCAACGACATGACGCGAGGTTTCAAGAGGGCGAAATAATCGCCGACAGTGGATTCTTCGGTTGCAGTTCTGACATTTGTGGCGCGTCCGATTTCCGTGCGTGCGGCATCGAAGCGTATGGCGGCAGGCAGCTTAGCGCCACGCCCCGCAATGGCAGAATCGGCGATCCGGTTCAGCATTCGGTGTGGAATATTGTCCTGATGCCTGTGCATGAAATGACCTGGTTAAATTGAATGGCGCCAGAAAGGCAGAACGAAGCGTGAGGCCATGATATCAGATGAAGCCACCTGTACCGGAAGAAATCTGTTTTCTTCCGGTACAGGATCCCGGAATTATTTTATATGGGGCAGAACATTGAACTGATGGAATGGCGGCGGTGAACTGAGCGTCCATTCCAGCGTCGTCGCATATTCACCCCACGGATTGTCCGCACAACGTTCCTTGCGCAGGAAAGCATGCGCCAGCATGATCAGGAATATGATGACGCCCGAAAACGAAATATAGGCGCCAATGGTCGAGACCATATTCCAGCCAGCGAATGCATCCGGATAATCGGCATAACGGCGCGGCATACCGGCAAGGCCAAGGAAATGCTGCGGGAAGAACACCATGTTCACGCCGATAAAGGTCAACCAGAAGTGCAGCTTGCCCAGAAATTCGGAATAGACCCGTCCAGACATTTTGCCAAACCAGTAATAGAAGGCGCAGAAAATACCGAACAGGGCGCCGAGTGACATTGTGTAGTGAAAATGCGCCACCACATAATAAGTGTCATGCAAAGCCGCATCAACACCGGCATTCGCCAGCACCACACCCGTAACACCGCCAACCGTGAACAGGAAGATGAACCCGACTGCCCACAGCATGGGGGTTTTGAAATCGATGGAGCCGCCCCACATGGTCGCAACCCAGGAAAAGATCTTGACCCCGGTGGGTACGGCAATCACAAGTGTCGCGGCAAGAAAATAGGCCTTCATGTCTACATGCATGCCAACCGTGTACATATGATGGGCCCAGACGACAAAGCCGATGCCCCCGATCGCCACCATGGCATAGGCCATGGCCATATATCCAAACACAGGCTTGCGCGAGAAAGTGCTGACCACCTGGCTGATCACGCCAAAGCCCGGCAAGATCAGGATATAGACTTCCGGATGGCCGAAGAACCAGAACAGATGCTGGAACAGCACCGGATCGCCGCCGCCGGACGCGTCAAAGAAAGTGGTGCCGAAATTCCGGTCCGTCAGCAGCATGGTGATGGCCCCCGCAAGTACGGGCAGCGACAGCAGCAACAGGAACACAGTCACCAGGATCGACCAGACGAATAGCGGCATTTTATGCATCGTCATGCCGGGGGCGCGCATGTTGAAGATGGTGGTGATGAAGTTGATGGCGCCCAGAATGGACGAGGCGCCGGCCAGATGCAGGCTGAGAATGGCAAAGTCTACAGCAGGGCCCGGATGTCCGGCGTCTGCCGATAGCGGGGGATAGATAGTCCAGCCGCCGCCAACGCCATTGCCGCCCGGAGGGCCTTCAACGAACATTGAAATGAGCAGCAACGCAAATGCGGGAGGCAACAGCCAGAACGAAATATTATTCATTCTGGGGAACGCCATATCGGGCGCGCCGATCATCAGCGGCACAAACCAGTTGCCGAAGCCGCCAATAAAAGCGGGCATGATCATAAAGAAAATCATGATCAGGCCATGGCCGGTCACCAATGTATTAAACAGATGGTAATTACCGCCCAGAATATCATCGCCCGGTGTTGCGAGTTCGGTGCGAATTATCAGGGACATGATGCCGCCAATAATCCCCGCGATGATGGCGAAGACAAGGTACATATTGCCAATGTCCTTGTGATTGGTGGAATAAACATAGCGCCGCCACCCGGTCGGATGGTGGGCATGATCATCGTGCGAACTGGCTGCTGTATTCATCTAAACTACTCTCTCTGTCATTTCATCTGATGGGATAACGGCCCCTAGCGAATCGCTTCGGCAGAGGCAAGGCCAACGGGCTGTGGCGCAGGTCTGGAAGCGTATTTCACTTTTGCTTCCTCGACCCAGGCGGCAAACTCTTCTTTGCTCACAACCCTGATCGCGGTTGGCATGAAGGCATGCCGGCTGCCGCAAATTTCAGAGCATTGGCCGTAAAAGGTGCCCTCGCGCGTGGCTTTGAACCAGGTCTCATTCAGATGCCCCGGTATGGCGTCAATCTTGACCCCCATCACCGGCATGGCAAATGCGTGAATAACGTCCACCGACGTGGTCTGAACCCGGATGGTGGTGCCAACCGGCACGACAATATCATTATCCACTGCCAGAAGGCGTGGTGCATCCGCCGGGCGGTCGGCGTCTTCGAGCATGGTAATGTCATAGCTAATCGGCCCATGATCGGGATATTCAACATTCCAGAACCATTGATTGCCCGTCAGCTTGAGGGTCATTTCGGCTTCCGGAATGACATCGGCCTGATACAGCAGGCGGAACGAGGGCACGGCCATGACAATCAGAATGATAATCGGGATGACTGTCCAGACGACTTCGAGCGCGGTATTGTGCGTCGTTTTTGAAGGAACCGGATTGGCCCGCGAATTAAAACGCACCATGATGTAAAGCAGAAGGCCCAGCACAAACAGCGTGATCGCGGTAATCAATATCAGCAGAATGTGATGAAAATCCGTGATCTGTTGCATGACTGGTGACGCGGCGGGCTGAAACCCCATTTGCCACTCAACGGCTGTCTCCGCCAGGGCGGAACCGGCCGGCACGAAAAAAGCTAAAGCAACCGTCAAAGCTTCTGCCAAGAAGCGGCGGTAATTGGATATACAGCGCATCTGTTTTCCCTGTTGTTTTTACCCGCAATGGACCGCACAAAAGACGGGCCCGAATCCTGAACCTCACAAACCATAGTCACCAGCAAACTGCAAGTGAAGATGATAAAATCGGTCGATCATCGCATTAAAAAATGGCTAAAACAGGCATGTAATAAGAACTATTTGCAGGTTGAGCACTGTTTCAGGTCTGTCTTTCCCTGAAGCTGGCTGCACGGGCGGCATCGCCTTCGGCCGCAACTTCATAGAGCGGTTTGAGCATGGTTGCGATATCCAGCAATCCCTGATCCACAGATTGCTGTAATGCCCAGATCAGCTTGTCACTAAGCCGGCGCGTATATTCAGGCGTGTCACGGTTGACACCGCCATCCAGGGGCGGCCGTTTGTGCGTGTTACTGCGAATATCGGCACTGACTTCGGCTTCTTTCTGTTGCGCTTCGGCTGCCACGACGCCCAATACGGCGGCCAATTGCGGCAGATCAAGTTCCAGCGCCTGCTCAATGGCCCAGACAAGCTTGTCCGATAACCGGCGCGTGAAGCGCACCGTGTCGCCATTCTCCAAAATAAAATGCCTGACGGACAGCCACTTTTTATATTCCTCCAGATTGTTCGACGTGACCGCGTCCGAGAGGGCCTTTGCAGCGACATTCTGCGCCGCTGCCCCGTGTTTGGCGATCAATGCTAAAGCCAGATCATAGGATTCCCGCTCCAGCGCCTTGATGTCAGGCATTTACCACTCTCCCGGCGAAGTTAAACTAACGGTTTTATATATCATGACGTTGCGTACCGGCTGTGCCATCTTATATTGAACATAGTCACACCATCACGCATTAGTTTAGGTGGACCGAAAGGAATCATGCATGACGAAGACGCAGCCGCATTCGATAATTTCGGACGGATTTTCCGGTAGCGCAACCGAAGATCTGTTTTTTACCCAGTCGGATATGGACAGGGGGCGTGTTCAGAAGATTGTGGATGATGCCCTGCATGGCGGGGATGACGGGGAATTATTTCTCGAATATTCCGTTTCAGAGAGTTTTGTATTTGATGACGGCCGTCTGAAAAATGCGGCCTTTGATACCGGTCAGGGATTCGGACTGCGTTCTGTGGCCGGCGAGGCGTCCGGCTATGCCCATGCGGCGGAATTGAGTGAAGCGGCGATTGCCCGGGCGGCCCAGACTGTGCGGGCGGTGCAAACCGGGAAGTCCGGCGGGCTTTCTGCCGGGCCGGCGCGCACCAACCGCGCGCTTTACAGCGCGATCAATCCCCTTGATTCGCCCGCCTTTGAAACCAAGATCAAACTGCTTGAAGACATGAACGCCTATGCCAGGGGCCTGGATAGCAGGGTGCGGCAGGTTTCCTGTTCGCTGGCGGGGGAATGGCGGGTTGTGGAAATCCTGCGTCCAGGCGGTGAAAGCGTGCGCGATGTCCGCCCGCTGGTCAGGCTGAATGTTTCCGTGGTCGCTGGCGAGGGCGGCAGACAGGAATCCGGCTCCTATGGCGTTGGCGCGCGGGACGGTTACAGCGCCTATCTTACGCCGGACCAGTGGCGGCCGTTTGTGGATGAGGCACTGCGGCAAGCTTTGGTGAATCTGCAATCTCTGCCTGCGCCGGCCGGGGAACAAACCGTTGTGCTGGGGCCGGGATGGCCAGGCATCCTGCTGCATGAGGCGATCGGGCATGGCCTGGAAGGCGATTTTAACCGCAAAAAAACCAGTGCTTTTGCGGGCTTGCTGGGCCAGCAGGTCGCCGCCAGGGGGGTCACTGTGGTCGATGACGGAACCTTGTACGGGCGCCGTGGCTCACTGAGTGTCGATGATGAGGGCACACCCAGTGCAAATACAGTGCTGATCGAGGATGGTATTCTGAAAAACTATATTCAGGATCGTCTCAATGCGCGTCTGATGGGTATGGAACCCACCGGTAATGGACGCAGGCAATCCTATGCGCATATGCCAATGCCGCGCATGACCAATACTTATATGCTTTCCGGCAATATGAACCCGGCAGAAATCCTTGCATCGGTTAAAAACGGCATCTATGCGGTTTCGTTTGGGGGCGGGCAAGTGGATATAACCAGCGGTAAATTCGTTTTTACCTGCACCGAGGCCTATCGAATCGAAAATGGCAAGATCGGCGCGCCCGTAAAGGGGGCGACACTCATCGGCAGCGG
>Ga0073926_10000377_pt1 | contig 9434 bp, 20 predicted proteins | sample GWRWmT4_4Nov14_FD_70189 | JGI IMG/M metagenome (GOLD analysis project Ga0073926, IMG submission 70189) | Sand microcosm microbial communities from a hyporheic zone in Columbia River, Washington, USA - GW-RW T4_4-Nov-14 | ecosystem: Engineered > Artificial ecosystem > Sand microcosm >...
CCTTCAAACCCCTTGATAGCCACGCCCGATCGCGCCCGCTGCCCTTTCACACCCCGGCCTGCGGTTTTGCCGAGGCCAGAGCCGATACCACGGCCAAGACGTTTGCTTTTCTTCCGGGCGCCCGGATTATCACGTAATTCGTTCAGCTTCATAACAGCTATCCCATATAAAACTTGTAACCGGGCCTTTGTTTCCGGGCCGCTGCCGCCGCGCAGCGGATCAAATTTGCATTTTCACTTAGAGCAGCTTTCCGCATCAAGTTCGAACGTCACGGCTCGAACTTGATGCAGATTGCCCTAGACGCCGTCTACTGCACGCGCACCAGATGCGCAACCTTGGCAATCATGCCGCGCACGGATGGCGTATCCTCCAGAGTCCGCACGCGGTGCATTTTGTTCAGACCCAGACCGATCAGTGTTGCACGCTGGTCGGCGGGGCGGCGAATAGGGCTGCCAATCTGCTCGATCGTCACGGTTTTACCAGTGGCGGGTTTTTTCTTGTCCGGCATAATATCCTACTCCTGACCAGAAACATCATCGGCGGCGCCACTGCGGCGCTGCGCGATATCACCAACCTTCTTGCCGCGCCGGGACGCCACCATGCGGGGCGAGACCTGCTTCTTCAGTCCGTCGATTGTAGCCCGTACCATGTTGTACGGGTTGGAAGACCCGACAGATTTGGCCACCACGTCCTGAAGACCCAGCGTTTCAAACACGGCGCGCATCGGACCACCGGCGATAATACCGGTTCCTGGCGTCGCCGAACGCATTACGACCTTACCGGCGCCATGCCGCCCTTCCATGTCATGATGAAGCGTACGCCCCTCGCGCAACGGCACCCGGATCATGTTCCGCTTGCCGGACTCGGTTGCCTTGCGAATGGCTTCCGGCACTTCGCGCGCCTTGCCATGCCCAAAGCCGACCCGGCCCTTTTGATCACCAATCACCACCAACGCTGCAAAACCAAATCTGCGGCCACCCTTAACCACTTTGGCCACACGATTAATATGCACAAGCTTATCAACCAGGTCGCCATCGCCGCGTTCGCGTTCGCGTTCAAAACCGTCATTACGTGCCATTTCGCGGCAACTCCTTACTTCTATTCAGCAACTGTTGCTTTAGAAATCCAATCCACCCTCGCGGGCGCCATCCGCCAAGGCCTTGACCCGGCCGTGATATAAATATCCCCCACGATCGAACACTACCTTTTGGATGCCCGCCGCCTTTGCCCGCTGTGCTATCAGCTTGCCCACGGCCGCCGCTGCATCGCAATCCGCCCCGGTTTTCCCGGCCTCGCGCAGCCCTTTGTCTAGACTGGAAGCCGCGGCCAATGTGCGTCCGGCCACATCATCAATGACCTGCACATAGATATTTTTCGAAGACCGGAAAATCGAAAGCCGCGGTCTGCCATTCGCAACCATGCGCAATTTCGTACGCACCCGTTGCTGACGTCGTTCGCTCAATTGTCTCAATTTCTTCATAATCGCCGCTCCGCCTACTTCTTCTTGCCTTCCTTACGGAAGATAAATTCATTTTCATAGCGTATGCCTTTGCCCTTATAGGGTTCGGGCGGTCGATAACGGCGAATTTCCGCAGCAACCTGTCCCACACGCTGTTTGTCGATGCCCGTGACGGCTATCGCAGTTGGCTTTTCACAGGCAATCTGCACATCAGCAGGAATTGGGTAAATCACATCGTGGCTATAGCCCATCTGCAATTGCAGATTTTTGCCCTGCACTGCTGCGCGATAACCGACGCCATTGATTTCCAGTTTAGTCGTAAACCCCGTGGTCACACCCGCGACCATATTGCTTACCAATGTGCGTTGCATACCCCACATGGCGCGGCCCTGCCGATTGTCATTGCGTGGCGCGACCTTAATGCTATCGCCTTCCAGTGAGATGGCAATTTCATCAACCATGCATAGCGCCAGCTTCCCCTTGGGGCCACTGACCGTGATATCCTGCCCCTTAATGTCAACTGTCACCCCTTTGGGAACAGCGACCGGGTTTTTACCAATTCGAGACATCTTCTTTGTCCGATTCCTGTCGTTCTTAAAAAAACCAGCGCCAAGTCAGATCAGACCGGCTCTAGAACACCTTGCACAAAACCTCGCCGCCAATATTGCGTTCGCGCGCCTGGGCATCTGAAATCACCCCTTGCGGCGTTGACAAAATGGCCAGACCAAGCCCATTACGCACCCGGGGTATCTCGCTGACCGACGAATAAACCCGCCGTCCAGGCCGCGAGATGCGCGATATTTCCCGGATGACCGGCTGGCCATTATCATATTTCAGCTCAATCTCAAGCTCGCTTTTACCGCCCGGATATTCCACCCGTGTATAACCGCGAATATAACCTTCATCCTGAAGGACATCCAGTACACGCCGGCGCAAATTGGATTCCGGCGTAACAACTGTCGCTTTCCTGCGCATTTGCGCGTTACGAATGCGGGACAGCATGTCCGCCAGCGGATCTGTCATCGTCATAAATGATGCTCCTTACCAGCTCGACTTGACCATTCCGGGTATCTGCCCGGAAGAGGCCATGTCACGCAAAGCAATACGCGACATGCGCAGCTTGCGGTAATATGCTTTGGGCCGACCGCTGATTTCGCAGCGATTATGCACCCGGACTTTCGCAGAATTTCTAGGCAATTCCGCGAGCTTAAGACTGGCGGCGAAACGCTCCTCAGGCTGCAATGCCTGATCCATCGTCACCGCTTTGAGACGCGCACGCTTGGCCGCATAGCTTTTGACCAGGCCTTCGCGTTTCTTGTTCCGGTATATGGCGCTTTTCTTAGCCATTTATCTTATCCTTGGTCACGTGTGTGGCGCTTCTCATGTCAGAGGGAAATTGAAAAGTTTTAGCAATGCCCGCGCTTCATCGTCGGTTTTCGCCGTGGTGCAAACCACCACATCAAGGCCCCAGAAAGTATCGACTTTGTCATAGTCAATTTCCGGAAAAACAATATGTTCTTTCAGCCCCATCGAGAAATTTCCGCGGCCGTCAAAGCTTTTGGAATTAAGCCCGCGAAAGTCACGAACGCGCGGTAGCGCCACATTGATCAGCCTGTCGATGAATTCATACATGCGCGCCTGCCGTAACGTGACCTTAACGCCGATGGGCATGCCTTCGCGAAGCTTGAAGGCCGCAATGCTTTTCTTGGCGCGTGTCACCACCGCCTTTTGCCCGGCGATCAGCGTCAACTCTTCGGCGGCGATATTGATCTTTTTGGAATCCTGGGTTGCCTTGCCGACACCCATATTCAGCACCACCTTTTCCAGGCGGGGCACTTGCATCACATTCTTATAGCCAAAATCCTTCACCATACCGGCCCGGACGACTGCGTCATAATGCGTCTTTAGCCGTGGCGTATAAGCTGCCTCAGACATCGATCACTTCTCCCGAGCGCTTGGCAAATCGCACCTTGCGCCCATCATCAAGAATTTTATAGCCAACCCGTGTTGGCTCACCCGTTTTTGGATCCACAATGGCCAGGTTTGAAATCTGGATCGGCAATTCCTTCACCAATATCCCGCCTGCAGACGTCTGACTCTGCTTCGTGTGCCGCTTCACCTGATTAACGCCTAAAACCAGCGCGCGATTTTCCGTCAAAAACATTTTGACGACTTCGCCCTTTTTTCCCTTGTCGCGGCCCGCAAGAACCACAACCTTGTCACCTTTTTTGATCTTGAATTTCGCGGCCATCACAGCACCTCCGGCGCAAGCGAAATGATCTTCATATGGTTCTTCGCGCGCAGTTCACGAACCACAGGGCCAAAGATGCGTGTCCCGATTGGCTCACCCTGATTGTTGATCAGAACCGCCGCGTTCCGGTCAAACCGGATAGCGCCGCCATCGGGGCGTGCTATCGCTTTCGCTGTGCGCACGATCACCGCCTTCAACACGTCACCGGCCTTTACCTTGCCGCGCGGAATGGCCTCTTTGACGCTGACGACAATAACGTCGCCCACCGTCGCATAGCGCCGCTTGGAACCACCCAAGACCTTGATGCACATCACTTCGCGTGCACCTGAATTGTCGGCTACATCTAGCCTGGATTGCATCTGGATCATTGCCGGATACCGTTCTTCAAAGTTATCTCTGCGCCAAAGTGGCCCAGACGTAAATTTACATTTTCAACCATGGTCATCAAACTACCCCTCGATCACACTGATCAGGCGCCGTTTATGATAACCTCCCAACTTTTAGTCTTCGAAATCGGCCGGCATTCCTGGATGCGTACCGTCTCGCCGACTGAAAAAACATTATTCTCGTCATGCGCATGATATTTCTTGGAGCGCCGCACCGTCTTGCCCATCACGGGATCCGGAAACCGGCGCTCTACCTTTACCACCACAGTCTTGTTGCCCTTGTCGCTTACCACGACACCTTGCAGGATACGCTTTGGCATATTTACTTGCTCCCGGCCCGGTCAGATTTTGATTTCGCCGCCTGCTCATTAAGAATTGTCTTCATCCGCGCAATGTCGCGCCTGACCTGGCCAACACGCGCGGTGTTTTCCAACTGTCCCGTTGCCTTTTGAAAGCGCATATTGAACTGCTCCTTCTTCAATTTCAGGATTTCATCCTGCAACTGATCCGGGGTTTTATCCCGTAACTCTGCGACCTTCATCACTTCACCTCTATAGCGTACGGCCGACCACACGGGTCTTGATCGGCAATTTCATGGCGCCCAACCTGAGCGCCTCACGCGCGATGGGTTCAGGAACCCCATCTATCTCAAACATAATCCTGCCCGGTTTGATCCGGCACGCCCAGAATTCTGGCGTCCCCTTGCCTTTACCCATCCGGACTTCCGTAGGCTTCTTACTGACCGGCACATCCGGAAAGATGCGAATCCACACTCTGCCGGCACGTTTCATATGCCGGGTGATGGCGCGACGCGCCGCTTCGATCTGCCGCGCCGTAACCCGCTCTGGCTCCATCGCCTTCAGCCCATAGCCGCCAAAGTTCAAAGTGAAGCCGGCTTTGGCGACACCCTTGATACGGCCCTTATGCGCCTTGCGAAATTTTGTCCGTTTTGGCTGTAACATTGCTCTTGCCTTTTATCTTGTCCGTGACCGGTTAATCACGATCTCCACGATTGCGATCTCCACGATCCCGGCCGTCTCTTTCACCCCTGCCACCAGCAGGCCGCGGTGGACGTGCCCCCTCTTGCGCTGCCGCCAACCGTGCATCCTGGGCCATGGGATCATGTTCCAGAATTTCGCCCTTAAACACCCACACCTTGACGCCACAGGCGCCATAGGCGGTTTGCGCAGTGGCCACGCCATAATCAATATCCGCGCGCAGCGTATGTAACGGCACCCGGCCTTCATGATACCATTCCGTACGTGCAATTTCGGCGCCGCCCAAACGTCCCGCGCAATTCACTTTAATCCCCTGCGCGCCAAGCCGCATGGAAGACTGCACGGCGCGTTTCATCGCACGACGGAACGAGACGCGACGTTCCAGTTGTTGTGCAATATTCTCAGCGACCAATTTTGCATCGATCTCCGGCTTCCGAATTTCCACAATATTCAGGTGCACTTCGCTGGTGGTCAGTAATGACAATTCACTGCGCAGTTTCTCTATGTCCGCGCCCTTCTTGCCGATCACCACACCCGGCCTGGCGGAGTAAATCGTTACGCGGCATTTGCGGTGTGGACGCTCGATCTGAATACGCGACACTCCCGCAAGCGCCAGACGCCTCGACAGCACGGCGCGAATACGAATGTCTTCGTGCAGCAAATCGCCGTAAGACCGTCCTTCTGCATACCAGCGTGAATCCCATGTGCGATTGATGCCGACGCGCAATCCGATCGGATTTACCTTATGACCCATCAGGCAGTCTCCTCACGTTCACGGACCACAATGGTCAGGTGGCTAAACGGTTTTTCTACGCGACCGGACCGCCCGCGCGCGCGCGGATGAAACCGCTTGATCACAAGGGCCTTGCCGACCGAGGCTTCTTTCACATACAGCGCATCCATATCCAGCCCATGGTTGTTTTCGGCATTTGCAATCGCAGACTGCAAGACCTTCTTCACATCCTGAGCGATACGGCGATGCGAAAAGCTCAGCTCCGCCAAAGCCTTCTCCACATGCAGGCCACGGATGCCACCAGCCACCAAATTTAGCTTCTGCGGACTAATGCGGATCATCCGCCCAATCGCCTGGGCTTCGTTGTCCGCAAGACTCCTGGGACGCGCCAGCTTGCTCATTATTTCCTCTTTGCCTTTTTATCCGCAGCGTGACCGAAATAGGTCCGCGTCGGTGAAAACTCTCCAAGCTTGTGACCAACCATTTCTTCGCTGACCGATACCGGAATAAACTTGTGGCCGTTATAAACGCCAAAAGTCAGTCCAACAAACTGCGGCAATATCGTCGAACGGCGCGACCAGGTCTTGATCACTTCCTTGCGTGTCGACGTGCGCGCCGTCTCGGCTTTTTTTAACAGATACCCATCGACAAACGGGCCTTTCCATACTGAACGTGTCACGGTCTAGCGGCCCTTCTTCAGATGACGGCTGCGCAAGATAAACTTGTCGGTCGCCTTGTTGGAACGTGTCTTTTTACCTTTGGTCGGCTTGCCCCATGGCGTTACCGGATGACGGCCGCCTGAAGTGCGGCCTTCGCCGCCGCCATGCGGGTGATCCACCGGATTCATCGCCACGCCACGAACAGTTGGGCGCCGCCCCTGCCAGCGTGTGCGACCCGCCTTGCCAAAATTCTGGTTCGAATTATCCGGATTGGACACCGCGCCCACGGTCGCCATGCATTCCGAACGAATAATGCGTTGCTCGCCCGAGGACAGGCGCAGTTGCGCATATCCCGAATCCCGGCCAACCAACTGCGCATATGTCCCGGCCGAACGGGCAATCTGCCCGCCTTTGCCCAACTTAATTTCGACATTGTGGACAATTGTGCCGATCGGCATGCTGGCCAACGGCATTGCGTTGCCGGGCTTGATATCAACCTTGTTACCTGCGATGACCTTGTCACCGGTCTTGAGACGCTGTGGCGCAAGAATATAGGCCTGTTCGCCATCATCATAATTGATCAGCGCAATGAACGCTGTGCGGTTCGGATCATATTCCAGCCGCTCAACAGTGCCCGCAATGTCATATTTACGGCGCTTGAAATCCACCATGCGATAAGAACGCTTATGGCCGCCACCGCGCTGAAACGCCGTGATCCTGCCTGAATTATTCCGGCCGCCGCTTTTGTTAAGGCCTTCGGTCAAAGCTTTGACCGGCTTGCCTTTCCAAAGCCCTTCGCGGCTGACAAGCACCAGGCCGCGCTGGCCTGGGGTTGTCGGTTTATATGCTTTTAACGCCATTGCGCACCCGCATCCTTGCCCTAAAGGCCCGTTGTTACATCGATAGAATGACCCGCGGCCAGACTGACGATTGCCTTTTTATAATCACCGCGCTTTCCGAGCTTGCCCCGGAAGCGTTTTACCTTGCCCACCTGACGAAGGGTGTTCACGGCTGTCACTTTCACATCAAACAGCTTTTCAATCGCCTGTTTGATTTCAGGCTTGGTTGCATCATCTGCAACGCGAAACGTCACCTGATTATGCTCACTCGCCATCGTCGCCTTTTCGGTAATCACCGGGCTCAGAATAATATCGTACATCCGCTCCCGGTTCATTTCAGACGTTCCTCCAATTGTGCGACGGCCGCGCGGGTCAAAACCAGTTTGTCACGGCGAAGAATATCATACACATTGGCGCCCTGACTTGGCAGCACATCGATATGCGGCAAATTACGCGCCGCCATCAGGAAGTTTGCGTCCACTTCCGCGCCATCAATGAACAGCGCATTGCTGAACCCCAGCTTGGCCAGAACATCGCGAAGACCACTTGTCTTTGCCGTGCTTAACTTCGCGTCTTCAAGAATGAACAGCGATTGATCCTGAACCTTCGCCGATAGCGCATGACGCAGCGCAAGCTTGCGAACTTTCTTCGGCAGATCCGTTGCGTGACTGCGGGGCGTCGGCCCATGCGCAACGCCACCGCCACGGAAGATATTCGCCGAACGCGCGCCGTGACGCGCCGTGCCGCCGCCTTTTTGCTTACCAAATTTCTTGGTAGTCATATTGATTTCGCTACGGTTCTTTACCTTGTGCGTGCCAGCGCGCCGCTTGGCGAGTTGGTACATGACCATACGGTGCAGAATGTCCGCACGCGGCTCCAGTGCAAAGATGCCATCCGCCAACTCAATATCGCCGGCATTGCTGGCGTCGAGATTTTTTACCTCGGCCTTCATGCCTGTTCTTCCTTCTGTTCTACCGCGCCATTACCGCCACGAACCGCACCTGGCATCGGCACACCTTCCGGCAGTGCGCGCTTTACCGCATCACGCACCAGAACAAAGCCGCCCTTGGCGCCCGGAACCGCGCCCTTAATCATCAAAATACCGCGCGCCACATCCGTCGCCACCACTTCCAGATTTTGAGTGGTGACGCGCACATCGCCCATATGTCCGGCCATCTTCTTGCCCTTGAACACCTTGCCAGGATCCTGACGTTGACCGGTCGAACCATGTGCACGGTGCGTGATCGATACGCCATGGCTGGCGGGCATGCCGCCAAAATTATGCCGCTTCATAACGCCGGCAAAACCCTTGCCGATGCTGGTGCCGGACACATCAACATATTGACCAATAACAAAATGTTCAGCCGTAAGCTCCGCGCCGACATCGAGAAGATTTTCGGGCGACACCCGGAACTCCACGACCTTGCGCTTCGGCTCTACATTTGCCGCCGCAAAATATCCCCGCATCGGCTTTGTGACATTCTTCGGTTTCGCCGCGACAGCACCAAGCTGCACTGCGGTATAACCGTCGCCGTCAACAGTGCGCTGACGGACAACCTGACAGTTATCCATCTTCAGCACCGTCACCGGAACATGCCGCCCGTCATCCCTGAAGACGCGGGTCATGCCGATTTTCTGGGCAATCACACCAGAACGCATTTCTTCACCTGCTTAAAGCTTAATTTCTACATCCACACCGGCAGCCAGATCGAGCTTCATGAGCGCGTCCACTGTCTGCGGTGTCGGATCAACAATATCGAGCAACCGTTTATGCGTGCGCACTTCAAACTGCTCGCGGCTTTTCTTATCAACGTGCGGCCCACGCAGCACCGTGAATTTCTCAATCCGGGTCGGCAGGGGAATCGGACCCCGCACAGTCGCGCCGGTGCGCTTGGCGGTGTTCACGATATCCTTGGTTGACTGATCAAGCACACGATGCTCGAACGCCTTCAACCGGATACGGATATTCTGGTTTTGCATTGGCTTCGCCGTCCTTTATTTAATAATTTTGGCGACGACGCCGGCGCCGACGGTGCGGCCGCCTTCGCGAATGGCGAAACGCAAGCCTTCGTCCATGGCGATGGGCACAATCAGTTCAACATCCATCGT